>Ga0209016_1001993_pt1 | contig 14735 bp, 10 predicted proteins | sample EPASupsiteSAE305_FD_187265 | JGI IMG/M metagenome (GOLD analysis project Ga0209016, IMG submission 187265) | Bioremediated contaminated groundwater microbial communities from EPA Superfund site, New Mexico - SAE3-05 (SPAdes) (version 2) | ecosystem: Environmental > Aquatic > Deep subsurface >...
GCGTCCGTTTAACGGCGGCCGTGCTGATCAGTTGGACCCTCCTGCGTGTTTTCCGGGTGATTTCCCTTGATTGGGTGGTTCGGCCTTGAAAGAGAGGTTGTCCGGCAATCCGTCGCTATTCGTCCTTCCTGCCCGCTAACCGGGAGTTATTCTCGATCAAGGAGACCGCATTTTGTCTGTTCTCACTTCGTTACGCCTGAACGGTACGTTAACTAAAATTTACTTCTGCACGGTTATTACCTTTTGCTCCCTGTACGCAGCCCAACCGATCCAGCCGGTCTTTCAGCATGAATTCTCGCTGACCTCACTCCAGGCTATTTTGTTCACTACCCTGATGATGCTGCCGCTTGGTTTTGCGCCGATGTTCTATGGCGTTCTTTTGGAATCGCTCTCCGCCCGCATGATCGTCCGAACCGCCATTCTCCTGCTCGGAGTACTGGAACTGGTGTTCAGTTTGACCAGTAACTACCTGCTGTTGCTTACTATTCGTGGTTTGCAAGGAATGGCCATCCCAGCCATTCTCACCTCGCTGGTTAGTTACATCTCATTCACTGCACCACGGGAGGATGTGCAATCCGCCATTGCCCGCTACATTGCCGCCACCATCCTCGGCGGCTTTTTGGGCCGTTTTCTTTCCGGCCTGTGCACCGATCTCTTCGGGTGGCGATTTTTCTTTTTTGTTCTTGGCCTGTTGCTGATCTGGGGATTTTTTCTCCTGCGTACCCTGGAGAAGGATGCCAACCTGGAATACAGTCGTCCCAAATTGGGCGAGGTGGCGGAACTGGTCAAACAGCCGCAGTTTTTCTGGCTGTATTGCACCATTTTCTCGGTCTTTTTCGTTTTTGCCGGCCTGCTTAACTTTCTTCCCTTTGAGCTCAAGGTGCTTAACCCTTCGTTTCGCGAAACCGGCATCGGCTTCATGTATTTTGGCTATGTCATGGGCATTCTGGTGTCGCTCAATGTCCGGCGATTAATCAGCCTGTTCGGCTTGGAAACCAGGGTGGCCATGGCCGGACTTTTCCTCTACATCATCGGCATCTGCGGCTTCATGATCCCCGACCACCGGACCATGTTCCTCGCCATGTTTGTCTTCTGCACCGGCATGTTCATGGCCCATTCCCTGCTGTCCGGCTACATCAATACCCTGGCCAAGAGCAAGAAGGGCATTGCCAACGGCGTGTATATCTCTTTCTACTATCTCGGCGGCACCATCGGTTCCTTTGCCCCGGGCGTGCTGTATGAGCATTTCGGTTGGAAAGTTTTTTTGTACAGTTTGATTGTGGTGGTCTGCGGGGCGATTTTTTGTCTGTTCCGTTTGCAACGCGCCGCCGCCGTGGCCCTGGCTGCTGAGAATAACGAGGGTACCGGATCATAGCTTGGCGCTGGGCCGTTGATGCCGGTGAGCCGGTGTTCGTAGTCAAAGGTATAGGTGTTGCCGTAGCCGGAGGCGAGCTGGCCCTCGTCATCGTAGGTGTAGGTGACGTCGTTGGCGGCTAGCAGGCGGTTTTTCTTGGCGTTGAAGCGCAGATCGATGCGGCCTTCATTCTGGGCCAGAGTGAGCGGTGTGGTCTGGGTGCTGTGGATACGGTTGCCGTTGCCGTCCAAGGTGAAATGGTAGGCGGCGATAATGCTGCCGGAACCGCCGGTCAGATTCTGCAGGTCGACCAGCCGGTTGGCGTTGTCATAGCCGAAGCTCGTCACCGTGCCGTTGAACTGGGAAAGCTCGATGGGTCGACCGGCATCGTCGTAGGTGTAGGAGGCGCTCAGCCCCAGCCAGTCGGCCTGCACCGTGGTCAACCGGCCATTGGCGTCATAGCTGTAGCTCACCGTCTTGCCGTCGGGATAGGTGAGAAGTGTTTATCCATTTCTACCCCGACTCCTTAATGCACGGTAGGCTGTGCCAACCCTTCCGAGCGGTCAAAGCACTATATTTAGGAAAACAACCACCTTCATGCAGGTGGTTGTTTAGTTTCAGAAATCCAGCGACGTGCTTCTTTTATTATCTCAAGTGCAAAAAAATCCTGATCTTCAAATCGATCTTCATACTCACTAGCAGCATATATAAAGGTGTCAACCTCATGTAATGGTGAGTCTAGCCCAATAGTTGCATGCCATATTTTTTTTGCACCATCGTATGGTGCTATCTCACCCCGCAAAATCTCAATTGACACAAGTCGTGTGTAGCGGAGGATTGCATCTTTCCTAGACATAGCTGGTCTACCCAGCTCTCTCAAAGCTCGTTCAAACAGTATGCGGGCTTGATCCAATTCTGCGAATGTCAAACCAGCTAATAGCACAAGTGATTCGCTGTCAAAACCCTCAACAAGCCATTCCGCCGCTGCGTTTGGGAGGATTTCAGGTTTTAACAGATTTAAGGTCCATAAAACTTCGGCTGTATCAAATGTCATAACACCTCTTACGGATTTTTAAATTTGAAACCGGTCCGTACTCCGTTTGTTAAATTCTCCCAATAATGGATGACAATATTATTCCCTTCAGGCGTAGTGTGAACGTGTTGCATTTTTGCCCAAACATCAGATGGAAACCTGATGTCTTTGATTTTCCCCTGCATTATTTGTGTCCCTGCCCCTGCCCCTGCCCCTGCCTCCTGAAGTGTCAATTGTTCTGCTAAATTGTTTGCTTGGGTACGAATTACACTTGAACTTATGGATGTACCTGCACTTTTAATTGCACCACCTATACCACCAGCTATCAAATTCACAGGATCAAGATACCAAGCAGGAGCGGAAAGTCCAAGCTCCTGAGGTGTACCATCCCCCTCCGCGCATAATCCCAACGGGTCCACCAACATCACCGGATTATTTCCAGCATAAGCATACAGATTGACATCACCGCCGTCAAATCCCAAGGGGTCCTCGGAGATAAATCGTCCCACCTCGGGATCGTAGTAGCGGGCGCGCATATAGTAGAAGCCGTCGGTCTCGGCCAAGACTCCGTACTGGCCGACGAACTTGAAGGGCTGGGGCTCGGCCTCCACCTGGCTGGCGATGAGTCCGTATGGCGTGTAGGCGTACTTGTTGATGATGTTCTTGCTGCTGTTGGTCAGGGCCACGGTGTGGCCGGTGGCGTCGAAGTGGTAGCAATAAAGCGCACCGGCAGGGGTGGCCATGGCCAGCAACCCCTTACCATGGATGTAATACCGGGTGATGACGTTGCTGCCGTTTGCTTCGGCGATGAGGTTGCCGTTCAGATCGTAGACATAGCGGCTGACCACTCCGCCCCGCACCACTTCCAGCCGGTTGCCCGCTCCGTCATAGCGGAACTGCTCGTTAACCGAAGTCCCGCTGATGCCGGTGAGCCGGTGCTCGTAGTCAAAGGTATAGGTGTTGCCATAGCCGGAGGCGAGCTGGCCCTCGTCATCGTAGGTGTAGGTGACGTCGTTGGCGGCCAGCAGGCGGTTCTTTTTGGCGTTGAAGCTCAGATCAATGCGGCCTTCATCCTGGGCCAGAGTGAGCGGTGTGGTCTGAGTGCTGTGGATGCGGTTGCCGTTGCCGTCCAAGGTGAAATGGTAGGTGGCGATAATGTTGCCGGAACCGCCGGTCAGGTGCTGCAGATCGATCAGCCGGTTGGCGTTATCATAGCCGAAGCTCGCCACCGTGCCGTTGAACTGGGAAAGCCCGATGGGTCGACCGGCATCGTCGTAGGTGTAGGTGGCGCTCAGTCCCAGCCAGTCGGCCTGCACCGTGGTCAACCGGCCATTGGCATCGTAGCTGTAGCTCACCGTCTTGCCGTCGGGATAGGTGAGACGGGTCAGGTTGCCCGCCTCGTCGTACTGGTAGCCGCTGGTGAACCCATTGGCGTCGGTGAGGCTTATGGGACGCCCCGCCGCGTCATAGTCAAAGGAGGTCGCGCCCAGGCGGTCCTGCCGTTGGGTCAGCCGTTCGTTCAGGTCGTAGGTGTAGGTGGTGGCGCTGCTGTCCGGGTAGGTGATGGTGGCCAGCTTTCCGCTGGGGCTGTAGCCGTAGTGGAGGGTTTGATTCTTGCGGTCGGTCTTGGACAGGAGCTGCCCGGCATTGTTGTAGCTGAACCCGGTCGTCTTGGCGAGCGGGTCGGTGATGAGGGTTGGCAGATTGCGCTTGTCGTAGACAAAGGTGGTCTGCGCCCCGGCCTGATCAACGAGCTTGGTCATCCTGCCGATAGCGTCGTAGGTGTAGGTCACCGCCGGATGGCCGCCGACCTTGCTGGTGGCCGGATTGCCCAGGCTGTCGTAGGTCAGGGTGGCGACCACGGACCTGCCGTCCTGGCTGGTCTGCAACTGGCCGTTGTTGTAATAGGTTCTTGCGGTGCTCACCGAACTGCCGGAGGCGGGATAGACCGTGCTCTGGATCAGGTGATGCTCGCTGTCGTAGGCGTTATGGCTGAGGTGGCCGAGCGGATCGGCGGTATCGGTGAGTCGGTGCAGGGCGTCGTAGGTAAAGTGTGAGGTTTTGCCGAGGGCATTGGTGGTCTGGGCCAGGTTATGGTTGCCGTCATAGAGAAAAGAGGTGGTATTCGTGCGTGGATCAGTGGCCCGAACAACGTGATCCTGGCCGTCGAACTCCCTCTTTACTTTATGGCCAAGCGCATCCTCAATGGCGTACTCCCGGCCTTTTCGGTCGTAAAAATAGGTGGTGGCGTTGCCTGCCGGGTCGACCTCCTGGTTACGGAAGCCGGAGAAATAGAAACTGTAAGTGGCGGTGGAGGGTGTTCCCTGGCGAGGCACAGTCTGGGTCATGACGCGGCCCAGGGTGTCGTAGGCGTTGGTGGCGGTGGTAATGGCCAGCGGATTGGTGATGGTGGTCAACCGGTGGCTGCTGTCGTAGCCGTAGGACCAGTTCTTGGCTTCCGGGTCGGTGTAGGTGATGAGGTCGCCCGCGGCGTTGTAGCCGTAGCTCACCGACCTGCCGGTGGAATCGGTAACCTGATTCACCCGCGAACTGGCATCGTAGGCAAGGGTCAGGGTGCGGCCGAAGGCATCCTGCACCGTGGCCAGGTCGGTTCCGCTGTAGGTGAAGCTCAGGACATTGCCGTCGATGTCGGCCAATCTGCTGGCCTGCTTGTTGGCATTGAAATCGATGCGGGTGCCGAAACGCTCAACAAGGCTGAAGGTGCCGTCGCTGTTTTTGATCAGTTGGGTGGTGATGCCGGGAGGCGCGGCATAGGTTCCATCGGCAAGTCTGACAAACTCCATCGACTTCTTGCCCAGATGGACGACCATGGCGTTATCGATCACTTGGTCAACGGCCCATTTGCTGGCAAGAGAAGAGGCGAGCCAGCCGGTTATGTCGTCTTTTGCCTTGAGGATATCGTAACCGACATAGAGGGAGGCAATCAGAGAGGCCGCATCAATCGGTTGGCGCAGACCGAGCCCCGGTTCGCCATGGCTGGTGGGAGTAAGATGGATGTCGTAATTGTGGTTCCAACCATTGCCCAGGGTCCGCTTGGCCATGGAATTGGCGCTGGTGTAGGAACGGCTGAAGGTGAGTCCCATGGGCGACACACCGCCTAAAGCGAGATCGGCATGGTCAACCAGGAACGAGCCGCCAGCCATGTCCACCGGGTCCCTGGAAGTGGAAGGTGGCGTTGTCGAGACGTTCATGTTCACCGTGGCCGGAGTGGGAGTTGTTATCTGGGCGGTAGCGGTATTCTGGCTGACAGTCGGGGTGCTGACCACCCCCTGAGTTGCCGCATAACCACCGTAATAGCCGCCACCGATAATCATCCCCATGGACATGGAACTGCCCGAGATATACTTATTGATGTATCCTTTACCTCGCCATTGGTTCAGGGTGAGCTGACCATTGTCAGGCAGTACCAGGACTCGGCTGCTGTTTACCTGACTCTGGAAGTTGTCCAGTTCCGCGGTGGTATAGTTGACCAGCTGCGGCCTGACCGTGGCATAGTTGGCGCTGCTGGCGAGAAACACCTTGCGACCCGTGGTGTTGGCTATCTGAAAGAGCTTCATGGTGGAGACGCCGGGGTTGCCGGAACCGGTCAATTGCTCAAGAACGCCGTGTTCGAAGGCGCTGGCTATGAGGGGGAAGATTTTACTGTGGCCTACCGTATCCGCATCGATGTTGTGCCGGGAGAGAATACTCCCCGACCCGGCCTTCACATCAATATAATACCCGGCCTCCTGGGCCATCATCCCCACGTTGTGATGCCTGATGGGCACTGTCTCGGCGATGGCCGCAAGGAGCTTCGTTGATTGCGCGACCTCTTTGAGCCAGGTCATCCCCATGAGATGCAGGGTTTCGCCCAAAACCGCTTCGGTGGTGTCGGCAAGCCCTTGGGCCTTATACGTGTCCAGCTGCTGTTGCCGTTTGGTCAGAAGCGTTTCGGATACGCCGCCAAAGTTGTAGATGATGGCGTAGTTCCTGCCGCTTTCCGGCGTGTAGATAACCGACTGATCCTGATAGGTTCCGCTGTTGGCGGCATAGGGGTGGTTGATGGTGATGGTGCAGTTGGCGTGACTGCCAAGAGTGGTGGCAGTGCCGACGGCAAGCAGGGCTCCATCCAATCGCAGTTCCGGGTGATTGTCGGACCCGGCATAGGTGAGGGTCAGCCGGTTGCCGGAAAGATCCTGGGTGCTGGCGGTGTAATCGATGCCCGCGTATTGTAGACGAATCGTGGCGGCATGCGTGGCCGGAATGTCGCTCCATGTGGCCGTGACTGTCGGAGAAAACGGCAGCGTGGTGGCATACTGCGTCAGAGTGGTCTGGTCAATGCTGCGTCCGCCGATGACTTCCTCGACAGACTTATTGGGATACTGGTTTTGGATGGTTGTAACAAGATTGGCGGCATAGGTCGCAAGATTGCTTTTGATGTTCCCTTCGTTCATGTTCTGAACGTAATCCGCACCCACCGTGGCGCCTGTTGTGGCTCCGGCCAGAAAATCCGTCTGGTTGTAGCCCAGGGCAGCGGCCAGATCGATTTTCGGGGTGGAGGTGTAGGTCTTGAAAGCCGGATCGAAGAGGTAGTCGACCCCGTCAATAGTGGCCTTGACCCAAACCCGGTCCATGAGAGCGGTCGCGTCAGAGTAGATTGAAAGGGGAATGCCGCCACTGGCAATGACCTTGCTAACCGCCTGCCAGGTGACATCCACCCCCAGCCAGTTGGCCATATTGGCGCCGGGGATGGTCATCTTGCCGTAGACATATTGGGCGGTGAAGCCGCTAGCCCGCAGCAGGGCAATCATCAGCGAGGCCTGATCGAAGTCGTTGCCGCTACCGTCAAGTTGGGTGAGGGTGGCGCCTTTGAGCGAGCCGAAATAGGGCACATACTCAATGTGGTTATGCACGTAATCGTAGATCAGTTTGGGATCGTTGCGCAGCGCCCGCGCCAGCTCGGTTATCTCGGGCGAAGCAGCGGTTGCGGACATCGGTTCAAGCACCATCCCCTTAACCTGTTGAGCCGCCTTGTAATAGGCTTTGGCCTCGTCGGGGCTGACCGGATCAGCGGTCGACATAAACCAGCCAGGACCAGATACGCCCGTTGTCGCAGGTGTGGGCTCTTCTGCACGAGCTGCATGCGGCAGCAAAGGTAGGGCGAGACAGAACAGCAGTATCGGAAAAAGAGTACGGCCGGAGCTTTTGGGGAGTTTCCGCATGCCCAGCCCCATAAGCAGCAACAGAAGGAATCCCATGGCAAGATCGCCCATCACCGGGACGTCGCCATCCGTGGAAGGAGGGTGGGATGCCGGGTCAAGCGGGTTGGTGCCCGCCGCCATCTCCTCGCCATCGCTCACACCGTCACCGTCGGTATCGGAGTTGTGGGGATCGGTGCCGGCCTGATACTCGGCCATATTGGAGAGGCCGTCATTGTCCGAATCCATTTGGGCATCGGTGGGATTGTTTGGATTGAGGCCATGCGCGGTCTCCCATCCATCCGGCATCCCGTCGCCGTCCGTATCCACTATGCTATTGGTGATGTCCCTTCGGGTGATGTTGCCGACTGCGTCAAAGGTGTTGCCAATGGTTGCAAGCGTGATGCCGTCGTTATTTGCCACAGAGGTCAAGCGGCCGAGATCGTCATAACTATATGAAATCTCGACCGCCGCCAAGGCTGGGCGGCAACAGATGACCAGGAGGGTTGTAACCACCACACCTGCAAAAGACCATTTTTTCTGTTTCATCTCTTTCCCTCTCCATTGATTCATTCTTCACACCCTCTTGTTTCCCGAGGGAAAGTCACTTGTGGGTTCAGGTTGTCCGGTGGTAACGAAGAAACCGCAACCGTCATGATTGCCGCCACCACGGACAGGCCCAATCTGCCGCCACCATTCAGGAAGTACATCCAAGACATTGTCAGACTGGGCGAATTGCCCGGAGCGAACTGGTTGAGTAGGATATCCTCAATGGCGCCCACCAAGACGAACGGAACATCCACGGCCAAGAGCAGAACGAGAGAAAACACCGCTCCAAGGACAAGCCGTTTATTGCTGGTCGGCACAATGGCCTTGGCCGCACCAACCAGGGGCAACAGGATCATCAACGGCTGAAAGGCATGGCCAAGCAGGGTTGAGCTTGACATAACTGTGCCCGCCGCCAGCGGGTTCATGCCGACGTAATAGGTTGAATTGAAGATTATTTGCAACGTGATGAGCCATTCACGTCCACTTGTGTCAATCAGGAGGCGTTGAATATCCATAAACGGGAAGATCGCCTCGATCTCAAAACGGTACAGAGGCAGGAACAGGTTGCCGCAGGCTTTTCCGGCCACAAGAAACAGTGTGGCGAGAATGCATACGCTCGCCAGAACGATCAGGGCGGCTTTCCTAGGATCTGAGTTCTGCATGGGAATCTTTCAGCGGCAGGTTGCTCCACCAGGCAAAGAAAAGTCCAATGGCCAGGATGATCAATATCGGCCAGACCATGGCATGGAGTGGATCAAAAACGTTTTTTGCAAACCGCAGGGCAAAGTACAGACTTGTAATCCGGGTGACGTTCAGGAAGAAAACCAAGACGATGCCCAGTCCCATCCCGATCAGCGTATGCCTCCAGGTTGAGCGGAATGCCAGCAGAGCGGCCAGCAGCAGGAAGAGCACTTCCGTCCCCTCGCAGCCGTCCAGGACGGAAAGACGAACAGCGGAAGACACCAACCGATTGCCCTGCGCCGACACCTTCTCGCCGGGAGCAAGTATATTGATACAGGCTACACCTGGAATAACGGCCAAGGCAGAGACGATGCCAGCTTCAACGGCAGTTCCCCTGAGCTGTTGATAGACAAACTGTTGGCTGGAGAAGATCAGGAGAAACAAAACCGCGAAGACTGTTAAGCTCTGCGGATTGGTTCTTGATAGAGATACCTTCATGGCAAACGAGAGATGGCTGGATGTATAGTGAGCATTGATCTATTCTGTCTATTTCACTCAGTTTTATGGAAAAATGACCATTGGATGTCGATAAATTCCATCGATCTGTTATTCAAAACAAAAAAAAGCCCGAACAACTCTCCAGGAGTCATTCAGGCTTTCTGGTTTCCTGACGGATCAGCAAAGAATCTGAAAAAAGACTGAGTTTAGTATGAATAGTTACATGCCAATATCCATAATTGCATAAAATCTTATGGACAGTTACCATTCATCATTTACAAGTAAGATACTTATTGCTTAACAAATATTATTTGTAATTGTTAAATTATTCACAATAAATCGATTTTCTATTAAATAGTCAATAGGTAAAAACACTGAACTATTACTAGGCAAAGCTACCATTATCCAATAAAATTCATCGTCATTTTAGTGCATTGCCCTCAATCGCTTGATACTGACAAATGGAAAGGAAACAGACATCTTATAAGTCTCTGACACAATCACAATTAAATGCAAATAAAAGGTTGTCTTTGTTTTCCGTTTTCTGAACCGCCCCCCTAGGGCCGTCTATAACGACAAAGCCGCTTGATTCTGCTGGGAATCAAGCGGCTTTTGTCGTTTTGGCCCGAAAGTCGTGGTCGCCGTCACTGGCCTTATTTTGTTTTGAGTTTAACCCAGTACTGCTCGTACAGCTTCAAGGTGTTGGCATCCAAACTGTCAAGAAACTCGCCCCGGGCGGCATCCTGGGGAGGTGGATTGACGATGATGTTGTTTTTCATCTCAGCCGGGAGGAATTCGAACACTTTGGCAATAGGCGAGGAGTAGCCCATGGATTCGCTGATGGTGGCGGAAACGCGCGGTTGCAGCACATAGTCGATAAAGCGGTAAGCCGCATCCACATTGGTTGCTCCCCGGGGAATGCAGAAGCTGTCGAGCCAGAGACTGAAGCCCTCCGGCGGGTAGATGTAACGGATCGCGTTGTTCTCGCCGTTGGCGATGTAGGCCTCGCCATTATAGACCAGTCCGGCTGCGACCTCGCCGGAAAGCAGCGCCTGTTTCGGTGAATCGGAATCAAAGACCCGCACCTGGGGCATCAGAGAGCGTAGTTTTTCATAAGCCTGGCGCAGATGTTCCGGATCTTTTTCGTTGATCGAGTAGCCGAGCACTTTCAGGCCGATACCCAGGACTTCGCGGGCATCATTGGGCAGGATCAGATTGCCCTTGAGTTCCGGTTTCCATAGGTCAGCCATTTTTTGCACTGTCTGCGGGGGCATGATGGAGGTATTGAGCACCAGGGCGGTCGAACCCCACATATACGGCACCGAATAGGCATTGCCCGGATCAAAACTCTTGTTGGTGAACTGCGGATCAATCAAGTTGAAATTGCTGATTTTCTTGATATCGACCAGGGTGAGCAACCCCTCGCGCCGCATCAGGCCGACATAATCAGACGAGGGCACTACCAGGTCGTAGCCCTTGCCCACCAGTTTCACCTTGGCGTACATCGCCTCATTGCTGTCATAGGTGGAGATGTTGACTTTAATGCCGGTTTCCTTGGTGAAATCGGCGAGGACCTGTTCGGGAATGTATTCCGACCAGATGTAAAGGTTGAGCACCTTGTCCGCGCCGTAACTGAAGGGCACGGCAGTCATGAGGAGCAGGAGCGCGAGGCAGACGCCAGGCAACAGTGTTTTCATTTTTTCTCCTTAAGCAGTTTTCTCGAAAGAATGAGCGTCGTCACGGTGATGGCCATCATGACCACGCAGAGTGCGTTGACGTCGGGCTTGATACCGAGGCGGACCATTGAATAAATGCGCAGCGGCAGCACCTCGTATTCAGGACCCGTGGTGAAGAAGCTGATGATCACGTCGTCGAGCGACAGGGTGAAGCTGAGCAGCCAGCCGCCCGCCACGGCGGGGGCGGCCAGGGGCAGCACAATGTGGTGGAACACCTGATATTCGCTGGCACCCAGATCTTTGGCCGCATCGACAAGGTCGGTTGGAAAACCTTGAAACCGTGAGAAAACCGTGGTGGCCACGAACGGTACACAGAGAACGGTATGGGCCAGTAACAGGGTGGTGAAGCCCAGCGGCACATAGAGGGCAAGAAACAGGAGCAGCAGCGAAATGGCAATGACAATGTCCGGCGACATCATCATTATAAAAAAAGTGCCAAAAAGGATGCGGCGACCGGGAAAGCGATACTGATGGAGAATGAAGGCGGCAACGGTCCCGAGCAGGGTGGCCAAGGTGGCGGCACAGGCGGCGACGACCAGGGAATTGATCGCCGCGCCCATCAGCCCGGGATTGTGCCAGAGTTTCAGATACCAGTCGAGGGTGAAGCCCTTCCAGGCCAGGGAATACTTGGAACTGTTGCATGAAAAGACGGCGACTATCACCAGCGGCAGGTAGAGAAAGCCAAAGACGCAGGTGGCGTACAGGCGTTGCAGCCAGTCGCTCATTGCAGCATCTCCTTCCCTGAGCGGCGGCTGGAAAGATAATACAGGATCAGTAGAAGGCCCATTGCGAGGGTCATAGTGACGCTGGCCGCCGCACCCATGGGAATGTCGCGGAAGACCAGAAACTGGTCGCGGATATAGTTGCCCAAGAGCATCGAGCGGGCCCCGCCCAGGATATCGGAAATGTAGAACATGCCGAGCGCGGGCAGGAAGACCAGCATGGTTCCGGCGATGATGCCCGGCACGGTTAGAGGCACGGTGATCCGGCAGAAATTTTGCAACCGGCAGGCGCCCAGATCCCGGCCGGCCTCCAACAGTCGCGGGTCCACCGCCTTCAGAGCCGCATAGAGAGGCAGAATCATAAACGGCAGCAGGGTGTAGGTCAGACCGATGAACACTGCCAGCGGTGTGTACATCAGTTGCAGCGGTTCGTTGATCAGCCCCATCCACAGCAGGAGGCTATTGATGATGCCATCGGCCTTGAGCATGATCACCAGGGCATAGGTGCGGATCAGCGAGTTGGTCCAGAAGGGAAGCATCACCAGCAACAGGAGCAGCGGCTGTGCCTTGGGGGAGGCCTGCGCCAGAATGTAGGCAAAGGGATAGCCCATTCCCAGGCAGAGCAGGGCGGCGATCGCGGCCAGCCCGATTGAATCGGCGGCCATACCGAATACAGCTGGCGACAGTAGGTTGAGATAGTTGACCGGTGACAATCCCGGCGCGACCAAGGTGTCGGTGCCGCGCTCCTGAAAACTGGCCCCGAACAGAATCAGATAGGGGAGCACAGCCAGGAGCAGTACCCAGGCACAGGTACCACCAATCAACACCCTGCGGAAGCAAGCGCTCTTATTCATGCGGCAGCACAACCTCCCAGCCCTCATGCCAGCCGAGCGCCACCGCATCGCCCGGCTTGAAGTAAAGGCTCGCACTGTCCTCGTCAAAAAATTCGGTGACCTGCACCCGGCCGCCGCACTCCAGGTTCACCTCCACATCGTAGGTGGCGCCATGGTAAAAGATCCGCTGCACCGCCCCTCTCAGCCGGGCTTGTTGAAATTTAGCCGAGAGATCCTGCGATTCGGCCATGTCCTGTTCCAGTTCGAGACGAAAATCCTCGGGTCGGAGCAGGATGTGGACCGGTTGTTCCAGGCTGAGAGGCCGCTTGCACCTGAGGCTGACCGTCGCACCTTCCACCAGGGCTTTGTAGGAAGACGGCCCGGTCTGTTCCCGAATAATGCCGTCGAGGACATTGATGTCACCGACAAAGCGGGCCACATAAAGGTTGACTGGTTCCTCGTAGATTTCCATGGGCGTGCCGATCTGTTCAATCCGCCCATCCCGCATGACCACCACCCGGTCCGATAGGGCAAAAGCCTCGTCCTGATCGTGGGTAACAAGAATAAAGGAGATGCCCAAAGTGCGTTGCAACTGTTTCAACTCTTTCTGCATCTGCTTGCGCAGGCGGTGATCCAGAGCGGAGAGCGGCTCGTCAAGAAGCAGAACTCGGGGTTTATTGACTATGGCGCGGGCAATGGCCACTCGCTGCTGCTGGCCGCCGGAAAGTTCTGCCGGCCGCCGCTGCTCCATCCCGGTAAGTTGCACCAGGTCCAGCGCCTGAGCCACTGTGTTTTTGATCTCGGATGCATTTCTTTTTGCCATGCGCAGACCAAAGGCAACATTATCAAAGACGGTCATGTGAGGAAAAAGGGCGTAATTCTGGAATACGGTATTCACCGCTCGCCGTTCCGGCGGCACCCGGTCCATGTCCTGCCCATCGATCAACAGCGAACCGTTGGTGCATCGTTCGAAACCACCAATCAAGCGAAGCAGGGTGGTTTTGCCGCAACCCGATGGACCAAGCAGAGAGAGGAACTCGCCGTCACCTACGGTAAGGGAAACATCCGTGAGAGCGGATTGATTGCCATAGTTTTTGCTCACCCGTTCCAGCGTTACGACCGTCTTGTTCAACCCATTCCCCTTTAAAAAAAGCGACAGCAGCAGAGCGCTGCTGGATATGAAAATCGATGAACCTTCATTGCGAAATCCCGCTCACCGCCAGTGTACCGTACAGACTGGAGAAATAGAGCCATCGGCCAAGAGGAAGCCAACCAACGGCAAGGAGCGGGATGTTAATCAGCAGAGACCAGGCCGGTGGAACGACGAGCAGGCAGGTTTTAAAATAAAGGAGCAGGGTTGCGCCGAAGGCCCCGCAGGTAATGAAAGAGCTGTGGACCACTGCTCCGTTGATCCGGATGAAAAAAATCATTGATGCCAGGGCAAGGAGCAGGGGATTGCAGAGAACGGAGGAGGCACAATTGTGGCGGATCATCGGGCAGCCGCCTTCTTGGCGCCGTGTGCGTGTCCATACATCAGCGACTGTTTTTCATGCAGCAAATAAGAGTTTTATAAATCAGTTTTGCGGCCAGCAAGTGGGCATGCAGGCCGTTTTTTTGCGGAACAAGGCCGGTGACGTCGAAACCGATAATCGTTTTTTCTCGGGCCACCATGCGGATCAGGTTATTCAGGGAATACCAGTCAAGCCCTCCAGGTTCGGGTTTGGCCACCGCGGGCATGCTGGCCGGATCAAGGACATCGAGATTGATGGCCAGGTAGATTGTTTCGCTCAGCACATCGATGGCATCGGCTGCTGCATTGAGGCCGTTGTTGTAGATGTCGCGGGCAAATACCAGATTATCGATATGGATTTTGCTCTTTTCAGCTTTGGCCATGCTGCGGATACCAACATGGGATACCATGCATTTATCCTTGATCCTCGCCATGACATCAGGCTCATCGGGAACAAATGGGTCGATTAAGTGGGGATGGGCGCCGAGGTGCAACACACTGAGGTTGTTGTCCTGAGCCATCGCCGCCCGGACCAGTCCCTCGCTGATCAGATGACTGCCGCCGATAGCGGCGACCAGTTTGTTTTTCTTGAAATGCGGACTGGTCTGGTTGGCCAATTCA
>Ga0209016_1001994_pt1 | contig 14732 bp, 14 predicted proteins | sample EPASupsiteSAE305_FD_187265 | JGI IMG/M metagenome (GOLD analysis project Ga0209016, IMG submission 187265) | Bioremediated contaminated groundwater microbial communities from EPA Superfund site, New Mexico - SAE3-05 (SPAdes) (version 2) | ecosystem: Environmental > Aquatic > Deep subsurface >...
AAAGGGCTGTTCTGTTGGATAGCCCTTTTGCTTTTTATGTCTGACTATAGTTGATACTTAGTAAGCAAGAACATTCCACAAAGACTTAATTTTTGCTTCCGGATCCCATTTACCTCCAAATGTCCAGCGGGCATTAATTTCTTCAGGTTTGGGTGCTCCTTTGGCTTCTTCAAGATTATTTTTCATCCATGCAAAGTTTCCACCGTCACGTTTTATGTTATACATATAAACCCGTTTCCCCCAAGGACATGTATCAAGTACCTTGTCTGAATAAGCATATCCAATAGGATTATCAATAATCTTGTTGGTCATAGTACAATTCAGCAAGAAGAATTGTGAGTCGTGATGATAACGACCAAGCGTAACAGGACTTTTAGAGTCAAAATGTGAATCAGTTATAACAAGTTTCTTGTCATAATCACCACGTCCGTCATGCCAGATTAAAGCGCGTCCATCGCCATAGAATGTACAACGAGTGGCATAACACCAGCCACGGGGACAAAGAAAATCTACCCCGGGACATCTTAAATTGAGATCTGCATGGTAATACATTCCATCCTCCGAAGCCCATAATGATAAAGCATCATTTCCATCTGCCCATACATTGCAGTTTATAATGATTGTACGAGTGGCGCGTCCATAAATTGACATCTGATGCGAAGTCGTAGCTTCTACTGTACTACCATAATTGTTGTAAACAGTCAAACCACTAATTATACAATTGTCTGCACCTTTCTGTAAAACAATCACCCCATTACCCACAGGCTGCCCTTTATATTCATGAATCTTTCGTTTACTTGAAAGTTCGGCATACACTAACCGGGTCTTTTCCCTATCTTCTCCCAGAAGTACGATATTTGGTCGGTCAATAATAACTTTTTCATTGTATGTTCCGCTCTTTATCAGTATAATATAAGGCTCCGTGGGTTGTTGAGGAGCAGCTTCAATAGCAGCCTGTATGCTTTCTCCATTAGAAACAATTGCATTATAGAGTTTTGAATGGGAAGCACTATTTGAATTGGCAGTGGTTGTTATATTAGCTCCGGTTCTACCATTCTCTATAGCTTTGGACATTACAACTTGTGCTGAACCAAATACCGCATAAAATGAAAGGGCAATGAACAATACTATTTTTTTCATTTGGAGTTATACTTATTATTTATTTTTTGACTGAAAGATAACTTACATATACTTCTTTTTCCATTTTTCATATTGCTTGTAGAGGCTTGCCGGTGCACTATTATACCAACTGTAACCATTGCGTCTTTCGTGACCTACTTCTGCCAATGTTTTAACTGGCACACCGTTTCGGTCGCAAAACAGAGGCTTTCCTTGCTCTAAGTCATAATCGCGAGCCCATATTGGTTCGGCTTTTTCGTCATTTACCACACGTGTATCCGACTTGCCGTTTTCGTTAGTGAAACGTTCTACCCTGATACCAGTCAGTTTATGAGCTTCGAACCATTTCATAGCTCCGTTAACGGCAGCTTTAATCCGTTTGTCGGGATTGGGAAGTTCCATCAACAAGCGCACCAATGAAGCGCTTTCTGCCGAACAGAAAGAAGCCAATTCATAAGCACGGGCAGAAGTGGGTTTTAAAGTCTTGTAATCGTGCTGCTGGCACCATACAGTTGGTTCGCCGTTTACAATAATTTGTGTGTTGAGTATACATTCTATTCCCTTATCAAAAGCTTTCGTTAAACGAGCTTTCATTGCATTATCCACCAACGAATCAAACGGTACCACACCGTCTCTCAGGTTAAGGATTACCATTAAAGTCTGCATCATTGCATTGTCGTTATAAGTAATCTGTACCTGGTATCCATGATTCTCAGGCCAGAATTGTGGCCAGCCACCATTATCGTACTGTCCACTGAGCAAAAACTCCACACCTTGCAAGAATGCTTTTTTGTAGCGCTCTTCCGGTTGTTGTTTGTAAAGTCTGGCCAGGTAAGTCATTTCCAGAATAGTTGCATCGTTGTCGGTCGTAGAGTCATTGCGTTTCTTCTTGTCGCTCAACACAACATCCAGTTCGTCGCCAAGCGGACGATGAATTGGAAGATTCTTAGGCCATCCACCTGTTTCCCGTTGATATGCTAATACGTTATCAGCAATTCGTTTTGCTTCTTCTGTCTTGAAGAAAGCATCCGGGCTTCCCCTTACAATTCTTTTCCACTCTCTTGATGAGTATTCGTAATCTTTTGGGTTGAGTTGTTGCTGTGCAAATAGAGGCACTGCCATCGTCATTATTAAGATGATACAAATAAAATGTTTTTTCATGATTTTATTAAATTAATGTGTTTCTGCCCGTTGATAGTTATTTTATTACTATTTTCTTTGTTACCGTTTTGTCGTTCTGCTTCTTTATGATGTAAATACCAGGAGCAAGGTTAGAAATATCAGTGCTGCTGACATTTGAGCGAACTTTTATTCCGGACACGTTATAGATGTCACTTAAGGTCGAAGTGTCGTCGGTCTGAACATTGTTGATACCAGTCGCCTCGCTCGATACATAGAAGTTGAAGTTACGTGTCAGCGAACCTACATTGTCATCATCAGTTGCCTTTACCTTAATGTTCAGGAACCCGGTGAACGATGTTGCAGGGGTGAATGTACAGATTCCTTCGTTGCTATCGTAAGACATATCCGAACTTCCAGTAATTTCGAATGAAGGATTGTTGTCGTAGCCTGCAAAATATTCTTTCAGGTTTATGTTTATGCCTTTATTAATCGTGAAGTGAGGTTCCGCAAGCCAGTTAAGATAATCTTCCAGAACGGTGTAACCATCTTTGTCCGGGTCGGCATTATTATCTGCTTCTGCAGAATTTAGTCCTTTTGCCTTCTCCCACCAATCTGGCATACCGTCATTGTCGGAGTCGAAATCGCTTTCTCTGTGCGCTTCATAGATATTGATACCGTTGAAGCCTTCGCATTTGTCATCCTCTTCAGAGTCGATAAGACCTTTCTTTCCCGATATGCTACCTACGGTTGTGGTGATGCCTTTAAGAGTTTCGTTCACCATACGTATGTCGTGGTTGTCGAGTATTGGCATATTGCAGCCCACATCCGACAACACATTTTTGTAAGCAGCATCAGCTGTTTCAATGGTGGTGTATGATTCAAAGAACGGCTTGTCGCGGAATACAGTCCAGTTCAACACCTGTCCGTTTGATAGAGTATAATTATAAGTATCATCGAGTTTGTCCTGAGTCTTGCTTCCATCAAGATTTTCGCGGATATTTCCGTTCACGTAATAACTTTGTGAGCCGGTGCCTGTGCCTTCAAGGTTTGCGGTGAGCAGTTGAAGCTTCTTTGAAGATGGTCCCATTTTGTAGTAGTTGCTTACAAAGTTTCCCTCGTGAGTACCACCGTCTGTAGTACGTCCGCACCAATTGTAGCACACGTTATTGAATACGTCATGGTGACCGGCATAAGCCCCGCTACCGTCCAGACCGCCGGAGAGGCTCCAGTTTCTACCTTCGTTGTGAGCCATCAGGTTGTGATGATATGACCCAGTGTCTCCACCGATTGTAGCCGCATAACCATGCGCTGTACCTGAAGGGTAGTTAGGATGGTTGGCAACGTTTAGTGCTTCTGATATCATGGTGCGCTGCAATGTAACGTTCTTCGCATTACGACTGCTGAAAGCTTCGTCTATAGTCCAGCTTATGGAACAATGGTCCATGATAGCGTGATTGTTTCCGGCCATTCCCAGTCCGTCGCATCCAGTCTCGGATGTTGCAGCATCATGACCTAGAAACATGTGTAGGAAGCGGGTGATGCCTTCAGATGCCATGCCGAACGGGCACGAGCGGAACATGATTCCGTTGCCAGGGGCAGTTTGTCCTGCAATGGTGACATAGGGATCGCTACAGGCTAAGCGGCTTTTTAACTGGATAACTCCGCCAACATCGAACACGATGGTACGCGGTCCGCTTACTTTACTAATTCCATAACGGAAAGTTCCAGGTTGTGGTGCTAACGCATCGTCATCAAGCGATGTTACATGATACACCGCGCCGCCTCTTCCTCCGGTGGCATAGCGGCCATAGCCCTCTGCGCCAGGGAATGCGAGATGCCGTGGACGGAATGACCATGTCTCGCCTTTATATATATTTCCAGTTGCGTCTTCCTCATCCACTCGCCAATAGTACGTGTTCAGTGAATACGCATCTTTCATTACGTAGAATGTATCTGTTTGGATAGCAATTTCGCTCATAGCGCCTTCGGATGTTCCCATATAGAGATGGTGTTTCACCGCTGTTACTGCTGGCGACCACTTCAGCGTGCAGGTACCGTTGTCGGCATCGGTATGCATATCGAGATTGTCCGGGGTTGGATTCAATGCCGTTGTTAGAGGGTTCGGTTCGTCTAGAATGATGGCATTGACAAACACTGTGGTTGTGAAATATTGAGCGGTATAGTTCACCGATGGGTCGGGAACAGTACGGTAAGATATAACCACATCCTTGCCGGCCTCTGCGTTGAATGTAACATACGACTGTCCGCTATTTGAAGGTCTCTGTGCTCTGTTAGTTTGTTGCACTCCAGATACCATTTTCACGTTGTCCACATATACGTCTACTGGCGGAGCAGTGAATCCGTCGGTGTTGTTATGGTATGCAAGAATGGAATGTTTGCCTGCCGTGAGGCCACTAAGTGTGACGGTGAGTTCTGCCGAACCTGACTGCAGCTGCGGTGTGTTGTTATCTACGAAGTCATATATGGCGATACCGTCTCCTATAAGTTTTGAATATTTGCTTACTCCGTCTTTCCACCAGTTGGCTTTCAATATTTTGCCCGCCGAGTTAGGGCCGTTGGCAACAATGATTTTTAATCCGCTTGTTTCGTCTATTACCAGAGTGTCTTTTACTCCTGTAGTAATGGCCCACGGAGTGAAGCCGTTTTCGGTAACTTGTTCCGGCTGTCTACCTGGCAGATTGAAGTCAATCTTTTGTGCAGTGGCATTTAAGGCGAAAGCCAATGTGAAGCACGATAAAAGTAATGTTTTTTTCATGTCTTTCTTGTTAAGGTTATTTCTTACATAAACGAAATGAAATATGAAATGTACTCAAATCTGATAATGAGAATCATATTAACTTTAGCATTTCGTTTTTACGTTTCGCAATGAAACAAAATAAGCTGTTTTTAAAACTTAGGAAGTTCATTATTTGGCGTTTTTTTAGTAATTTTTGGTAGGGGAGAACATTTTGTTCTATAAAACTCTATCTTTGTTCCACATAAATTAGAAATTATGCTATTACCATATCTCAATAAAGACCTTATAGAAGCTGGATGTGATGAGGCTGGACGCGGTTGCCTGGCAGGTTCAGTCTTTGCCGCTGCCGTAATTCTTCCTCACGATTTTAAGAACGAATTGCTGAATGACTCCAAACAGCTCACAGAAAAGCAACGATATGCCCTTCGTGAAGTTATTGAAATGGAAGCAGTGACATGGGCAGTGGGTATTGTTACACCCGAAGAAATTGATAAAATCAATATTCTCAATGCTTCAATTCTTGCCATGCACCGTGCGGTAGATCAACTTAAAGCTATCCCTGAACATCTGCTTATTGACGGAAACCGATTCAAAAAGTATAAAGAAATACCTCACACCACAGTTGTGAAAGGTGATGGTAAATACCTGTCTATAGCAGCAGCCTCCATTTTGGCAAAAACTTATAGGGACGATTATATGAACCGTCTACATCAGGAGTTCCCTGTGTATGACTGGGATCACAACAAAGGCTATCCCACAAAGAAACACCGTGCAGCAATAGCTCTTCACGGCACTACTCCTTATCACAGAATGACTTTCAATTTACTGGGCGACGGACAATTATCACTCAACTTCTGATAAGAAAACATCTTTATTAAGGTGTTTAACAAATATCCCGCCCTAAACTAATAAAAACAAAAGGTTACCTTTTTCCAATCATGTACATGTTTGCTTCAACCTCCCGCCAATAAATGATTAATGTCTGCCGAGAGATATATTAAACTGATTGCGGTTAATCGTTATTCTTCTCTATAGTTACTTGAATTCATTTCTGCTGTTTTGTATAATGTTGATTATCAGTGAAATTTGTTTTGGGGTGGTGTACATGGTGTAGATAAATCGTCCTTTTTTTGTTCTGGAAAATAAAATTTTGAAAATTATGCATTTTGCGGAATTCTCAAAATTAAATCTGTGGAAAGCTAAAATAGTCTTTTTTACTACACCATGTACACCACTTTAGACTTTCTGTATTTTGTAAAACGTTGAATAATAGGTGTGTATGTTTTTATGGGTGTCAGAGGTGTCAGTAAAATAATACTTTTTCCGGTTCTGAAAACTAAAATTCGATAATTCCGCAATTTGCAGTTTTTTCAAAATTTAATTTCTGGAAAGGTAAAAAAGACTTTTTTACTGACACCTCTGACACCTAATTAGAATCTATTATTGATTTATTTATGAGTGAAATGTTGTCTTTGCTTAAATATCGATATACATATTATATATGATTGGAGTCTTTGTTTCAATTTAATTATTGAAAAAATAATAAATATTCAATACAAATAGCTAAATTTGCCAGATGTGATATTATTTACTTAAAAGAATGCCTTAGAGCGTCTTATTATTGTTAGGTCGATCTGGAGTTTCTCTTTTTTAATAATACTATGTGTAAATTGATGTGATAATATTTGCAAAGGTTGAGCTTATGAAAAATTACAAATTACTGATTGCGCTTTGCTGTAGCATATTTGCCTTAATTTCATGTAATAAAAAACAGAACATCTCTATTGATAATAATTTAATATTATTAATATCTAATGATGTTAGACCATCTTTATTCAGTGGAGTCCCATTTTATTGTCAAGGAGAAGGTGGCAAGGTAATACGAATAGAATCCCAGGACTTGAGAATAATATATAATGAAGGAACATTTGAAATGGATTATTTGTCTTTCTTAAGAAAAGTCTTAAATCAGCAAATAAAACTTCAATCTAATAGAAGCGTTTATACTTTTAATATAGATAAAGACGTGGATAAAGAATATCAAAGTAAAAATCTTGCCGACTTTATGCATTTATATTGTAAGAGTTATGGAACGGGTGAATATGTTTTAAAAAAAGGTTTTACTGAGAATCAAAGAAATTCGATATTCTATTTTTTATTTATCAACAACTATTTGTCTGTACTTGATGATTATTCCGGCTCTTTTAATATCTTTAGTGTATCTAAATTAAGATATCACGCAGTTGATAAATAACTAATTGTATAATTTATTGTTGTTGTAATTATGATAAAATGCAGTTGAGTGAGATCTAAGATTACAACATGCAAAATGAATTTAACCATGTAACTTATAATGAACAACATTGTAACAAGTTGCACTAATACAATAAATATGAGATCTGATAAAAAAACGTTTTCAACATTTGTGTCATTTCTGCTATTTCTCTTGATAGCTTTTTGCTTTTCTTATCAAATAGGCAAAGATGCAGCACATAGAGATGCCCGAATTAAGGCTAGAAGTGGAATGCTTTAACAAAAATAAAAATCTCCAACAACCATACTTATTATGAATAAAGTAAGAAATGCTTTTAATATTATAACAATTGCTGTTGTTAGTATTGATATTCTATTTAGAAATAAGTTACCACTTGTAATTCGCAATAATTCATGGATAATTTTAAGTCTCTTAGTTATAACAATTATTGCTCTAGAAATATTAAGGAGGAATAACAAATGAAGAAACTTTTAGGCTATTTCTATAAACATTCAGAAGAAATATTATTAAACTCGTTCTATGCATATTTCTTGATTTTAGTGGGGCTATATTGCCTTGATATTGAGATCTCAGCCATTTATGGCTTTATTTTCTTTTTCATACTTGGCCAGTATTTAGGATATTTAATTGCATTGAAAAAGATACGAAATAGCAAACAGGATAAAGAATAAAGAATTACTATATCTTTAGCGTTAAAAAGTAAATAGTATTTGTAATAATCTACTTTATATTCATATAAATTCAATTTTGTTATTGTATATAATGCTGATTATAAGTAACATCTATAGCATTTAAAATAATATGGTGACGAAACCCTATAAAGTAATAATATTGATGATCATTTTCCTATCAGCTTGTTCAACTTTAAAAAACGAAAATGTTACGTATAAGTTGGACAGTCGGTTGCTTATATCGAAGAAAGTTGAGATGCAATTACCCATACCTTTTCATGTCCAAAAGGATAATTATGAAGAAGGAGTAGTATATTTTTACAGTTTTGTTGATTCTGCAACTATAATCATTCTACAAGGTTCCATGGTTGAATTGCCTATAGATAGGTATAAGCCTCAAAAATCAAAGATAAAGAATCAAAGAAAAGTTTCTGTTGGATGTAAAAGTAATAAATTTTGGCGGAAAGATGTTTATAAGGACGTGAATATATATTATGATAATGTATCTTCCTCTAATAAAAGAGTTTATGATAAAATTTTAAATGAAATAAAAATCACTTCATATTAACATAAATGATCTGTTTAATGAAAATTGTTGTCTTTCGAATAAGCTAATTGGTTTAATTATTGATCTATTAAAACTATTTTGTATGAGAAATTATTTTTTAATATGTATAATTTTAATTATCACTGGATGTAATGTAAAATGGAGTAATGGTCCAGGCCTTTGTTATGCCAATAGAGATTATCAAAATGAATTAAGAGAAATGCCTCCATTTTTAGTTGCACATTTCCCAAAAGAAATAGATCGTTTGCCAATTACTAGTGCAATAACAATAGACACTACTAGCCAATGCATTTACTATATGCTTTTTGAATTTGGAGAAGATAAAGTTTTAAAATTGAAAAAACAAATTGGAGAAAAATATTTAGCAAAATATAAACCGTCCGATAGTTTTCTAACCATCGTAAAATTAGAGGCAATAAGGAGTATGACTGATGATAAAGCTTCTTATGATAATATTTGTACAAATAATAAGTATTATTACCCTTTACCTTTTTTTGAATCATTTGATAATTCTGCATTAGAGGATGGTGAAAAATCAAAAGGTATATATTCTAATAAGACAAAATGTGGGCTGTCAATGGACTTTCAAATTTATATATTGGATTCAAAACCGGGGCATTATTGGAAGGGACTATATCCATTAGATTATATGCCTGTAGGTTGGAAAAATGGATATTCAAAGGGGATATGTATAAACGAGAAGAAGGGCATAATTATTTATTGGGGGCTAATTTGGTGATTTGAAAGATATTATGGCATTAACAAGTTGCAATCCCCATAAATCTCAATTATCGGATGGTTATGTTTTATATCAAACATTTGATGAATATAGCATGGAAGGTGTAAATATTAGAAGTGAGAAACTTCAAGAACCTTATGTGGCAATTAATCTTAATAATAGCATATGAAATGGTTAATCAAAATAATGAAAGTGGGTCTCTTGACGTTTTTGGGTGGTATAGTTTTCTGTGGATTACTGTTTGTTTTTTCTAAAGAATCTTTATCTAATCAGTTAGGAATGATAATTCCCTGGGCTTTAATAATTACATTAATGCTAGTCTGTTTAAATATCCTCTTTGTCTTTCTTTTATATTTTACGGTATATTTTTTGCAGAATAGGATTAAAGTGAGCTTGCTTTCGTTGAAATATTTATTAGTGGAAATTTTTCTCCTTTATATATTGTTTATTTTGCCAATATATAGTATTAAAGATAGTTATTGGATTCAGTTTCTTACCCCATTTGCTGCTTTGTATGTTTTATGGTTAATAATAATATCAATAATAAATTTTCGTCATAAAGTGGATTGAGCTCAATTTTATAAAAGATAACAATTTAACAGTGTCAGTTTCCCTTTAACTTACGAGAATTAATAAATCAATTTATGATGAATAGATTAATAATATTGTTTATAACTTGTTTTATAGTGTCTTTTTCAAATGCCCAAATTAATGTTAGTTTGGATAGAGACTGTTTGGATATTAATTCTGCGATGTTAGCCCAATCTTTAATAAAAGTGGTTGGATCAAATAAGGTAAAAGAATTAATAGAAAATAAAGTTCGTTTTTTGTCTGTTTGGGAGGTTGATTCTCTCGGCAGAATATGTAATTTTGATAAATTATTATCACAGAAGGGATCACTTCCAGAAGATGCAATGAATAAATTGGAGCATTTTTTAATTAAAAGAGGGAAACGATTTTTTATCTGTTATGATAAGCTTCCAGGGATTAATGATAATGATGCATACAAAATAATAACTGAACACTTATTTGCAAGAAATGAAAAATCATTAATTATCAATGTTAGTTTTCCCGGAGAACTTATGATACTTTATGAGTATGAAAAAGAAAAAGCGGAGAAGCAGAATTGCAAATTGTCTAGATATGTATATTTTAGAAAACAAATAAAGAAATATCTTTAAGTGCCAAGAAAGGTATTCTAATTTATAGGTTTATTGTCTGGTAATGTTGCTCATAGATATTAATTAATAATTATAAATAGTGATGAAAAATGATTTTTTTAAAGGGGTTTTGGCTTATCTATTGATAATAAATATGTATAATATTTTAATGTCATTGATTTATATAGGGTTGTCTTATGCGATTGGAAATATAACCTCATTACTAATTGGAGGTGGAGTTGCTACATTTCTATTCGGCTTAATTGTATTCATGTCTGTTGACAAAATTGCAACAGTTAAAATTGATGTGAAATATAATTTTATAGTTTTATTTTTTATAGTTCTATTAGTCTCAAAGGATCTGTTGCAAAATCTAAAAATGAATGTATTGTGTGATACTTTCGTTTCTGAATCAAAAGAAAAATTTGCTGATCTTTTGGCTTATATAAATGAGTTACCGGGTTTATTTTATTATTGGGTTATTTTTTGTACTTTGTTCTATTTTAAAAGAACTTTAAAGGAACCTATAAAATAAGATTTATCTGGTGGATTATGGCTTTGGCCTTTATTGTTCTTTATTGTTTATTGCAGGGTTATGCTTAACCTAATTGAGTATTTACAAATTGAAAAGTAAGCAGATAAACTGAAATAGATATTTTATGGCTTTAAGAGTATAACGAATAGAATTTAACACTTGAAAATACGGCGTTACCAGATAGTCTGATTTTGACCTTGTTTTTTAATAGTAGAAACTTTTGCCAACGTCCTACATCTGAATATTATAAGAATAAGTCTGTATTGCTTATTAAAAATGGAAAATTGATATCGTTTCGATAAAATAAGAAATCAATGAAAGTGATAATATGTTTATATCTAATATTTATTATGGCATTAACAAGTTGCAATCCGCATAAATCTCAATTATCGGATGGTTATGTTTTATATCAAACATTTGATGAATATTCCATGAAAGGAGTGAATAGTAATGGTGAAAAACTTCAAAAGCCTTATGTTGCAATCATAAAAAACGATAGTGCCATAACTGTAAGAATATGCTATAGTAATGGTAAAGAGAAAGATAAATATATTTACTATCAAAACAAAGGTGGCTATTGGTATAGTATAATTAAGGATCAGGTAGATCCTAAACTCTATTTTACAACATTATGTGATACTGTTCCTTTTTATACTGAGAGATATTTTTATAATGATACAATTATGGAGTATTCTTATTATCTTAGAAATGGACATAAGAAGTCTTTAGAACAGCTTGTTCTTAAGACAAGAAATAGTATGATAGAATTTAATTTATCAGCAAATTTTCGAATAAGACAGAATAAAAAATTCGCAGATCTGAAACAAGAAATAATTGATTATAAGGAAAAGTATCCTTATGATGATCGTGAACTTGCACATAGAGATAAAAATTATATATTTTACAATAAGGTTTTGCAAGGTGATTCAATTTTTTTATATGAGAATGATGGAAAAATGAATTATAAACTAGGCTGTTTGAAGGATATTAGAATATGCAATAGCTTAGGTGAATTTGATCCGACTAAAAGTGAAAATATTGCGCTTGTAAAAAATATGAGAGTGATTTGTAAATAATAATCTTTGATATTATTATGTTAAAAGAAGGTTTTAAGTTGTATATTAGCAGTAGTGCAAAAGTAACTTTTTAAAGCTTGAAAGAATGAATAAGGAGAATTCTTGTATTATAATGTGAATGAGTACTAAAACTCACCATCTTATTGCTTTTTTTCGTACCTTTGCACTCGTAAAATGATGAGTAATTAAAACAATTAATAGTATGGCTAAGAAAGCTCTTTTAATGATTCTTGATGGATGGGGAATAGGGAACCATTCTAAAGCAGATGTTATCTTTAACACTCCAACTCCTTACTGGGATTACCTGATAAAAACATATCCAAACTCACAGCTTCAGGCTAGTGGAGAAAATGTAGGTTTACCTGATGGTCAGATGGGTAACTCTGAAGTAGGTCACTTAAATATTGGTGCAGGACGCGTAGTTTACCAGGATTTGGTAAAAATTAACAAGGCTTGTCGTGAAAATACAATCATGCAGAATCCGGAAATTGTTTCTGCTTTCACTTATGCAAAGGAAACTGGTAAGTCTGTTCACCTTATGGGTTTGACTTCAGATGGTGGTGTGCACAGTTCTCTTGATCACCTTTTCAAGTTGACTGAAATCGCTAAGGAATATGCAATTGAAAATACATTTATCCACTGTTTCATGGATGGTCGTGATACTGATCCTAGAAGTGGTAAAGGTTTTATTGAACAACTTGATGCTCAATGCAAGAAGACTACTGCCAAGGTTGCTACAATTATTGGCCGTTACTATGCAATGGACCGCGACAAACGTTGGGCTCGTGTGAAAGAGGCTTATGATTTGTTGGTTAATGGAACTGGTAAAAAGGCTGATTGCATGGTTACTGCTATGCAGGAATCTTATGATGCAGATGTTACTGACGAATTCATCAAACCAATTGTAAATGCTGGTGTAGATGGAAGAATTAAGGAAGGTGATGTTGTTATCTTCTTCAACTACCGTAATGACCGTGCTAAAGAACTTACTCTGGTTCTTACTCAGAAAGAGATGCCTGAAGAAGGTATGAAGATTGTACCGGGATTGCAATATTATTGCATGACTCCATATGATTCTTCTTTCAAGGGAGTTCATATCATCTTTGATAAAGACAACGTAGAAAATACATTGGGTGAATTCATTTCTTCTCAGAAGAAAACTCAGCTTCACATTGCTGAAACTGAAAAATATGCTCACGTTACATTCTTCTTTAACGGCGGACGCGAAGCTCCATACGAAGGTGAAGAACGTATTCTGATTAATTCTCCTAAAGTGGCTACTTACGACTTGAAGCCTGAAATGAGTGCTTACGAAGTAAAAGATGCTTTAGTTGCTGAAATAAACAAGAACAAGTTCGATTTTATCGTAGTAAACTTTGCTAATGGTGATATGGTTGGACACACTGGTGTATACGAAGCTATCGAAAAAGCAGTAATTGCTGTTGATACTTGTGTGAAAGAAACTATTGAAGCTGCTAAGGCAAACGGTTACGAGGCTATTATCATTGCCGATCACGGTAATGCTGATAACGCTGTAAACGAAGATGGCTCTGTTAACACTGCTCACTCTTTGAACCCTGTTCCATGTGTTTATGTAACAGAAAATAAAGATGCTCAGGTTGCTGAAGGTCGTTTGGCTGATATTGCTCCAACTATCCTTAAAATTATGGGATTGGAAGCGCCAAAAGAAATGACTGGCAACGTATTAATTAAATAATATTCGAATGATTCAAATAGACGATACCATCATCAGCCTTGATGTATTTAAGGAGAAATTCTTATGCAACCTGGATGCCTGCAAAGGGGAGTGTTGTATTGAGGGTGATGCCGGTGCGCCTTTGGAAGAAGAAGAAGTTGAACAACTAAAGAAGGTCCTTCCGGTTATCTGGGAGGACCTTTCTTCTGAAGCACAGGCTGTAATAGAAAAGCAAGGCGTTTGTTATAAAGATGAGGATGGTGACCTGGTTACTTCCATTGTGAATGGTAAGGATTGTGTATTTACCTGCTACGACGAGAAAGGATGTTGTTATTGCGCCATAGAGAAAGCTTATCGTGAAGGGAAAGTTGACTTCTACAAGCCGGTTTCCTGCCACCTTTATCCTATTCGTGTGCAGAAGTATCCTGAATTTAAAGCTGTAAATTATCACCGCTGGAGTGTGTGTAAGGCTGCTGTTCTTCTTGGAGAAAAAGAGGATGTGCCTGTATATAAGTTCCTGAAAGAACCACTTATCCGTAAATTTGGAGAAGATTGGTATACTGAACTTGAAATTGCAGCAGAGGAAATGAAGAATAGAGGAATTATCTAATCTAAATATTACAGGCCTATGAAAACAGCTATTGTGTATCTTTCTAAATATGGCACCACAAAGAAGGTTGCCGAGATGATAAAGAATCGCTTTATAAATGATGAGGTTACCATGATTGATTTGAATGTAAATCAATCTCCTGATCTCTCAATCTTTGATCGTATTATTGTAGGAAGTTCTGTTTATGTAGGCTCTGCTAAGAAGAAATTCAGAGAGTTTTGTTTGAAGAATCATGTTTTTTTATTTGCTGTTAAAGAAGTGGGGCTCTTCCTCTGTGGGATGGAGCCTGATGAAATAAAGCAAAAGGAGGAAATGGTTCGTTCGTTTCCAGAGGAATTACTTCGTCATTCCAAGGCAAGAGAGTTTATGGGTGGTGAAATTCAGTTTGAAAAGATGAATCTAC
>Ga0209016_1001998_pt1 | contig 14716 bp, 14 predicted proteins | sample EPASupsiteSAE305_FD_187265 | JGI IMG/M metagenome (GOLD analysis project Ga0209016, IMG submission 187265) | Bioremediated contaminated groundwater microbial communities from EPA Superfund site, New Mexico - SAE3-05 (SPAdes) (version 2) | ecosystem: Environmental > Aquatic > Deep subsurface >...
CAATCACACCGTCGTTCACCAGTGACACGGTCCAGTCCGGCGCATTGATGCTGCCCAGGATGGCTGCAACCCAGCGCTTGAACGGGCCGTTGGTCATCTCGTCAATCCAGTCACCAAAGGGGGATGAGAGATCAAAGGTCAGTTTGAACAGCAGCCACATGGCTGCTGCAAAGATCGGAATACCCAGATAGCGGTTCAGTACGATCCGGTCGATTTTTTCGGTCAGTTCAATGTTGCGCTTTTCCGGTTTGGTCAGCACCTCGCGGCAGAGACCGTTTGAAAGAGCATAGCGCACATCAGCCAGAAGCCCCTCAATATCGTCACCATGGGCTCGCAGCAGGTGTTCAAACAGTTGTGCAGGCAATGAACCTACCGGGATGTTGGCAGTTTTGAACACCAGACTGTCACCTTCCAACAGCTTCAGCAGCAGCCAGCGTTGGGGATATTTTTCCAGCAGGCCGCTCTGTTCGCGTTGGATATAATCCCGCAACCCTGTCAGGACGGTTTCAATATCCTCACCGTAATTGAGTGTTCTGGGACTGCTCCGCTTATCTGCAACCACTGCCTTTAACAGCTGGTCAAGGCCGGTCTTTTTAGTGGCAGAGGTGGGGATGACCGCAATACCCAGGGTTTCTTCCATCTGTTTGGTGTTGATCTTGTAGCCCTTGGCCTCAGCCTCGTCATGGATGTTGAGTGCCATTATCATTGGAATGCCAAGCTCAAGCAGCTGCATGGTCAGGTACAGGTTGCGTTCAAGGTTGGTGGCATCCACCACGTTGATGATCAGGTCCGGTTTCTGGGTAACCAGATAATCACGGGTAATGATCTCTTCCTGACTGTAGGGAGAGAGGGAGTAACAGCCGGGCAGATCAACCAGCCGGATGCTGCGTCCATCAACATCGAACAGGGCCTCTTTTTTCTCTACCGTAACACCGGGCCAGTTGCCCACATGCAGGCGGCTGCCGGCAATGGCATTGATCAGGGTGGATTTACCGGCATTGGGGTTTCCGGCAACAGCGACTACCAATGGTTTCTGTTGGCTCACGCTAGCACCTCTATCTCAATCCCCTTTGCCTCATTTTTACGCAACGAGAGATTGTAGCTTTTAACGGTTACTTCTATCGGGTCACCCATTGGCGCCACCTTTTCCACTTTGATGATTTCACCGGCAATGACCCCCATATCCATCAAACGGCGGCGGATCGGGCCGATGCTGCTGTCCAGCTTTAGTATTGTGCCCTGTTGACCAGGTTTCAGATTGCTCAGATTCATGCGTTGATTCCTTTCACTTTAATACTGCGTGCCATGCGTCGATCAATGGCAATCCTGGCTTCGTCCACCAGCAAGAGCAGCAGATTGCCCTCGTTATTCAGGACTTCCACCTGCTTGCCCACCCGCAGTCCCATCTCTTCAGCCCTTGTTGCAGTGCCTTTGTGATGATGGTGGCCACCCTGTCCATGCTGATGTCCGTGGGTGTGGCAACCGCCGCCACAACCACCGCAATGTCTGATTTCTGTTATTTCGCCCCGTTCGCCTGGGGTAAGCAGTTCAAGTGGCATCATTCAATCCTCCGTTAAGAAGTTGGCCGCAAAAGATCACAAAGATCTCAAAGAAAAACTATTCATCCTGAGAAAAGCAATTGTCCACGAAGTTCACGAAGAAAAACGTATTGTTTAAAACAAAAGAGCAATATCTTTTTGGGTGAATCGTTTGTTTGTTGTAACTGCTCAATTTTTCGTGGAGCTTCGTGTCGTTCGTGGATAAGAACTGTTGTTTTTTAGTTTCATGTTCTTTGTGTTCCTTGCGTTCTTTTGCGGCAATTAATTGGGTGTTAAAATTTCAGCACCAAGCCATACAGCGCTGTTACGTCTGTTTCCGGTTTGGTCAGACCAAATTTGATACCGGCATCTATATCCAGATGATCATTGATCTCATAACGCAGACCGGTCAGGGCATAGACCGGCAGCTCATTTGTGGTTTTGTCAGGGTTGGTGGCAAGACCGAAATCAGCGACTGCAAACAGCCCTTTGGCTATTTCAGCCTCACCGGCAATAGAGCCGGACCAGAGATTTCTGCGCTGTGAACCGTCATCTTCACGATAGTGGTGATACTCATACCCAAGGTTGGCATGCAGGGCATATGTGCCATCTTCAAACTCTTTGGTGGCAATCAGGGTGCTGCCAAACTGCCAGCGCCCTTCAGACAGGCCGGCGCTGTACTTACCGGTGGGCACAATCACACTGGGTTTGATCGCCAGATTGATACCGGCCAGTTCGGCAAACTTGTATTTTACTTCCAGGGTCATATCGCCGAAGCCGTCAACATTTGAGACATCGCCATCAACATTGTTGCGCTCATTGAACAGGTAGGGAATGGCCAAAGAGATACCAAGATCCTTGTATAGCCCGGTGGTAATCTTGACTTCTCCGTCCACGGTATTGGTTTTGGTGGTGGAGCCGTCTACAGTCTGCTTGTTGTAGCCGTAGGAGCTGTTCAGTTCGATCTCAACCTTGCCGACATCAACCGTACCGGCATCATCGGTGGCAAGTGGCGGGCCAGCCAGAGCAGTACCGGCGGTAACGAGGGTGAACGAAAGGGCTAGAGTGGTGGAACGCAGTGCTTTCATGGTGTGTCTCCTGTTTTTGGATTATTGGCTGGCTAATTGGCGGGGGAAACGCACCGTTGGCTGGCTTACGAGTGTTTGTTAGCTGGCTGCTATTGCTTACTGCTATTTTGTAAGAATGAGCTTGTTTTTACTGGTAATTCTCAAGCGATATTCTTCTTCTGCATGAATGATGACTATTTCTTGTGAATTACCAAACAACTCAGCGCTGGTATAAGCCTTCTTGTCCATAAAATCAGTTACTCCCATCAGTTTTTATTGCTTTTATTCATAATGTTCAAACAGCTCAGGCATTCTCTCAGAGTGCAGACGCCACAGGCGTGATGCATGAATATCGGTACGCCATGCTTTTTAGCTGCGGACTTTGCCTCATTGCGGGCGTGGTGAGAGACCTTATTAGTAAAAATAACAACAGCATCGGCTCCTCTTATGCTGGCGGACATCTTCTGTTCTGCCTGACTGAAGATACGCAGGTCCATACCACAACGTTTTGCTTCCAATTGATATTTGTCAGCAAGTCTGTCCATGCCACCTACCAGTACGATACTCATGACAGCCTCCCGCAAAGATTTTGAAGTTTAATATCATTATTCTGATAATAAAAAGGGTGTTCCGGGTGATGGATTTTAAGCATCTTTTGGTCACCTGTAGCGAGTATCAAGCCCATTTTCTGGCGGCAACAACGATAATTTTCCGCAAGATTTAAACTTTGAGATGGGTTTCCATAGATTTTCCAAAGTGCCTGACAGGCAAACGGTAACTTGACCAATCCCATGAAAGCAGCCACGTCTTTAGCCGGATAGCCGATGAACAGACCGATTTCATGGGGAAAATGATCATGCTTGGCGATACGTTGCTTCAGTTCTCTTAATAGCTCAGGTACGGTAGACGTCTGCTTGTAGCCTGCTTTGTGCAGTAGCGTGCGAATGCCGGCATGGGAAAGTTGCTGCTCCAGTTGCTCCCTGTTGTAGCAGAGGATTAAGACTGACCGCTCTTTAGTCTGGAGTATCAGAAAATCAATGGTACTGAGTCTTGCTACAGCCTCTTGACGCAAGGATTGCCAAAGCTGGTACAAATTCCTGCCGCAGGGGCGGGTACGATTAACCAATGAAACAAGATTGGCCGGCTTGACACCTGCAAGCACTTCTGAACATTCCAGCATGAGATGTGCCGTCAGACAATCAAGCGGGTCATTAAATTGTGCAAGAAGTTCCGGGGCGGTTTTCTGTTGGTTGGTGTTGCCCTGATTGCCTGATTGGTAAAATCCCACGACTGCCGCCCTCCTTTGTAAATGAATTTTGTTATCAATAACTCCTTAAGAAAAATATGTCAACGAGTTTTTGTGACGACAGGGGGATTGATAAGTGGAATGTTTGCGGTCTACGAGTGGTCAGTTGCCTGAACAATTATTACAAACACCATACATAACAATGGTTTTTGAATCTATCTGTCCCCACTGAGCAACATCGGCAGGTGGTTCCAGCGTATCAACAACAGGCCACTGGAAGTCTACAACACGCTTGCATTGGCTGCAAATCAGGTGGTGGTGGGGAGCGTAGATCGCTTCAAACCGTGCCTGACTTTCGGTTGTCTGGATGCGAGCCACCAGATTGCATTCTTCCAGGGTGGTCAGGGTGCGATAGACGGTATCAAGTGAGATGGTCGGGAGTGTTGCCAGTAAGCGCTTGTGGAGTGTCTCGGCGGTCGGGTGATCAGGCTGATTGACCAGCTGACGGTAGATTTCTGTGCGTTGATGGGTGACTTTCAGACCGGCGTCTCTGCAGGCAGTTACAAACTGCTCCATCATCTGTTCTTGTTGCTGCCGGGTACAGGAAGTTGCCACGCTAGTACTCCATTTCTCAATTACTTGATAAGAATCATTACTTCTTACATCTATTTTGTCAAGAAAACTGTTACAGGTTCTGCTGGCCTCGTTACGCTACTGTCGCTTGCATGATTCTGTTTTCAGGTTACACTGTAATATATGCGTGCTTTTATTTTTATGAGCGATGAACAAGGAGGAGGAGAGGTATGCCGGATAATTTACTGATTCCGTCGGTTGATTTACGGGTGGGAGCATTAGAGGAGTACAATCGTACCCAAAAACAGAAGGCGCTACAGAGACATAAAAAGCCAAAACCACGCCCCTGCGTAACCATTTCTCGCCAGTATGGCTGTCTTGGATATCCTGTTGCAGAGCGTCTCAGCCAGCTGCTGTCAGAAAAGACCGGTGAACAATGGTTGCTGATTGATCGGGCCGTGCTTGATGAAGTGGCAAAGCACCATACTATTTCTAAAGATATCCTTGAGAATCTGGGGGAAAAGAACCGTCTTCTGGATGATATACTGGCAACCTTTTCTACGCGATGGACCCACAGCCAGGACTGTTTCAGACTACTTTGCAAGCATGTGGTTGGTCTTGCAGAACAGGGTAATGTGATCATCATGGAGCTGGGTGGGGCAATCATAACCAGGCATTTTGAACACTCAAAGCATTTCAGGATCTATGGTTCGATGGATTTTAAGGTGCGTGCTATCGCGCAGAGACTTTCCATTGAGTATGAAGCTGCGGAAAAGATGGTGATTAAACAGCAGAAACAACGTGATGCCTTCACCAGGGATTTTCTGGATCAGGACGACCATAATCCTGCTCTGTATGAACTGCTTTTTAATAATGATCGTAATTCCGTTGAAAAAATTGCCGCCACCATAGCTGAGTATGTTGCCGATGAGTTGCTATAAAATAATATTGACAATTTACTAGATAGGTATTATTCCTAATTAACCGATGTGAGTCGGATCAAAAAACTAGATTACTGGAGGATACACCAATGGCTAACGGTCCAAAAACAGAAAAAAATCTTCAAGATGCCTTTGCCGGTGAGTCACAGGCAAACCGTAAATATCTGGCATTTGCCAAGCAGGCCGATACAGAGGGTTTACCGCAGGTTGCCCGTCTGTTCCGTGCAGCTGCAGAGGCAGAAACCGTGCATGCCCATGCGCACCTGAAGGCACTGGGCGGCATTAATGATACAAAAGCAAACCTGATTGAGGCGATCGGTGGCGAAACCCATGAGTTTAAGGAAATGTACCCACCAATGATCGAAGCAGCAAAAGAAGAGGGAGCCACCGAGGCACTGCGCTCTTTCAGCTATGCCAATACCGTAGAGAAGACCCATGCTGAATTGTACCAGAAGGCCTTTGACACCCTTGGTCAGGCAGGTGAGTCTTTTGATTATTATGTCTGCCCAATCTGTGGTCACACCCATGAAAAGGCAGCGCCGGAAAAATGTCCTGTCTGCGGCGTAGCAGCATCAATGTTTATTCAGATCAAATAATCCCTGTTTCTTACAAGCGGGTTGCCTGTCAGGCGCCCGCTTTTTTGCAGTTTGTTGATAGGTATTTTTATTAAATAGGTTAAATTATGTCTTTGTTGACATTAATAAAATCTATGAAACACTGAAGCTGTATCTGTCCTGTCCCGGTTCTTCCTTGTCCATCATCTAACCAACTATCACAACGAAAGGAGTAGATTGCATGAGTGACAACAGCAAATGCCCGGTAACCGGTAAGTCCGGCAGGCAGGTGGCAGGCGGCGGAACATCCAACCGAGATTGGTGGCCAAACCAGTTGAATCTCCATATTCTTCACCAGCATTCAGCAAAGTCTAATCCGCTGGGTAAAGAGTTCAATTATGCTGAAGAATTCAAAAAACTTGATCTTGCTGCCATCAAAAAAGATCTCTATGCCCTGATGACAAACTCGCAGGACTGGTGGCCGGCTGATTGGGGTCACTACGGCGGTCTGATGATCAGGATGGCCTGGCACAGTGCCGGTACCTACCGTATGGGGGATGGACGTGGCGGGGCAGGGTCTGGTTCCCAGCGTCTGGCGCCGCTCAACAGCTGGCCTGACAACGTGAACCTGGATAAGGCGCGCCGTCTGCTCTGGCCGATCAAGCAGAAGTATGGCTGCAAGATATCCTGGGCAGACCTGATGATCCTGGCTGGTAACTGCGCGTTGGAATCAATGGGCTTCAAGACCTTTGGGTTTGGCGGCGGCAGAGAAGATGTCTGGGAGCCGGAAGAGGATATCTACTGGGGCAGCGAGGATTCCTGGCTTGGGGATCAGCGCTACAGCGGCACGCGTGATCTTGAAAACCCGCTGGCTGCTGTACAGATGGGGCTGATCTATGTCAACCCGGAAGGCCCCAACGGTAATCCTGATCCGGTTGCCTCTGGTGTTGATGTGCGCGAAACCTTTGCCCGGATGGCCATGAATGATGAAGAGACCGTTGCTCTGGTTGCCGGCGGCCATACCTTTGGTAAATGCCACGGTGCAGGAACAGCAGACCATGTAGGGCCGGAGCCGGAAGGCGCCGGGCTTGCGGAGCAGGGACTGGGCTGGAAGAGCAGTTTCAAGAGTGGCAAAGGTGGCGACACCATCAGTAGTGGCATCGAAGGCGCCTGGAAGCCAAATCCAACTACCTGGGATATGGGCTACCTGAAAGTGCTGTTCAAGTATGAGTGGGAACTGGTCAAGAGTCCGGCCGGTGCTCACCAGTGGCTGGCCAAGGATGTGGATGACGAGGACATGGTGGTTGATGCCCACAATCCGGCAAAGAAACTCCGTCCGATGATGACCACGGCTGACCTGTCACTGCGCTTTGATCCGATCTATGGACCGATTGCCCGGCGTTATCAGGAAAATCCTGACCAGTTTGCCGATGCCTTTGCCCGTGCCTGGTTCAAGCTGACCCACCGTGATATGGGGCCGCGCTCACGTTATCTTGGTGATGAGGTTCCTGCAGAAGAGCTGATCTGGCAGGATCCGGTACCGGTTGTTGATCATGAGCTGATCAATGCAAAGGATATCACCGAACTAAAGGCCCAAATTCTTGCTTCAGGCCTTTCAATCTCCCAGCTGGTTGCCACTGCCTGGGCATCGGCATCCACCTTCCGCGGTTCAGACAAGCGGGGCGGGGCCAATGGCGCACGGATACGTCTGGCTCCCCAGAAGGATTGGGAGGTCAATCAGCCCGGCCAACTTGCCAAGGTGCTGGAAACCTTTGAAGAAATCCAAAAACAGTTCAACCGTGTCCAGTCTGGTACTAAAAAAGTATCGCTGGCTGATCTGATTGTGCTGGGTGGCTGCGCTGCCATTGAACAGGCAGCCCAAAATACCGGTCAGAACGTTGTAGTTCCCTTTACAGCGGGGCGCACCGATACCACCCAGGAACAGACCGATGCAGAATCATTCAGTGTGCTTGAGCCCAAGGCAGACGGGTTCCGTAACTATCAGAAGAAAAAGTACGCTGTATCGGCAGAAGAGCTGCTGATTGATCGGGCACAGCTGCTGACCCTGACGGCACCGGAGATGACCGTGTTGATTGGCGGTATGCGTGTCCTGAACGCCAATTTTGGAAACTCTCAACATGGCGTCTTTACCAAGCGGCCTGAAACGCTCAGCAATGACTTCTTTGTGAACCTGCTTGATATGGGGACAGCATGGAAACCTGTTTCAGAAGATCAAGAGCTGTTTGAAGGGCGTGACCGTATCAGTGGTGAACTGAAATGGAGTGCTACCCGTATTGACCTGATCTTCGGCTCCAACTCCCAACTGCGGGCCATTGCAGAAGTATATGGCTGCGAGGATTCTCAGCAGAAGTTCCTGCAGGACTTTGTGGCAGCCTGGAATAAGGTGATGCAGGCGGATCGGTTTGATCTTGCCTGATGATTAACATCTGTTAAGATTTTGATGAGGGGAGTGACTACTACCTCCCCTCAATTTTCTGAAAGGAGGATATCGGTATGGCAGAAGCAGGACAGGGCTGCGTTAAACCGGCCGCAGGTCCACTGGCAGCAACAGCGCCACCACCAACAACAGTATCACAACCAGCACAGGAGGAACGAACCATGACCGTAGCACGGGTGGGGCATCAAGCCCCTGATTTTGAGGCCAACGTCTTTTTTAACGGCGGCTTCCAGACCATGAAACTATCTGATTACAAAGGAAAGTGGATTGTCCTCTGCTTCTATCCGGGCGATTTCACCTTTGTCTGACCGACTGAACTGACGGCGGTCGCCGTCAAGCATGCAGAACTGAAAGAACTGGGCGTAGAAAGCTTTGCAGCAAGTACCGATAGCCGCTTTGTCCACAAAATCTGGCAGGCGGAAGAGTTGTCAAAAATGATTCCCGGCGGGGTGCCGTTCCCGATGATTTCCGATGCCAGTGGTCTGATCGGCCAGGCCTATGGTGTCTTCGAGCCAGCCGCAGGCGTGGATATTCGCGGCAGATTCATCATTGATCCTGATTTTAACATCAGAGCCATGGAAGTGCTGACCCCTGAAGTCGGTCGCAGTGTTACCGAGCTAATCCGTCAGATCAAGGCGTTCCAACATGTCCGTGCCACCGGTGAAGTAATGCCGGCAGGCTGGACACCGGGCAAACCGACCCTGAAGCCGGGGCCGGATCTGGCCGGGAATGTGTGGAAGGAGTGGAAGCCGGAGATGGCTTTTTGATTAAATATATAAAATAACTGAATAAAAATTATACCGCAGAGTACGCAGAGGAATGCATTAACGACAAGTAAGTTGAGACTTTCTCTGTGGACCTCTGTGTCCTCTGCGGTGAACAGATTAATGTTTCTGGAGGTTTTTAATGCAGTATCTATCCATTGCCTATCGTCTGTTGATCGCCTTCTGGGTTGGTGGCGCGGCTTTATTTACCTTTGTGCTTACACCAACCCTGTTTAAAAGTTTTGATCGTGACATGGCTGGAATCATTGTTGGTGTCCTGTTCCCCGGTTATTTCAAGACCGGCCTGATCTGTGGTGTCCTTGCGCTGGGGTGCCTGCTGTTCACCCGTGAAAATCGCTGGCTGTCATCAGCACTGATCATTGTGGCCATGCTGCTGGTCACTTCGTTGCAGGCTTTTGTGATAGAACCCAAGGCTGCAGCTCTAAAAAAGGATATTCCGTCTTTTATTACGACCCCTAAAGATCATCCGGCACGGCAGCAGTTCAGAAAGTTGCACGGTATATCTGCGGTCAGTAATCTGGGCGTTATTGGCGGTGGAATCGCCCTTTTAATTCTGTTATACAAACGCAACACCATGTGAAAGGAGATCAATATATGTCCAAATCAGTAAAAGGCACCAAGACGGAACAGAACCTGTTGAAATCATTTGCCGGTGAAAGTCAGGCACGTATGCGTTACACCTATTTCTCTGCTGCGGCAAAAAAAGAGGGCTATGTTCAGATTGCTGATATCTTTGAGGAGACCGCCAACCAGGAAAAGGAACATGCCAAGCGATTCTTTAAATTTCTGGAAGGGGGCGATCTTGAGATAACAGCCTGCTTTCCTGCAGGTAAGATCGGTACAACTGCTGAAAACCTGCTGGCAGCAGCCAATGGTGAGCATGAAGAACACACTGAGCTGTACCCTGCCTTTGCAGCGGTTGCCAAGGAAGAGGGTTTCGCCGATATTTCAGCTGTTTGGAATGCAATATCTATAGCAGAGAAACAACATGAGAAGCGTTATCGCGATCTGCTGGCAAACATCGAGGCTGCTCGGGTCTTCCAGCGTGAAGAGATTGTGGTCTGGCGCTGCCGTAACTGTGGCTACCTGCACAGCAATAAATCAGCACCGGAACTGTGTCCGGCTTGCGCCCATCCCAAGGCTCACTTTGAACTGCTGGGAGAGAACTGGTAGCAGTATAGCTGCGTTTCCGTGTATCACGTTCAACGGTCGTTTCTGTATACAGGGACGACCGTTGAACATTTAACTCAACTTTTGCACTTGATGAAAATATTTAACGTGCTGTAATTATTATTGATATGTCTTGTCGGTGTAGAAAAAATGTTCCAGGTGGCGGACGCAGGACTGTCTTTAACTGGCAATCCTGACCACTGCCCAATGCTCGGTATGATCATTAACCAAAGTAATGCAGTTGTCCTGCTGCAAAACCTTATCCACGCTTACTGAGCCAACCTCATCTGTATTGGCCGCAAATTGCTGGACCGTGATGTGGTAGACCGTCTCGCGATGGCGGTAGTGGATCGTGAACCCCTCCCACTCAGGCGGCAGGCATGGTGTAAACTGCAGTTTGTCCTTTTCCTGTTTCATTCCCAGCAGTGATTCCAGTATCAACCGGTACATCCAGGATGCCGAGCCGGTGTACCAGGTCCAGCCGCCCCGGCCGGTGTGGGGCGGGATGGCATAGACATCAGCGGCAACCACGTAGGGCTCAACTTTGTAGGTGTCTGTCTGTTCACTGGTGCGGGCATGGTTGATCGGGTTGATGATGCTGAACAGTTCCCAGGCCCGGCGGTGATCACCCAGTTGGGCAAAGGCCATGGTTGTCCAGATGGCAGCGTGGGTGTACTGCCCGCCGTTTTCCCGTACTCCGGGGGCGTAGCCTTTGATGTAACCGGGATTAAGCGCAGATTTGTCAAAAGGTGGATCAAGCAGTTGGACCAGGCCGTGCTGGTGACGGACAAGCCGTTCGTCCACCGCTTCCATGGCGGTTAGTGAGCGTTGCGGATCTCCTGCGCCAGAAAGTATTGACCAGCTCTGGCTGATTGAATCAATCTGGCATTCCTGGTTGCTGGATGATCCAAGGGGGGTGCCATCGTCAAAATAGGCGCGGCGGTACCATTCACCATCCCAGCCGTGCAGCTCTATGTTGCTGCGGAGTGTTGCCGCTTCCGTGACGCATTGCTCGGCAAAGGGCAGGTCGCTGTAGTTATTGGCAAGCGTGCTGAAGCGGATCAATACATCATACAGGAAAAAGCCCAGCCAGATGCTTTCCCCTTTACCTGCTTCGCCCACCCTGTCCATACCGTCGTTCCAGTCTCCTGAACCGATCAGCGGCAGGCCATGTTCACCAAAGTTAAGGCCGTTCAAAATGGCTCTGACGCAGTGTTCATACAGTGTTGCGGTTTCTTCGGAACGTCCGGGCAGGTCGTAATAGGAGTCTTCATCTTCTTTAAGCGGGCTGCCCAGCAGAAACCGGACCGGTTCATCCAGTACTCCGGTGTCTCCGGTGGTAAGGACATAGCGGCAGGTTGCCAGGGGAAGCCAGAGATAATCATCGGAGCAGTGGGTGCGAACCCCGCGGCCAACCGGAGGATGCCACCAGTGCTGCACATCTCCTTCATGGAACTGACGGGAGGCGCAGAGCAGCAGGTGTTCCCGTACCAGATCCGGTCGGGCATAGACCAGCGCCATGGTGTCCTGCAGTTGATCACGGAAACCAAAGGCGCCACCGGATTGATAGGTTGCGCTGCGTGCCCAGAGGCGGCAGGCCAGGGTTTGATACAAAAGCCAGCCATTGGCCAGCAGATTCAGGGATTGGTCAGGTGTTTCCAGGTAAACGGTGCCCAGGGTGTGGGCCCAGTGTTGCCAGACATCATCCAGGGCAGCCCGTGCAGCAGCCGTTCCTTTGAAGCGGTTGGCCAGTCTTCTGGCATCATTGGTGTCTTTACCCAGGCCAAGCCTGAAGATAATCTCGCGCTCTTCTCCGGCAGCCAGATCAAAACTGACCTGAATTGCCCCACAGGGATCCATGGCAGCCCCCACCCTGCCGGATAGCCGGGTGCGGGTCATGGCAGCCGGAGCCTGCAGCGATCCGTTACGCCCCAGAAATTCTGTCCGGTCGCCGGTTACGCTACGAGATCCCTCATCAACGTCAAAAAAGGCGGTCCGGTTACTGAATTCCGTGTTGTAGGGGTTGCGGGCAAACAGCGCACCGCTGATCGGGTCTGTTTCAGTGACGACATGCATGGCTGATTTTGGCTGCAGATCCCCCAACACCCATTCCAGATAGCCGATGGCTGAGATACGGCGTGACCGGCCTGAATCGTTGCGTAGTTTGATAACCGTGAATTTGATTGCAGCGTCAAGGGCAACGTAGACCCAGACCTCGGAGCAGATTCCCCGCTCGGTATGTTCAAACACGCTGTAACCGAATCCGTGGCGGGTGACATAGGGGGTTGTGCCACGGCAGGGCAACGGCATGGGTGACCAGAAATGACCCCGCTCTTCATCCCGCAGGTACAGTGCTTCTCCCCGTGAATCACCCACCGGGTCGTTACCCCAGGGGGTAAGCCGGAATTCATGGGCATTTTCAGCCCAGGTATAGCCGAGTCCGCTCTCTGAGATGACCGTGCCGAACTGCGGGTTAGCCAGCACATTGACCCAGGGGGCCGGTGTCAGCTGGCCCGGTGCAGTGGTAATCACGTACTCCCGTCCATCGGGGGTAAAGCCGCCCAGCCCGTTGAATGCGGTCAGGTCGTTGCGTGGCAATGGCGCCACGGTCATCGGTTCAGAGCGATGGCTTCTGGTGGGGATCAGGAGCGGCACAGTCAGTTCCGGCAGAGTACGGCCATAGATCTGGTCTGCCAGTGAACCGCGACTGTCCATGATGACGGCGCGGGCTACGGTCTGGATCAGGATCCGGTCTTCTGCTGCGATCTGGTCGCCGGGTCGTACAAAGATACCGCCGGGACGGTCGGTGATATGGGTTTCAATATCAGCGGCAATCAGCCCCATAATCTGATCGTGCAGCTGTTGGCGGTACCCGGCACGGTCCTCGTTCCAGATCACCAGATCAACAGCAAGCCCTTTCTGACGCCAGTAGGCGTGGGCCTGCAAAAGCTGGCGTACCAGCTCGATATTGGCAATATCCTCAATCTGCAACAGCACTATCGGTAGGTCACCGGATATGGCATAGCCCCAGAGCCCTGACTGTCCCCGATGGTTTTTGATCAGAATGGCGGTATCGGCACGCAGCGCTGGATTGGCATAGATGATTGAGCTGGCAAGCCGTCCAAAGAGGTGGGCATCGGCCTTGGAGGCGTTCAGCTGGCGCAGCAGCACCTGGCCATGGGTCCAGGCCAGATCAAAGACCCGGTCTGCAAGGCGGCGGTCATGGTATTTTTCAACCAGATTCAACGCCTCTGCCCTGGTTGCGCCGATGCCGGTGACCATGTTGATGGTGACCGATTCTTCCGGCTCCAGGGTGATCCGGTAGCGGATGGCTACAATCGGGTCCAGTACCGAACCCTCACTGTCCGAAAGCGCCCCGGTGAAAAAATCGCCCGCTCCGTTGAGTGCCTGCGGATTAACCACGGTGTTGCCACGGCCGATAAACTGCATCCGGTCGGTTTCATAGGAAACGTCTCCGGTCTGCGCCCCATGGACTGCCATCAGATGCAGCATCCAGGGTGCATGCTCATCCTGTGAGCGTGGTCGCCGGGTGCAGAGAATGGCCTGTTGCTGACGGATGATCTCGGTCTGGACAAAGAGATTGCTGAAGGCCGGATGTAGCGCATCTGCAGCAGCCGGGGCCAGCACCACCTCTGCATAGCTGGTTACATCAAAGGCCCGGCGGGTCCGCGAACGGTTGGTTATCCTGATCCGTCGCAGCTCAATATCATCCTCGGGTGATACAGCTATCTCGGTATGGGTATCAAAGCCGTGATTCAGGCTGCGAAACTCCGCCCGTCCTTCCGAGAAGATCGCCTCAAACTGTTGTGCCGGTTTCAAGGTTGGCTGAAGGGCGGTTGACCAGTACTCCCTGCTGGTGACATCGCGGATATAGCAGAAGGTGCCCCAGTTGTCGCAGGTGCGATCTTCGCGCCAGCGGGTCACGGCAAGGTCTTTCCAGCGGCTGTAACCGCCACCGGCATTGGTGACCATGACATGATACCTGCCGTTTGAGAGCAACTGCAGTTCCGGGTTGGGGGTGGACGCAGTCTTGAATACCCGTATTGGTGTTTCCTGGCTGCTGCTGGATAGATGACGTTCTGAGATGCCGGTGGTATGGGCATAAAAGGCGGTGGCCTTGGGAATCTGTTCCTGCAGCAGTAGCAGGGTGGCCTGGAAGGCCGGATCTGATTCGAACCGTCGCTGCATGGGACGATTCAGCAGCAGGTAGGAGAGGGACAAAAGGCTCATCCCCTGATGATGGGCCATGAACGAACGAACCACGGCGCTGGTCTGTCCCCGTGGCAGGCGCAGGGGGGTGTAATCAATCGCTTCGTAAAAGCCGTATCTGGTTTCATGGCCGTCAGCTGCCAGCCGCTGCAGG
>Ga0209016_1001999_pt1 | contig 14708 bp, 12 predicted proteins | sample EPASupsiteSAE305_FD_187265 | JGI IMG/M metagenome (GOLD analysis project Ga0209016, IMG submission 187265) | Bioremediated contaminated groundwater microbial communities from EPA Superfund site, New Mexico - SAE3-05 (SPAdes) (version 2) | ecosystem: Environmental > Aquatic > Deep subsurface >...
CCCGCTGCTGAATTTGCAGCAGATAATCTTTCCCGGAAAAGGCAAGTTTGCGAAGCTCGTCCAGCTCATCCGAAACGCCTTCGGCAATTACATTGCCTTTGTTTACCATGGCCGGAGGATCCTGCATCAACTCTTTTTCGAGCTTATCGCGGATGATAGTACAAACATTAAGCTGATCCCCTATTTTTTGCAAGGATGGATCTCCGGAATCTTCACATTGTTTTTTGAGGATTTCGATGGCATAAAGCGCCCGTTTTATCTGAATGAGTTCACGGGGAGAAACTCTGCTTACAGCCACTTTCGAAATCAATCGTTCCAAATCTCCGACAAGCTTTAGTTGCTGGTGAATCAATTCTTCAACGTCTGCATGACTGAGCAGAAATTCGACGATACCAAGACGTTCTTCAATGGGTTGTTTATCTTTCAACGGCAGGATAATCCAGCGTTTCAGCATGCGTGAACCCATTGGGGAGATGGTATGATCCAGCACGTCAACCAGTGTACGTGCATTTTCGTTATTTGAGTACAAAAGCTCCAGATTGCGGATGGTAAACTTATCGAGCCAAACGTAATGATCTTCTTCAATACGGCTTAGTTTACAGATATGCCCGGTACGGTCGTGCTGAGTTTCGGCCAGATAATGAATTGCTGCACCCGCTGCAATAATCCCGGCGGAGAGATCTTCTACCCCAAACCCTTTAAGGGATGTGGTTTGAAACTGTTTCAGCAAGGTCTCGAGCGCGAAATCGCGGGTAAATACCCAGTCTTCAAAGGTGTTGGTATAGAATTTCTCTCCATGTAACTCTTTGAATTGTGGAATCTTATTCTTTTGAACGATAACCTCGCTGGGTTTAAAGCTTTGTAAAAGTTTGTCAATGTATTCGTTACTTCCCTGAGCAAGATAAAATTCACCGGTAGAAACATCTAGGAAAGCAATCCCGCTAGTTTTTGCATCGATGTGAATACTGGCCAGAAAGTTATTTTCCTTGTGCTCCAACACTTTATCGTTGTATGAAACACCTGGCGTCACCAGTTCGGTAATTCCGCGTTTTACAATTTTTTTGGTGAGCTTTGGATCTTCCAGTTGTTCGCAGATAGCCACACGCAAACCGGCCCGTACGAGCCTGGGCAGATATGTATCGAGAGAATGGTAGGGGAATCCGGCCAGTTCAATATACGAAGCGGATCCGTTTGCCCTGCGGGTAAGCACAATACCCAGAATGGCAGAGGCTTTTACTGCATCTTCGCCAAATGTTTCATAAAAATCGCCAACGCGAAACAATAACATGGCATCAGGGTATTTTACCTTGATACTGTAATATTGTTTCATCAAAGGAGTTTCGGATGGATCGGTATTTTTTGCCAAAGCTTATCAGATTAAAAGGAAAGAAACAAAAATAAGGGTTTTTGGGTAAATACGCTTTTGCAATTTTGCATCATTAGATAATTTAGAATTTCCGACCTTTGCACAAAGATTAATTCCACTATGCGAAAAATTGAAAACAGCGAGCTTAACCGTCTAAGTGTTAATGAATTTAAGGAATCAAAGAAAATCCCGCTGGTTATTATTCTCGACAATATACGCAGTCAACATAATATTGGTTCGGTTTTCAGAACCAGTGATGCATTCCGGATTGAGAAAATTTATCTCTGTGGAATTACGGCTACTCCGCCGCATCGCGAAATTCATAAAGCGGCACTGGGATCGACAGAATCGATTGATTGGCAGTATGTTGAAAATACCAGCACCCTGATTCAGCAGTTGAAAGAGGAGGGTTATACAATCTTTGCCATTGAGCAGGCCGAAGGAAGCATTCTGATGGATGACTTTCACTACGATTATGCTGCACCGCTTGCGGTTGTATTTGGAAATGAAGTGAATGGTGTGGATGAAGAGGTGATGGAACTTGTAGATGGTTCTATCGAGATACCGCAATATGGTACCAAGCATTCACTAAATATTTCGGTAAGTGCCGGGATTGTAATCTGGGAGTTGTTTAAACGCTTTTATACCATCCGGAAAGGATTTTAAAGACTACTTCTGCTTTATCGTTTTGATTAACAGTGCAATAATTATACTGAACCTTGGTTTGCGGGAGAATATTGACAGGAACATGATAATTAAGTTTTTGTTCTCTTCAATGGCATAAAAGTACGATTGGATAATAAGAATGAATCATTAAATTTGTTGCAGATAAAACAATTCTAATGAATTTTAAATTAGCCAAAAAGCCTGTGTAAAAAAGCCCGATCGTACGGAAAATTATCGGGCTTTTGCGTTTATCACCTGTTCAGCACAACCTTGGTTAACAAGAGTAGACTTTTCTTAGGGAAAAAAGTAAGCGTTTTTGAAGGCAGTATCGCTGGAAATAACAGCGCTTCAACTGAATCTGAGTGTAAATATTCCATGATTTAACGAGTTTTTGTTTGTAAATCATGATTTTGTTTGTAAATTTGATATTCGGTATCGCCCGAAGTGAAACGGGGGTGTGCCAGAACAGACGGTATATTTTTATTACCGGGATAGTGCAGATTTCAGCGTTTCGGAAACGAATAAATTTTTGTGTAGTTTCACGGGAAAGGGCTTTGATATCGGCAACAAAAACATACCGCCAAACCGTTATGCACAAGGCGTAAATAATACAGTGGTCTAATAAAGGCTGACCACCTAATGTGTCAATCAAAGTTATATAAAAAGAAGTGGAGACCAGAAACCACTTAAAAAAACAAGACGGCACTGAAAATCATATTGATCATAATTATAAAAATTAAGAATGATGAAAGCAATTTTTATGCTATTGTTTATGGCCATGCATGTAACTGTATTTGGTTTTAACTGGACACTATACGGCCCTACGGGAATTCATGCCAACAGCATCCTCTTTTCCGCAGGAAATCATGGTTATGATGTGATTTGCACGAATAACGGAGTTTGTGTAAACAACGGCGTAGGTTATTCATGGAACACTTATACGAGCAGCTTGCCAGTATGGGAAGCGATTCCGTATGATACAAGCAATGTTCTTCTTGTTATGGGAAACGGAAGTTATTCTGACGGTATATATAAATTCAATTTATCGACCAATACATATAATGTGATAGAATGGTGCATTAATCCAACATTCATTAAGTACTGTACCATCAATAATACATATTATGCCGGTACAAGATACAATGGTATGCTGAGTTCTACCGATGGGATAACATGGAATACGGTTCCTTACTTTCAGGGTAAAGGATGTGCTGCCATGGATTTCTATGGACAGCATATTGCCGTAACTCAGGAAAATAACATATTTGCTACCTATTATTCAGACGATGGAGGCATCACGTGGAATCAGTCTTCTTCAAATATTCCCTTTCACGACATTGCGTTTGATATGAACGGAACATTATATGGCGTATTTACCGGAATATCAAATTCATCTGGTTTGTATCTTTCTCACGATTTTGGTCATACATGGAATATGGAATCTTTTATCGACAATATGAACACAGTTGGATTTGATGTTTTAGGAAAAATATTCACGGGTTTTCATGGGGCTTCTGCACCTCAGGAAGGAGTTGCCATTTACGATACTACCACAAATAATTTTACTTTTTTAAACACAGGGCTTCCCAACAAAAATATTCACCAGTTTAAGGTAAATCCATTACTTAGCAGTATTGCTATTTTTGCATGTACAGATACTGGCGTTTATTATTGCAATGACTATGTTACCTCTGTTCGAAACAACTATTTTGTAGAAAACAATCTCCAGATATATCCAAATCCTGCAAATGACAAAATTGAAATCACAGGATTAAATAATGGAACAATAGAGATAATTGATGTACAAGGACAAATCGTAAGAACATTGAATATATCAAGTGCAAAAACAACGATTGATTTAATAAAATTATCAAGCGGGACTTATGTTATAAAAGTAATAACAGACAGAGGAGCTACAGCAAGGAAATTTATAAAAGAATAATTACCAGTTTAACACAAGCCTGATTAACGAGAGTAACCATTCTTAGGGAAAAAGCAACAGTTTTTCATGGAGTTGTGGGAAACACAGTGCCTCAATTGAATCTGAAAGTAAATTTTTCATGATAGAATGAGTTTTTTTGTGTAAATCATGGTTTTAATCATAAATTTGAATCTTCGTGATTACTCGAGAGGAAGCGGAGGATTATACTTGAGGATTTCAGATCCGTGGTATTACAGGCAAAGACAAAATGTCTGGTGTGGGCTTTCGCTGGATTCGCAGCTTCGATGTATCCTGTTGCTCGGTTTAGAAGAACTGTAAGTTGCGGATACTTTTTTTCATTTGCCATTGACATAAAACAGAATTACATATAAAATATTTACATAAGTTGCAGTAATACAGATTATTAATGTGCCATTGTTAAGCAATGGCTAAAAAAATATTAAATATTGTATCCATGGAAACAAAAATTCTCCTACTTTTGTATCCATGGAAACTAAAAACGATAATGCATTTAACGAAAAGGAATTTTTCTCAATAATTATTGGGAAACTAATGAATATCAGTGGAATTCTTCAGCGTGAAAGCAACAGCTTACTGTTGCCTTATCAGCTAAATCAACAGCAGTTTTCAATTTTATTTGAAATAGCCAAAGCCAAAGAAGTACAGCAAAAGAATATGGTGAACCGTTTGCTTCTTGAAAAGGCTCATGTTTCAAAAGTGGTAAAAAAGCTGCAGATCATGGGATTGATAGATGTTATTCCATTGCCGGACGATAAACGTTCAGCCCTGTTATCGCCAACAGAAAAAGGACAAAAGCTTATCTGTGAATGCCGGGCTGTTTTTGATGAATGGAAAAAAGAACGGCTGGGTCAGTTTAATGCCGAAGAACTTCTCCAAATTCTGGAAAGTGTTGGCAAGCTGCAAAAAGCGTTCATGAGTAAGTATTCAAAAGAGGCTTAAGATTAAACATTATTTACGAAATTAAACGATTACAGGAGAACATCGAATGAAAATACAATCACTGAAACTGGTTTATTTTTCACCTACAGGGACAACAAAAGCGATTATTCAGGGTATAGCGCGCGGAATGAGTCAATATACTGCGGAGCTCATCGATATTACAAAACCTGATGCAAGAAAGCAACCATTACAAACATCGGAAAATGAATTACTCATTGTTGCGGTGCCTGTATATATGGGAAGGGTTCCTGCTCTCATAACAGAATGGTTGCATGCGATTAAAGCTCAAAATACGCCTGTGATATGTGTTGTCGTTTATGGAAATCGTGAGTATGACGATGCAATACTGGAACTGAAAGATATTCTGATCCGGTGTGGATGTAAACCGGTTGCCGGTGCAGCCTATATCGGGGAACATTCTTTTTCCAATGATGAAACGCCAACAGCCAAAGGTCGTCCGGATGCAAGTGACTTGTACCATGCAGAGTCATTTGGACGGAAAATACAGGAAAAACTCAGCATGATTTCATCTGTCGACCAGATTTCTGATGTAAATATACCCGGCTGCCATCCTTACCGGTGGGATGGTAAGTTATGGAGTGTTGATTTTATTGCGATCAGCGATGCATGTATCCAATGTGGAATTTGCGCAGAAAGGTGTCCTGTTGGTGCTGTCGGTTCTGAAAATAGTCACTTGATTGATCAGGAGAAGTGCATCACCTGTTGTGCCTGCATTAAAAACTGTCCGCAAAATGCCAGAACGATGAAGCCCGGTTTGGTCAAAGACGCTGCAATAAGACTAAATAAACTCTATAAAAAGCGAAAAGAGCCGGTGTACTTTTTATAATTTCGTAATCAGCAAAAGAGTATAGTGTATTTCTGAGAAAATCTACCCGTATTGTTGATAACCATTTGATCCATCGATAATACAAGAGTAGCTGGTGGAAAATGAAGGCTTTAATTTGAAATGAAGAAGGTTTATTCTGAGGGGAAAATCGACCATAGACAGGAGATTGATAATGGCAGTAGAAAAAAAATATTTAATCTTTAATACAAATATTGGCAAAAACAAGCCGGAAAATATTGTTAATGTGGATGCCGGATGCCCGTTTTGCGACAGAGAACATCTGACAGACATCTTAGCAAGTGATGGACCAATAATATTAATCAAAAATAAATATCCGGTTTTAATAGATACTTTTCAAACGGTTCTCATAGAAACAGATGAATGTAATACAGACTTGTCCTTGTATTCAAAAGATCATTTATATAGGCTCATTAGGTTTGGGGTGGAAAAATGGCAGGAAATGTCGCAAAGCGGAGAATTTGCATCTGTTATTTTTTATAAAAACCATGGCCCGTATTCTGGAGGGACAATCAGGCATCCTCACATGCAAATTGTGGGTTTAAAAGAGATAGATTATACAAAAAACATAGATGTTGAAAGTTTTCAGGGCACGATTATTCATCAAAAGAATGGCGTTGAATTAAATCTTTCTCACGAACCGCGAAATGGATTTTTTGAATTTAATGTTCTGCTCTCCGAGTTGAAATACTTGAATCAAATGGCTGACTACATACAACTCGTGACCCATTATTTACTGCATCATTTTCATAAGAACTGTAAAAGTTATAATTTATTCTTTTACAAGATTGATAATCAGATATTAGTGAAGATTTTGCCAAGATTTGTTACATCCCCTTTGTTTATCGGATATTCAATTCCACAAATCTCCACGCGGGCTGCAGAAGTGGTAAAAGAGATACAAAGTATCTATTTTTCAGAAATATAAAGGAAGTTGAATCTTCATTTCGGACAAAAAAGGATGAGTATGCTCTGGATTAATCACCTTAGTTCTGGAAATAATGGGGATAGGATTTCTACAGCTTTGTAGGAGATTGAATACCGATGATAAAGATAACAGGCAATATATTCAGGGTGATGTTTGGTGGATGGTGCTTTTTCTTACTTTTGAATGTATAAACCTGAGAATTTTAAAGAATGATAGTTTTTGCACAGAATCACATTGAGCGTTGATAAAACAAGCAATGAAATAGTATAAATATGATACAAGCAGAATTTGTGAACCGGGCCAAAATTATTTTAGAAGCCGACAACAATGTGATTGGTTTGGCAGTAGCTGGTTCTTGGCTGACAAATGAAATTGATGAATTTTCAGACCTTGACTTAATTCTTGTAACTAAAACTAAAGTTTCGGATAATAAAAACGCGATGCTTTGCTATGCCAAAAAACTAGGTAACTTTTTGTCAGGTTTTACAGGCGAACATGTGGGGGAGCCAAGAGTTTTGATATGTCTTTATGATAATCCAATATTGCATGTGGATATAAAATTTGTAACGCTTGAAGAGTTCCATTCCCGTATAGAAACACCAGTACTTCTTTTAGACAAACAAGGGCAACTTCAAACTGTATTAAATAATTCAATAGCAAAGTTTCCATATCCTGATTTTCAATGGATTGAAGATCGTTTTTGGATATGGATACATTACTCATTGCTTAAAATCGGACGAGGAGAATATCTTGAAGCGTATGACTTTTCTGGTTTTTTAAGAATGGTTGTTTTGGGGCCACTGCTTCACATTAAAAATGGCAATTTGCCTCGTGGAGTTAGAAAAGTTGAAACAGAACTGAAAGACGAAGATCTAACCAACTTAAAACAGACAATTCCAAGCTACGAAAGACAATCATTATTAGTCAGCTTGAAAAATTCTGTATCATTATATAGACAATTAAGAACAATACTTTTTGACAACAAGGTTGAGTTGCAGAAAGATACCGAACAAAAAGTAATGATGTATTTTGATGAAATTGAAAACAAAGGTAATTGAAACACCAGTTTTTGATATCCTATTTCATTAACGAAACTACCGTACATAAAACACACCTGATAAGACTGTTAAATTGTAAAAAATAACAACTGGAAAATTGACGATGAACAGTACCGATATGATAAAATTACGACTGGCTGCTCAACAACTTGCCGGCACTGTATGCAAAACACCCCGGGAAATTGTTCGTTGTTTTGGCGCAATGCAGGCTCAGGATTATGCAATGGTAAAATGGGCGGTTGGATTACGACTCGATTCTTCGGAACAGCTTGTTGAAGAAGCCATAAATAATGCTGAGGTTATCAGAACCCATATTTTGCGACCTACCTGGCATCTTGTTCCTGCAGACGATATTCACTGGATGCTTGAACTTACTGCGCCTCATGTGAAAAAAATAACATCGTCCATGTGCCGGAAGTATGATCTGGATGATAAAGCTTTAATGAAGTATTACCGGATGATTGAAAAGTCTTTGGTGGGCAATAAACACCTTACAAGAAACGAAATAATACGGGACTTAAAAAATGATCATTCTGCACAAAATATTCGGTCATCCTTAATCATGATGTGTGCCGAACTTGAGGGGCTTGTTTGCAATGGGGTAATGCGCGGAAAACAAATTACATATGCGTTGCTTGATGAAAGAGTCCCCCGAAAAAATACATTTACGAAAGAAGAAGGATTCGCAGCATTGGCAAAAAAATATTTCACCAGCCACGGACCTGCAACTTTACAAGACTTCATCTGGTGGTCGGGATTTTCAGTTTCAAATGCAAAAACAGCTTTGGAGCTAATCAAATCCGAACTTCAAACAATACAAATTGAGAATCAGGCATATTGGTTTAGTGATACAATTTTGCACAAGAGAAAGAATTCGGACAGCATTCATTTATTGCCTGCATTCGACGAGTTTATAATTAGTTACAAAGACAGAACAGCTTCAATTTCACGGGATAATCAACCCAAGGCATTCACGAAAAATGGTATTTTTAACCCAATAATTGTTGTAAACGGAGAGGTTGTTGGAACCTGGAAGCGAATCATTAAAAAAGATACTGTTGTTGTTGAGATAAAGCCATTTAAACAATTGGAGAATAATCAGGGAATAGTCTTAGCGGCAAATTTATATGGTAAATATTTGGGTAAAATACCGGAAATTCGATAGTATGAAAATGGTAGAAAAACACCGGAACACGAATATCATAGCCCTTAATTGCAGTTTCTTCATGTAAAAAGCTTCTCCAAAAGCAAAAATGTTGATTACGGAAACTTTGAATGTGTTCTCGTGTTTGATTGAGTGAAGCGGATTTTGTATGATGTAATTGTGTAAGTAGTTGATTACTTTGAATTTGTATTTAAACCTGCAAAAATACTACCCTGCAAAAAAATAACTCAGGTTAAAATAGCTCTTTTCGCCTTGTTTTCTGTAGATTTGCAAAATTTTCAAAATACCCTCTTATGGCACAAATCATCAATGATATTTCAAGAACATTTAATGAATATTTACTGGTTCCGGGTCTTACCACAAAAGATTGTGTTCCAGACAAGATTGACCTGAAGACACCTTTGGTAAAATATTCAAAAGAAAATAATTCTGAGATAGTTTTGAATGTTCCGTTTGTCTCGGCAATCATGCAATCTGTTTCAGACGCTAATATGGCGATTTCTCTGGCAAGAAATGGTGGTCTGTCATTTATTTTCGGATCTCAGTCAATTGAAGACCAGGTTGAAATGGTGAGGAGAGTAAAGAAGTTTAAGGCCGGTTTTGTTGTGAGCGATGCAAACTTAAAGCCAGATCAAACATTAAGAGATGTAATAGATTTAAAAAACAGAACGGGATTTTCGACGATTGGAGTAACACATGACGGAACGTCAGGTGGCAAATTACTGGGAATGATCGCAAGCAGAGATTATCGTCCGAGCAGAGATAGTCTTGATAAAAAAATTCAGGATTTTATGACTCCGTTCTCAAAACTGATAACAGGAAAATATGGAATTAGCTTGGAAGAAGCAAACGACATCATTTGGGATCATAAAATAAACACGCTTCCGATCATTGATGAAAACCAATGTTTAAGATATTTCGTTTTCAGAAAAGATTACGATAATCACAAAAACAATCCGGATGAGTTACTTGATCCCCAAAAAAGATTGCGGGTTGGAGCGGGTATAAATACAAGAGATTATGCAGAACGTATTCCGAAGTTGGTAGAAGCGGGGGTTGATATTCTTTGTATTGATTCATCCGATGGATTCTCGGAATGGCAAAAGGAAACCATTAAGTTTGTTCGGGATAATTATGGCGAAAAGGTGAAAATTGGAGCCGGAAATGTTGTTGATCAGGATGGCTTTCATTATTTAGCAGATGCCGGAGCTGATTTTGTGAAGGTAGGCATCGGAGGAGGTTCTATTTGCATAACAAGGGAGCAAAAAGGTATTGGAAGAGGACAGGCTACCGCGTTAATCGAAGTTGCGAAAGCACGTGATGAGTATTTTACAAAAAACGGGATATATATTCCGATTTGCTCGGATGGCGGCATTGTACAGGATTATCACATGGTACTTGCATTAGCCATGGGGGCTGATTTTATTATGATGGGAAGATATTTTGCAAGATTTGATGAAAGCCCGACTAAAAAACTGATCGTGGGAGGAAGCTATGTAAAAGAATATTGGGGCGAAGGCTCTAATCGTGCAAGAAACTGGCAACGATATGATATGGGAGGAGCCACATCGCTGAAATTCGAGGAAGGGGTTGACAGCTATGTTCCGTATGCCGGAAAACTGAAAGATAATCTTGACGTAACGTTAGGGAAGATAAAATCGACGATGTGCAGTTGTGGGGCTTTTTCAATACCTGAACTTAAACAGATTGCAAAAATAACTATGGTTTCCTCAACGAGCATTATTGAGGGGGGAGCACATGATGTAATATTGAAAGAAACAAAACGGGAAAACTAAAAGGTCTCGACACTCAATGTATAAAAAAGCTCCCGGAAAGGTATTAAATTCACTTCGGGAGCTTTTGTTTTTCGGATCGGTGAAATGGGCAAAAAGGAGAGCGTATTGTATGCAGGATAATTTGAATTACACAATGGTAAAATAAAAGTAAGTATATGCATCTGTTTTCTCAGATTGGCAGAAATTAGAAATGTTGTGTATATTTGTGTATTGGCGGAAATTGCACATAGTTCAATAGTCATCGTTAGAAAGAAAACAATGAAAATAAATAAGCAAACAAACCCATTACTACATCGAAATTCCATAAATAGGGTTATAGATTATATAGAAAACAACATAAGCAATAATATTGAATTGGAAACCTTGGCAGCAGTTGCCAATCTTTCTAAATATCATTTTCTTAGGGTATTTAAATCACTTCTTGGAGAAACCCCTATGCAGTTCATTTTGAGACTACGTCTTGAGAAAATTGCAGCTGTATTAATAAGTAAACCAACTGATAGTATATCTGGAATTTGTTATGAATTTGGATTTGCCAATTCAACAATGTTTTCAAAGAATTTTAGAAAACAATTTGGTATATCTGCAACCGAATGGAGAAAAAGAAAGAATAGCAATCAGAGCAAAGTCATTCGCAATCAAAGAATAACTTCAAGAGAATCTTCCATGTATTTTTGTCAGCAATCAAGATCAATTAAATGGAGGACAAATATGAAGCAAAATAAATCAATAGAAATAAAAGATATTCAATCATTCCCTGTAGCTTATGTCAGGCATGTTGGCACATATAAGTTAAGCTATGAACAATATGAAACTCTATGGGCAAAATTATTTTCATGGGCTGCCCCTAAAGATTATCTTTCACAATCAAATATGAAATCACTGATAGTCTATCACGATGACCCAAGTCTTACAGCTCAGGAAAAACAACGGATGAGTTTTTGCATTTCTGTGCCTGAAAATGCTAAAACTGATGGCGAAATCGGGAAAATGATAATAGAAGGAGGCAAATATGTTGTCGCCCAGTTTGAGCTAACTTCCCAAGAATTTCCTTTAGCTTGGGAATTTATCATGAACTGGTTTCCTACGAGTGGACTTGAACCAGAAAACAAGCCATCTTTTGAGTTGTATCCCGAACAACCTCAAAATGGTATATTTAAGGTAGAAATATGTATTCCAGTTAAAAACTAATTTGGAGGAATAAACATGATTAAACATGATTTTTTTACTGGACAAAGCAAAATATCCGATCCCGGAAATTTCAAAAATGACTTACCTGGTTCATTGAGTATTCCTCAGTTCTGCGATGTTGTAAACAATGTAATGCTTATTGATTTTCTTGATAATATGAAAATTATGAATGTTCCTGAAGCTCATAAAAAAGATATAAACATTCGTAATATTGAAGAGAAGCTTAATGTATTATTTGCAAGAAATAAATCAGAGGTAAACAAATCCCGAACGAATGAAGAAAAGATATTCGGAAATTGTCGTGATACTTCGCTTATGCTTTGTACTTTGTTGCGTCAAAATGGTATTGCCGCACGGTTACGCTCGGGTTTTTCAACTATTTTTAGCTCCAAAAAGAAATATGACCATTGGCTATGTGAATACTGGGATGTTCAAACAAAACGCTGGATAAAGGTAGATACTTGGATGTATCAAATACAGCACTATAAGGACATTTTGCCCCCTATGTTTAAAAAAGGATTAGAAAAGCTGAATTACAAACCAATGGATGTTGATGAAATTTTTTTCATTCCAGGTGGTTGCGCATGGCATAGATGTCAAAATCAGGGCGAAGACCCAAATTCATACGGCACCTACGGAAATATGCGGGGATTATGGTTTATTCGTGATAATATGTTACGCGACCTGCTTTGCTTAAACAAAATAGAACCCCTTCCTTGGGATTGTTGGGGACTGATGAGCGGAAAGCGAGGGAAAGTAACCAATCAGGATAAGGAAATTTTAAACCATGTTGCATTTCTATTATCCGATGTAGAAAATAATTTTGGTAAAGTCAGAGAGTTTTATTTATCGACACCTAATCTTCATTTCAATTAATTATTTTGCAAGTTTAGAGACTGTTTAAAAATCAAGAGATAATTTATCATGATACTGATTAATAATTAAATGTGAATAAAAAGTAAAAGGCCTTTGGAAACTGATGGATAGTTTTCTTCAGTTTGTAATAATTCAAAAAACAAACGAAAATAAAAACCTATCCAACCGATTTGACCGAAAGTCAGTGGCAAGTTATTGAAAATATTGTTGACCCCAATCAAAGGGGATAAAATATCCTCTTCATAAAATAATGAACGCCCTGTTTTATATTGTTAAAAGCAGAGTTCAATGGAGAATGTTGCCTAAAGAATACGTACCATGGGAATCTGTTTATTATTATTTTCGCAAGTGAAAGCAGATGGTTTGATAAAAAAACATGATGTTCTTGTAAAAAGAATCAGAGTGGGAATTGGTAAAAAACCTGCTCCATCGATTGGGATAGTTGACAGCCATAGCGTAAAGGCTTGTAATCTTTGTGAAGGGGATATTGGATATGACGGAGGTGAAAAAATCAAAGGAAGAAAGCGCCATATTGTTGTGGACACGTTGGAAAAATCAAAAATAAATCAATAATGACGATAGACGAACTTTTAAAAGACAAGGCGATAAAGCCAAAAGAAAAAACAGAGACGATTAGTAAATGGATTTTGGATAAATCATTGCCCGTTGACGAACTAATAGCATTTACTGAAAAACAAAAGGACCCTGCAAAAGCAACCTGCATTGAGGCAATGGAATATGCGACTAAACAAAATCCCGGTATTGCAGACGAATGTGTACTTACATTTGTTACACAAACATTAACAGTAAAAGCACCAAGAATAAAATGGGAAAGTGCAAGAGTTATTGGAAATATTGCTCATTTGTTTCCTGCTAAATTAGAAAAAGCGATTTCGAATCTACTTTCCAATACAGAGCATGAAGGAACAGTTGTTCGTTGGAGCGCTGCATTTGCTTTGGGTGAAATTTTAAAACTAAAGACAAAGCACAACACTGTTTTATTTCCTGCAATAGAAAATATTTGCCAAAAAGAAGAAAAAAACAGCATTAGGAAAATTTATTTGGATGCAATAAAAAAGACAAACAAATAGGGCTGCTGGTAATACATAGCGTGAATTGTTTGGATTATATTAATTACCGGATTAACCAGTAGATTTGTAATAGAGTGTACAGCATTGAAGTTCATAAGAACAGATCATACAATAAAGTGGAAACATGATTACAAAGGACAAAATAAGAGAAATTGCATTTAAAAATGGAATTGATTTATTTGGAATTGCCTCGGTTGACAGATTTGAGAATGCACCCAAAGGATTCCATCCGAAAGATATTTATTCAAAAGCTGAAACGGTCATTGCATTTGCAATTAAACTTCCAACAGAATCTCTGTATGCAGAAAATCCTGTTCCGTTTTCTCATATGAATACATTGGCAATGCAGAAAATGGACTCAATAACGTATGATATATCTTCAGAACTTGACCGACTGGGGCTAAAAAACGTATTGATACCCACTGATGATCCATATTTATACTGGGACAATGATAAACAAGAAGGTCGTGCGATATTATCACTCAGGCACGTTGGATATTTAGCCGGATTAGGAAAACTTGGGAAAAATAATTTATTGATAAATAAGGATTTTGGAAATATGATTCAGATTGGAGCATTACTAACTTCTGTGAGATATGATTCAGATCCCTTGGCTGATTATGAAGTTTGTCCTCCAAATTGCAGGATTTGCCTGGATATTTGCCCTCAAAATGCCTTGACGGGTGATACCGTGATTCAAAAGGAATGCAGACCGGTTTCAACATTTAAAACGCAGAAAGGGCATACAATAAAAAAGTGCTTCGAATGTAGAAAAAGATGTCCGGGAGCTTTTGGAGTAGCCAT
>Ga0209016_1002003_pt1 | contig 14691 bp, 12 predicted proteins | sample EPASupsiteSAE305_FD_187265 | JGI IMG/M metagenome (GOLD analysis project Ga0209016, IMG submission 187265) | Bioremediated contaminated groundwater microbial communities from EPA Superfund site, New Mexico - SAE3-05 (SPAdes) (version 2) | ecosystem: Environmental > Aquatic > Deep subsurface >...
AGATCTTCGCTGATATTGCGCTAGCTAGAGGAGTGCCGCAAGATAAGGTAATTATAGAAAATAAATCAACCAATACCGGAGAAAATGTGCAGTTCACCAAAGAGATTTTAAAACAAAAAGGTTTTGATTTTAATTCTTTTATTTTAGTCCAGAAACCTTATATGGAGAGGCGTACTTACGTAACTTTTAAAAAGATATGGCCGGAGAAAGACTTTATAGTGACCTCGCCGCCGCTCGACTTTATTGCTTATCCCAATGACAAAATTTCTCAAGAAAGAGTTATTAATGTCATGGTCGGTGATCTGCAAAGAATAAAAGTTTATCCGGAGCGCGGTTTCCAGATTTTTCAAGAAATACCTGATAATGTCTGGGAGGCGTATAAAAAATTAGTAGAGTATGGTTTTACTGCTCATTTAATCAAGGACTGATTGCCATAACCAGGCCAACTACATCTCCTTCGCTTTTATTTATAATTAAGCAAAAACATCGCTATGGATTTTTCGATTAATCAGAATATCCATCTGGGCTTATCGGCCAAAGCGGACGGGTCGATGAAGAATTCGTCGGCGAACCGTCGGGCTTTTTTAAAACATAAAAATTTAGATAAAAAAATTGTAGTATCGGCCGGCCTGATCCATGGTAATAAAGTGACGGTTGTTAATGGTGGCGGCGAAAATATTACTATTTCAGATTGTGATGCCTTAATAACAAGCGACCGCCGATATTTGTTAACGATTACCGTCGCCGATTGTTTACCTCTTTATTTTTATGATAATGAGAAACAAGTTGTGGCTATTGCCCACGCCGGTTGGCGCGGCGTAGTTGCGCAAATCGCCAAAGAGGTCGTCGACGCGTTTGTAGACAATTACGGGTCTAATTTAAAGGATATTGAGGTTCTGATCGGACCCCATATTCAAGATTGCCATTTTGAGGTTAAAAGCGACGTAGCGGCTAATTTTAAAATTTCAGAAACGGTGATTAGAAATAAAAAGACGTATATTAACCTGGCGGGGGCCGTAACTAAGCAATTGCTTGATTTGGGCCTTTTACAAACTCATATTCAGGTCAGCTCAGAATGCACGTTTTGCTCGCATGATAAATATTTTTCTTGGCGGCGGGACAAGCCCCGAGAATTAGAAACGATGGTCGCTTATATCGGGTTAAAATAATCGGTATCAGCCCGCTCGCCATAGACTTTTAGGCTTTAAAATACTATAATAAATGCAGTAATGGTATTCTCAGTAAAGAATATCCTTATGGCTACTTCTAAAACTCGCAAGAGGTATTAATAATTAATCGGTCGACGCTTAAAACAACCGCTAATACCGGTGGCGTCCGATGAATTAATTAAATTTGCCATCGCTTGCCTGCCGCTTACGCGGCAGCCAACCAATGCCAAATGTCCACCACCCCCACGGGGCGATGGACACTAGTCAATAAATGATGGTCGTCCGCTAAGGTCCGGCCAGCTTAGGAGTAGCCGTAAGGATATTTATTTATGTTTCAGGCAATAACCAGCAAAGACAATCTAGAGCGGGCCTATTTAAATTTAGCGGAACAGATGGAGAATGATGGCCGGAATAAACGTTATGCCGGTTGGGATGGCCTTAAGCTTCATGACTTGGAGTTAAACTCGGCCCAAATCATAAAAGAGGCCAGAGCCGAAATGCTAAGTTTCAAAGAAGTGGCTCCGGCCACTTTATTAAGAATACCGAAAAAAAATAATCCTCAAAAAGTTCGAGAAATTTTTATTTATAATTTAAAGGATAGGATCAAGGCTCAAGCGATTTATCAAGTCGTTGAGCCTTATTTTGATCAATACCTGTCGCCTTGGCTTTTTTCCTATCGCTCCTCGCATCCGAGTTACTTCGCGGCACGGAGCGTAATTCGTCATTATAGAAAATATTATCAGCGTGATTTAGCTCTAGTGGCTGACGTTTCGGATTATACGGGTAATATCCGCTCCGATATCTTGCTGCAAAAAATTGCTCGGATTGGATTTTCCGAGCCGGTCATGAAGCTTTTTGCTTTATTTATTGAAAACAGGGCTTTACGGGACGGGAAAATAATTAGGCCGCCCGTCGGTCTGATCGCCGGTACGCCGCTAATCGCCTTATTTTATAATATTTATTTAGATGATTTCGATAAATATTGCGGTCCGCGGGTGGATTTTTATCGGCGCGTCGGAGATGATTTGATAATTTTAGACAAGTCAGAAGAACGAATCAAACCGTTACGCGATTATCTGCTGCAGGAAACAGCCAGTTTAGGCGTCTCCCTACACGAAAAGAAGACAAAATTTATTAGAGCGACCGAGTCTTTCGAATATCTCGGTTATAGTTTCGTTAATGGTCGGGTCGGTTTAAGTCGCAGCTTTGTGAGTTATACTATTAAACGTTGGCAAAGCCGATTTGACTTTTATCGGTATAAGAGTTTTAAGCAGAAAAGAGAATTTCTTGATCGGGTAACAACTAGGGACGTTAACAGTCTGACCAATGATTTTAAACAATTAGCCGAACAAAAAAAATTAGTGACTGACGATCAGCAAATACGAGAGTTTTCTGAAACTTTTTTTCGGATTCTGACTCGTTATTTTTTTGGAGTTTATTCGGAAAAGAATCGCCGCTTATTAAAAAATAAGATTAGAGATTTGCGGCTGACATCGATTTATAAATATTTTTTAACCGGCCAGTATGGACACCATAAGAGAACAAATTAAATTACTGATGAAGCGTCGCGCGGAACGGTCAGAAAATACTTTTTTATGGCCGACACGAGATAGTTTCAATTATTTACGTCGCTTTTTTCGAGCGCAGAAACGTTTGAGTTTAGCGGTCCTTTCCTTTCTTTTTTTGCAGGGGTTTTTTGAGGTAATTTTAATCGTCATCAGCCATCGCTATTTAAAAGGGGGCGGGCAGTTTTATGCCCTATTTAATTATCGCAATCTATTTTTTGTTCTCCTTATTTTAAGCGCTCTTTATCTCGTTATTTATTTTTTGGCAATAAAATCAGAAAGGACCATGGTTATCCGCTTGATCAATGATTTACGCCTGAAATGGTTTAAATTGTCGTTACACCAACCGGCGGAGAAAAATAATCTCGAGGATAAAGGTATCTTGCTCGCCAAAATATCATATCACCTACCGTTGCTCTCGACGGGTCTGACTAATAGCTTGATCGGGGCGGTGCGCTGGCTGCTCTTAGTTATCATCTTAATTTTCCTAAGCCTTGTTTTCGGCCGACGATTTCTCTGGCTTCTTTTACCAGTTTTTATCATTAGTCTTGGTATCGCCACTTTGGCTTTTTATGTTTCTAAAAACTATGTCTCCCAAGAAACGACATTTTACTCGAAGATTATAAAATTAGTGGATTTTTCTTTATCGGACTGGCATTTTACGAAATTTTTTAGACGGGAGCGCTCAATCGTTAAGGATTTTAATTATCTTGTCAATTTAGACTCCTACTTCCGAGTGCGCCGCGAATTATGGATGCGTTTTGGGGGCGGAGTCGTCTTTGTTCTGTTAATATTCTTTAGCTGGTTTTTTAGTTTGTTTAGTCGGCCCATTAGCACCTTTTTATCCATGTCGGACGCTGATGCTAAATTTGGACTGATTATTTTTGTGATTTATTTTTCCCGCCTGCTTTATGAGAGTCTGCGCGTCGGTTTATATCTAGTGCCTTTTTTCTTGGGCCTGGCTTTATCCGTGCCATTACAGAATCCCAAGAAATTAGGTAAGGAGCAGATCCCCGGTTTTAAAGAATTAGATTTTAAGAGTAGTAAGACAAAATTTTTTCAGAAAGGGAAATATCATAAAAAAATTAATTTTAAATTTGCTCGAGGCGGCCGTTATTTAATTACCGCCGGTCGGCGGGAAGGGAAGACGGCGCTCAGTAAATTTTTTACCGGTCATGGGCGCTATGGTCGTCGTGCCTGGATAATCAAAGCGGACGAGCGGCGGTTTTTCTATAATGATTTTTTTGAAAATTATTCCGGTTTTTATTTCATTGACCCGCTCTTTACGAGCCAGCGCACGCTGCTGGAGGTAGCAACGGGCAAAGAAAAAAAATATTTAACCAATGAAGATTTTATTAGACTGACCAACCGAATTAATGAGCACGCCGAACTTCGAGAAATATTTTTTGAAAAAGATGATTGGCGGCTTAAGTCTTATCGGGCGCTAACTAATACTAAAAATGTTTTATTGCTGCAGATCTTATACTGCCTAGAAACAAAACCGTTTTTGATAACCCTGGATAATTATTGGCTGGATTATGTTGATCCGGAAATTGACGCTTTACTTAATTTGCTGGCGCGCGAATTACCGGACAGTATTTTAGTCTTTTTTGCGACGCAGCGACGGGATATTTATCCCTATGATCACTATTATGAGATTTAAACGCCCGGCCAAGAAAATTATTTTTGGCACTCTAATGGTTTTAGTTCTTCTAGTATTATTAGCGTTAGCGGTTAGTAAATTACGTTGGCTATTAACCGAGTTTATCGCTCCGACTCACCGACCGGCGCAAATAATCAATTCGAACGAACCGGTGGCTACCGAGATTTTTTTTAGCAATGAAGGTGGGCGCGAGAACCCCTCGCAGACCATTATTAAGGAAATAGACAAAGCGCAAAAAACCCTAGAAATTGCCATGTATTCTTTTAAGTCGGTAGCGATTAGAGAGGCGATTTATCGAGCCAACTTACGCGGAGTTAAGGTTACCTTGGTTCTTGATTGGCATAAGAGGGCGGAACATGATATTTTTTTGAGCGATTGGCCGATCGGGATTAGGCGTCTTGATTTAGGGGGCGCGAGTAACGTCGGCGGCACGGCTCTGATGCATCATAAATTTGCCTTAATCGACCGCGATCGGCCCAACCAGAAATTGATTTTCGGTTCTTTTAATTGGACCCAGCTTCAGGAAGAATATGATCGTAGTTTTTTCTTGGTGACCGGCGACGCCGAACTCGTTAAAAGTTTCGGTCGCGAGTTTGATCGTCTGACCAGCGGCACGTCCGGGCCTCAGAAATTAAAAAATAAAAATTATCACCCCTGGGATCTGACCTTAACGGCGGCCGGGTATGATTATGAGGTCTGGTTTGGTCCGGGTAGAGCGGGCGAGAATATTGACTATCGGATCCTAGAATTATTACGGGAAGCTAAAAAAGATATAAAAATAATGGTTTGGGATTTTACCGATCAAGCTTTAGCTAAAGAGATTGTGCGTCGCGCTCAAGCCGGATTAAAAATTATCATCATCGCCGATAACCTGAATTTTTACAATAAGAACTCCGTTTTTAATTATTTACTAAGCACGAAGGCGGAGCTAAATCTGGCTAATTTAGAAATATTAATCAACAACGTAGTTAACGATAAAAAAGGCGAAACAGTTGACCCCTTTTTACATTATCATCTGCTGATTATAGACGAGCAGAAAATTCTTTTTGGGACTAATAATTGGAGCCAGGGCGGATCATTTTTTAATGACGAGTCGGCCATAGTGACTGATGACCCACAAATTTTAACCAATTTTAAAAAGTCATTTCAATATAATTATCAACAGGGAAGAGTCGCCCCGGCCCAGGTTCGTTATTGACGAGAAACCGGTAAAAATGGTAATATAACAATATAATTCATTTATAAAATTATGAAAAACATTATGTCGGTCGAAGCGGGAGATTTTTTTAAGAGACATAAAAAAACGATCGTGGTTTCCTTGGCGGGTTTTTTTACTATTGACCGCTTTAACGGCCGGCCCGGTCTTCGTATCGGCGATGATTACTATCAGCGCTGAGCGTGCCCAGATCATTCAGCAGAAAAATAGCGCGATTGAGATGGCGATTTTAAACAATGATTACAATACTTGGAGCAGCCTGGTCACCGACGAAAATTTAAAAACTAAGATCACGGCTCAGAATTTTTCCCAATTTGTCGAAGCCTATCGTCTCTTGCAACAGGGCAAAGTCGAAGAGGCTAATCTGATTAAAAAGCAATTATTATTAAAACAAAGTTTTCAAGCGGTTGCTATTAAGAGCGAGGCGATTGAGGACGCGATTGAAAACGGTAATTATGCGGCTTGGCGAGCGGTGGTCGGAACGCAAGAGCCGCAAGTTAACGCTAGTAATTTCGCGACTTATGCTTCTGCCTATAAATTGATAGAACAGGGAAAACTGAGACAGAGCAGTTTCTTGCGTCGTGATTTGGGTCTGAAACCGGATGTCTATAGTTCTAGTCATTAAGATTATTTGTCTAAGTAATTAAGAGAAAAGAATTAGAAACAAGGTTGATAGCCTTGTTTCTTGTTTAAAATTCTGCTAATCTGTTTGGGTTATTATTAATTTCATTTTAAGAACTATGGCCGAAGAAGTTGTTTTAAGATTTGATGAAGTAAAATTTGAATATTTAGCGAAGAGACCGATCCTGGCTGAGGCTTCTTTTAGCGTCCGCCGCGGCGCCAAGATTACTTTAATGGGTCAGAATGGTGCCGGGAAAAGTACGATTTTTGGTCTTATTAAGAAAGAGCTGGAACCGCAAAAGGGACGGATTTCGATGATGAACGGGGCAACAATCGGTACTGCCCGCCAGACTATGGCGCGCGCTGATCTAGCTTTGACGGTCGAAGAGTATTTTGCGACGGCCTTTAATCCCGTGCCAGGTAATATTAAAAGTCGGATTAGCAAAGCGCTCGAAGCGGTTAATTTTGCCATTCCGCTCGACCGGATCGTCGGCGATTTGTCTGGCGGCCAGCAGGCGCGCTTATTACTCGCCTATTCCTTAATTCAAAACCCCGATATTCTGCTTTTAGACGAGCCGACCAATAATCTCGATAAGGCGGGCATTGACCATCTGATAACTTTTCTGATTATGTATGATAAGACCGTCCTGGTTATTTCTCACGATGCCGATTTTTTAAATTGTTTTACCGAAGGTGTCGTTTATCTGAATAATTTTACGCATCAGACCGAAATGTATGTCGGCGATTATTATTCGGTCGTCGAAGAAATTACGCGTCGAGTCGAAAGAGAGCAGCGCGAGAATGCCCAGCTAGAGAAACAGATTAAAGACCGTAAAGAAAAAGTTAATTTTTTTGCCCACAAGGGGGGCAAGATGCGCAAATTAGCAAAAAAATTAAAAGACGAAACCGAAGAACTGGAAGAAAATAAGGTCGACGTGCGGCAGGAAGACCGGACAATCCGCGATTTTACCATCCCGGTTCAGGAAATAACGGGAGACATTGTGAGTCTTAAAAAAGTAAAAGTTATAAAAAATCATGAGCCGCTTATCTGTGATATCAATCGAGTCTTGCGAAAAAAAGATCGGCTACTAGTCGTCGGGCCGAACGGTATCGGCAAAAGCACTTTACTGCGTTCGCTGGTTGCCGGCGGACAGGAAGGACAGAAGATCTTAGACGGCGTTCGCCTCGGTTATTACAGTCAAGATTTTTCTACGCTCAATTTTGAAGAAACGGTTTTTGAGTCTTTAAAGGATGTTTTGGCCGACGGCCTAGATGAACAGAATCTGCGCTCGGTCGCGGCCGGTTTTTTAATCACCGGCGACTTGATGGGGCACAAGATTGCCGCCCTCTCCGAGGGGCAGAAAGGACTCTTGTCTTTCGCTCGTCTGGTTTTAATGCAGCCCGGGCTCTTAATCCTCGATGAGCCGACTAATCATATTAACTTCCGCCATTTGCCGGTTATTGCCGCAGCGATTAATAGTTATGAAGGCACGATAATTATGGTCAGCCATATGCCGGAATTCGTGGCGACGATCAAGATGACCGAAGAATTGGATTTAGGACGACTTTTATAAAATCGTTTTAGAAGATATCGAGGATAACCGTTAATAGATAAAGGGTGATTAGAGAAATTAGCCCTAAGACGAGACCAAAAATTTGATCCTGGCTCTTTTTATTCGAGAAGAACTCGGAAACGACCGGGTAATTATTATCGAGACGATTAAACCAATTATTTGCTAGCAGCCAATTAGTAAAACGATTGCTTTGTAATTTGAAATATTGCCAGGTACTTTGCCCGTGTTTTTTAATTAGCCAATAAATCAGTAGCAGGATGGCGATAAGAGCGACAACGAGCCCCAGTCGCCGCGACCATTTGCGCAGTAAGATAGCGATGATGTTGCCGGAGAAATAACCCAAGCTGATATTAAACGTGGCCCAACCTAAAGCGCCGATAATATTCCAAAGTAAAAAATTAGATTGTTTCATGCCGGTCGCGCCGGCGGTAAAAGGAACAATCGAGCGCAGGGGGCCAAAAAAGCGTCCCCAGAAAATACTGGGATTGCCGTATTGCTGGAAGAAGGTCTCGCCTTTAGCGATTAGCTCCGGCTTGAAGATCCGTTTTTTTTCTAGCCAGGGTCGACCCCAACGGCCCAGTAAATAACCGGCCCAGTCGCCGATAATCGCGCCGATTGTCGCAAAAATAAAAACATCCTGAATTTTTAGATAACCATGAGCCGCCAGAAAACTCGCGATGAAGATTAGGGTTCCGCCCGGGAAAAAACCGCCGACAAACGGAATACATTCCGCCAGAGCGATAAATAAAAACAGCCAGTTGCCTAGCCAGCCGAATTTTGCAAGAATAAAAACAAAAAAGGAAATTTTCTGATCCATATCTCACAAGTATAGCAGAATTTTTCTTGTCTGCGAAGGTGATATTTATTCGGGAAAATGCTATAATGCCAATATAATTTAGGTCTAATGTTAGAGAGAATATTTGTCAAAATTACGAGATTTATGCCAGAAAAATGGCGTCAGTTTTTAAGCCATGAGGGTTTTAAGCGCTATTTTGTCAATACCGGCTGGATGTTTGTGGGACAGATATTTTCGCTCGCTACTTCTTTTTTTATCGGCGCTTGGATTGCCCGGTATTTAGGGCCGGAAAATTATGGGATTTTAAATTATGCCCTAGCTTTTGCCGGACTATTCGGATTTATTGCTACGCTGGGAGTCGATAGTATTTTAAATAGGGAATTGGTAAAATTTCCCGAGCGGAGAGACGAGCTTTTAGGCACCGCCTTTCGCTTGAAATTGATTGGCGGGCTTATTGCTTTTTGCTTAGCGGTCATTGGGGCGATAATATTGTTCGACAATTATTTACTAAGATTACTGATAATCTTGTTTGCGGTTTCGTATATTTTACAGTCTTTAAATGTTATAAGTTCGTATTTTCAGGCCGAAGTGAAAGCCAGAAAAAATGTTCAAGCTTTGGTTCTAGCGACTTTAGTTTCCTCGGCGTTGAAAGTAGTCGTAATATTGTTGAATTATGGCGTAATTTGGATCATGGTTATCTATATGTTGGATTTCTTATGGCAAGGCTTAGGGTTTATTCGAGCTTATGGTAGCTCTGGTTTAAAAATAAAAAGTTGGCAATTTAATAAAAATTTAGCCAGAAAAATATTGCATGATTCCTGGCTGTTAATGCTCGCTTCGGCGGCCGGCGCTCTTTATTTAAAAATTGATCAAGTCATGATCGGCGTTATGCTGGGTAATCGGGAAGTCGGTCTCTATGCTGTTGCCGTTAAGCTCGTCGAAGTTTGGTATTTTATTCCGGGTATAATTTGCGCTTCATTATTTCCGGCCATAATCAACGCTAGAAAAAACGGTTTAGAAATATATCGGGCCCGCTTAAACAATCTTTATATTTTACTGCTGATCATCGCGACGGCCATTGCGGTTGTAATGACTTTTTTGGCTCGACCGATTACTCTATTTTTGTTCGGAGATAGTTACCTGGCCGCTATCAGTGTTCTGAGGATATATGTCTGGTCTAATTTGGGATTATTCTTGGGAACCGCTGTCTATCAGTATCTGATAGCGGAAGATAGGATAAAGCTAATTTTTATAATTACCGGCGTGGCGATGCTTACCAATATTGCTCTTAATTGGGTATTGATTCCGAAATTAGGCTTGGTGGGGGCCGCTTGGGCCACCCTAATTTCTTATGCCGTCGTCCCCCTCGGTGGTTTTTATATGAAGAAATCGAACCATTTAAACGTTGATTAAAATAATTTTATGGCTCGCCAAAAAATATTATTTATTTCTCATAAGAAAACTCAATGTGGAGTTTATGAATTTGGAAAAAATATTACTGATGTCCTGCGTGACTCGACGCGGTATGATTTTATTAGAGTGGAGTGTTCATCGCTCGCTGAATTAAAGGCGGCGATCGAGTTAAATCAGCCGGCCGCAATTATTTATAATTATCATCCGTCAGTATTGCCCTGGGTGGCTACCAAAATTGTCCCTCGTCTGTATAAGAATAATCTATTTTCTATTGAGGTGCCACAAATAGGCATTATTCATGAATGTACGCAGGGTATAGCGGATACGGCTTCGCTCCGTAAAACCAGGTTATTGTTAGGTCGTAATTCTAAATTAATAAATTCTTTATTCGATTTTTATATTTCTTCTGACCCGACTTTATTATTAAAAAATCCGATCGTATATAAGACGGGCAGGCTAGTGCCGCGTTATCATAATAATTTTCCTCTGCCGGCTAAGCCGATATTTGGCAGTTTTGGTTTCGGTACGCCCAATAAAGGGTTCGAAGACATCGTGCGCTTAGTACAGCAGGAATTTGACGTAGGAGAAATCCGTTTTAACATTCCGGCCGCCGATTTTGGCGATCAGTCTGGAGCGGCCGCGCGGCAGATAGAGGACAATTGCCGACAGATATTAACCAAGCCTGGTATAAATCTAGTCATTACACATGATTTTTTTGATGCGGCCGGCGTTTTTAATTTTTTGGCGCGAAATACCGTTAATATCTTTTTGTATAAAGATATGGCAGCGCGCGGGGTATCGAGTGTTATTGACAGTTCCTTGGCGGCGCAGAGGCCGATAGCTATTTCCGACAGCACGATGTTCCGGCATGTGCTGGCCGCTTTACCCGCGATTTGTGTGAAAAATAACAGCTTAGCATCAATCATTAATAATGGTTTTGAGCCTTTGCAGAAGTTCTATGATGAATGGAGCCCGGCTAACCTGGTGTGGGATTATGAAAGAATAGTCGACGCGATATTATTGCAAGCCAAGAGCAAAAATAGGCCGGCCGCCCCTATTTGGTTAAGAGAGGCTGGGCCAATAAGTGAGGCTGATCGAAATATAGATGTCTCGATAAAATATGATCCGATCGTGTTGCCGCCCGGGGCCTCACTTAATCGAATCCTTGATAATTCTGCCCGTAAGCTATATGCTCCAACTATAACTAAGTTACAAGAATTGGCACCGAAAACAATGGCTAAAAAGATCCCCGAGGCTAATGTGCAACAGGCCTATGTCTTCGATACGGTTTATCGTTATTTAGCTGAATATGATAGTCCTCGTGTGCTGTGTGTGGGGAGCTATGAAGATACCGCCTCGCTGGGTTTAATCAAGTTGGGCATTAATGTCACAGAGATTGATCCGACTCAGAATTATTCCGTACAGGAATATGCGACCAAGCCGAGCGTCGTCAAAAATTCTTATGATATAATTTTTTCGACTTCGGTGATTGAACATGATCCCGACGATGAGTCTTTTATGAGGGCGATTGATAATTTATTGGCGCCCAAGGGTCTGGCGATAATTACCTGTGATTATAAAGAAGATTGGCACCCGGGCGAGGACAAGCCGGAAGTCGACGTGAGACTCTATACTAAGTATGATTTAGAAAAACGCTTATTATCTTATGTGCCTGACTGTGTTTTAGTCGATCAGCCGCAATGGGAGTGCCCAGATCCCGATTTTAATTATTTAGGAAAATATCGCTATACTTTTGCCACTTTTGTAATTAAAAAAAATAAATAAATATGAAAAAAGCCTTAATTACCGGAATAACGGGACAAGATGGATCTTATTTAGCTGAACTGCTTTTAAGTAAGGGCTATGAAGTCCATGGCCTAAGAAGAGCTTCTTCGGTTTTTAATACGGAGAGGATCGATCACATGCGAGAAGATGAAAAGTTAAATTTTCATCTTCATTACGGAGACTTGATCGATTCCAGTAATCTTAATCGGCTCCTGGAAGAGATACGTCCCGATGAAATTTATAATCTCGGAGCGCAGTCACATGTTCATATCTCTTTTCAGGTCCCGGAGTATACGTCCGAAATAGACGGCCTCGGCACGCTGCGACTCTTAGACGCCATCAAAGCGTCCGGTATCCAGACCAAGTTCTATCAAGCCTCGACTTCGGAATTATTTGGCCAGGCGCAAGAAGTGCCGCAAAACGAACATACACCTTTTTATCCGCGCTCACCTTATGGTGTCGCTAAATTGTTTTCTTATTGGACGGTAGTAAATTACCGCGAAGCTTATAATGTTTTTGCCTGCAACGGCATATTATTTAATCATGAGTCACCCCGGCGTGGCCGAATTTTTGTGACTAGAAAGATTACCACAGGCATCGCCGGTATTGTTCGGGGCAAGCAAGATAAGATTTATCTTGGTAACCTAAATGCGAAGAGAGATTGGGGGTTTGCTAAAGATTATGTTGAAGCGATGTGGCTGATGCTGCAACAGGATACTCCTGAGGATTATGTCATCGCGACCGGCGAGGCCTATACAATCCGAGAATTTTGCGAGGAGGCTTTTAAGATCGCCGGCTATGAAATAGTCTGGCAAGGCGAGGGTTTGGCCGAGAAGGGAATTGATAAGAAAACCGGAAAAGTATTGATCGAAGTTGATCCTAAATATTTTCGCCCGGCGGAAGTTGATTCGTTAATCGGAGATAGTACTAAGGCGCGGCAGAAATTAAATTGGCGGCCAACCGTTAATTTTAAACAGCTCGTTAAGATCATGATGGATCATGATTTGGCCGATAAGAATTATTAAGCAAAAATCTATGCTTTATCAAGAGATAAAACAATGCCGGATTTGTGGCAATAAGAACCTGGTTTCGGTTTTAAATCTGGGCGAGCAGGCACTCACCGGCGTATTTCCTAAAAAAAATGAGACGGTAGAAAGCGGCCCCTTGGAAATTGTTAAATGTTTTTCCGAAGAGGTTGGCGGCTCGTGCGGTCTGGTTCAGCTCAAACATGATTACAGAATGGAAAAACTTTACGGCGATAACTACGGCTACCGTTCGGGTTTGAATAGATCTATGATTGAGCATTTAGCTGATATTGTCCGTACTCTTGAGAAGAGGGTGTCTTTAACAGACGGCGATTTGGTCATTGATATTGCCAGTAACGACGGAACCCTATTGGGACATTATCAGAATAAGTCTTTGGATCTCTGGGGAATTGATCCGACGGCTAAAAAATTTCAGGCCTATTATCCGGCCCATGTTAATAAAGTAGCGTCATTTTTTTCCGAGGAAGTAGTAAGAATCATCGCCGGTGATAAAAAAGCGCAGGTCGTTACTTCAATCGCGATGTTTTATGACCTACCGGACCCCCTATTGATTATGAAGGGGATAGCAAATATTTTAGCTGACGAAGGGATCTGGGTCGTCGAGCAGAGTTATATGCCAGAGATGATCCGTAACGTTTCTTACGACACGATTTGTCATGAACATTTGGAATTTTATGCCCTGAGGCAATTTAAATGGATGGCTGATCGGGTCGGTTTAAAAATAATCGCTATCAATTTCAATCAGACAAACGGCGCCAGCTTTTGTTTAACTTTGGCTAAGCAGGATTCAAAACATAAAGAAGCTAAGGAAGAAATTGATTGGATTCTGGCCGAGGAAGAGCGAGCCGGCTTTAACGGATTACAGGTTTACGAACAATTTAAAGTGGCCTCAGAAGCGCATCGGCAAGATTTAAAAGATTTGCTCAATAAAATTAAGGGAGAGGGGAAAAAGCTTCTTGGTTATGGCGCCTCGACTAAAGGTAATGTCATCTTGCAATATTGCGGACTGGGCGTAGATGATATCGTCTGTATCGCTGATGTCAATGAAGATAAGTTTGATCGCTACACGCCAGGGACAGCAATTCCCATAGTTTCCGAGGAGACGGCCAAGAAATTAAAGCCCGATTATTTCTTAGTTTTACCCTGGCATTTTAAAGCTGGTATTGTCGGGCGGGAAAAAGACTTTTTGGGAGGCGGCGGAAAACTTATTTTTCCTTTACCTAAAATAGAAATAATATAAAGTTATGAAGTCTAAAAAAAAGACAGCGCTCATTATCGGCGTCGGCGGTCAAGACGGTCGGATATTGTTTGATTATTTGGCGGGCCTGAATTATCGGATTATCGGTGTCGCCCGAGATAAAGTTCGAACCCGTCAGATAAAGTGGTCCGGTAGAATAGATATAACTAAGAAAGAGCAGGTTAATAGATTAGTAAAAGCCGTTCAACCGGAGGAAATTTATTATTTAGCGACTTTTCATTATTCAGCACAAGATCAGAGGGACGATTTTTACACCGAGCTGGAAAAAAATTATAAGATTAATATCTGGGCCTTCATTAATTTTTTGGAAGCGCTGCGCCTATTCTCGCCGCAAACTAAAATATTTTATGCCAGTTCATCTTTTGTCTTTGGTAATTGTCGCAATAAAAGACAGACCGAAAAAACGGCTTATCGACCCGATACCCCTTACGGGCTGAGTAAGACGAGCGGGGCATTGCTTTGTCGTCTTTATCGTCAAAAGCATAAAATATTTGCCGCCGCCGGGATACTCTATAATCACGAATCACAGTATCGGCCGGAAAATTTTATTTCCATGAAAATAATCAAGGGGGCACTCAATATCAA
>Ga0209016_1002008_pt1 | contig 14649 bp, 10 predicted proteins | sample EPASupsiteSAE305_FD_187265 | JGI IMG/M metagenome (GOLD analysis project Ga0209016, IMG submission 187265) | Bioremediated contaminated groundwater microbial communities from EPA Superfund site, New Mexico - SAE3-05 (SPAdes) (version 2) | ecosystem: Environmental > Aquatic > Deep subsurface >...
CGCAAATTGTCCTGCCCTTTTGTTCCGGCCCGCCAGCCGATGTCCCGCAGCGGTTGTCAATGAGTCCCCCCTGAGCCCTTCTTCCCCGCCTTATTAACCATAAGATTTCTTTGTCAGTTTACAGTTGAGATTAAATCAGCCTATAATTAAAGTGAAAACTGCTTCGGGGAAGGCCTTTCAACGAGGATTGAAAGCGGCAGTCGACCTTGCCGATACCAGCCAGAATACGGTAGGCCGAAACCGCTAAAACCGATGCTGATAGGGCAGAGGACAGGGAGAGGGGAGGGGAAAACGCGTAATGGAGACACCATTGGCCCAGATTCTCGTTGTCGATGACATTCCGGCCAACCTGAAATTGCTCAGTAATATCCTCAGCGCCCAGGGCTACAAGGTGCGCCCGGCCTCCGACGGGCAGCTGGCCCTGCGGTCAGTGGCTACCGAGGTGCCGGATCTGATCCTGCTCGATATAAAAATGCCGGGGATGGACGGGTATGAGGTCTGCAGGCTGCTGAAAGCCGACCCCAGGTTCCAGGAAATCCCGGTGATTTTCATCAGCGCCCTGGATGAACTCGCCGACAAGGTCAGGGGGTTTGAAGCCGGGGGGTTGGACTACATTACCAAACCGTTTGAACCGGTCGAGGTCCTCGCGCGGGTGAAAACCCATCTGGGTCTGCGTCATCTGCAACAGCACATGGAGGCGCAGATCCGGCAACGGACGGAGGAATTGTCCCACGCCAATGCCGAACTGATCAGGGAAATCACCGAGCACGCCCGGACCGAGGGAGAGCTGCGCCGGGCAAATCGTTCACTGACGATGATCAGCGGCTGTAACCAGGTCTTGATTCATGCCAAGGATGAGGTCTCGCTACTCCAGGATGTCTGCCAGATTATTGTCGACATCGGCGGCTATACTGGCACCTGTGTCGGTTTAGCCGGGCAAGACGGGGCAAGAGCCGCCCGGATCGTCGCCTTTGCCGGCTGTGCAAAGAACTGTTGCCAGGAAGACGAAGATAAGCAGATCGATGGCGAAGTCCCCTGCAAAGATCGGAGCCCCCTTGACATGGTCATCCGCACAGGGGAGCCGGTGGCCTGTTGGGATCTGACCAGCGATGCAAGATTTACCCCCTGGTGTTCCGAGGCGGCGCGGATGAACTGCCATTCCGCGCTGGCCCTGCCGCTGCTCACCGACAATCAGGTGCTGGGGGTATTGAGTGTGCTGTCGGAACATTTGGGCGGTTTTGGTGGCGAAGAGATCCAGCTGCTGACCGAGATGACCAGGGATTTGTCATTTGGCATCGGTACATTGCGGTCGAACGAGGAGCGCCGTCGGACCGCTGATGAGCTGTCGCAGAAAAAGGCCCGTCTCCAGAGCATAGTCCGTTCCTCGCCCACCGGCATCGCCATTGTCGCCGGCCGCCGGTTTCTCGAGGTCAACAGACGGCTCTGTGAAATGGTCGGTTATGGCGAGTCTGAGCTGGTCGGCAGCAGTACCCGCATGCTTTATCGGGGAGAAGAGGATTTCGAGCTGATCGGCAGGCTGGTGGCCATCGTCGAGCAGGGCCTGAAGGACACTGCCAGCATCGAAACCCGTTTTTGCCGCAAGGACGGCGGGGTGATCGATGTGCTCCTCATCGCGACCTCCATAACCACCCTTGAACAGCAATCCGGACCCCGCCGCACCGATGACGAGGGGCGTGCACCGAAACGGATGGTCCAGGCGATCAACTTCACCATCCTCGATATTACCGAGCGGAAACGGATGGAACAGGAATTGCGTGATTCCGAAGTCCAGTATCGGACCATCTTTGAAAATACCGGCACGGCGATGGTGATTATTGAGGAGGATACGGTTGTTTCCCTGGCCAACGCTCAATTTGCCGCCCTTGTTGGTGTTTCCCGAGAGGCGCTGGAGGGTCAAAGAAAATGGACGACTTTTTTTGCCGAGGACGTCCTGGCGCAAATGACGGCCAACAGTCAGTGCAGACGTGCTGATCCCGTCGGTGGGCCGAAGAGCTTTGAATCCCGACTGCAGCACAGCGATGGTCGCCTGGTCGAGGTCTTTCTCACCGTGGTCGAGATCCCGGGGACGACCAAGACGGTGGCCTCGGTCATCGATCTCACCGAGCAGAAGAAGATGGAAAAGGAGCTGTTCACCGCCAAGAAGATGGAGATCATCGGCCAACTTGCCGGCGGGGTCGCCCATGAGGTGCGCAACCCGTTGAACGCCATCCTCTCCATTTCCGAGGCCCTGTTTCAGGAAGAGGGGATTGCAGGGAGGACCGAGTATCAGGAGTATATTGAGCATATCCGTACCCAGGTCAATCGGCTTTCCAAGTTGATGACCGATCTGCTCGGCCTGGGCAAACCGAGCCGGTCGGCGGACATCCGCCCGGTGCCGCTGGAGCGGCTGTGCGCCACTACCATCAAGCTCTGGAAGGTGACCAAGGTGGCGCAGGACTATCCGGTTACCTTTTCTGGCGAGGTGGCGGGTGAGCAGCCTTGGGTGTTTGCCGACAGTATGCGCTTGCAGCAGGCTATTCTCAATCTCATGGATAACGCCGCCCAGTGCAGTCCCAAGGGCAGCGGCATCAGCCTCCACATTGTCAGGGGCAGCCACCGGACCATCGCCCTGCGGATCCAGGACTCCGGGGTGGGGATCGCCCAGGAAAAGCTGGAGCGGATCTTCGAGCCTTTTTTCACCCTGCGGACCAAAGGGACCGGACTCGGGTTAACACTGGTAAAACATTTTGTCGAGAGCATGGGCGGCGAGATAACCATACGGAACAACGAGCCGGCGCCCGGATGCACGGCCGAATTGATCCTTAACCTTGCGGAGCGTAATGACGACGAACATGAAACCGAAGATATTACTTGTTGACGATGAGGCCGGCACCCGTTTCGGATTTGTCCGCTACCTCACCGCGTCGGGGTATGAGGCGATTCCGGCCGAGGATCTTGCCAGCGCCGAGCGGTTGCTCGCTAGCCAGAAGTTCGACGCGGTCATCGTTGACAACAACCTCCCCGATGGCAGCGGCCTTGATCTGATTGAAAAAATAAGGGAAGAAAATCCCGGAATATCGATCATTGTCATCACCGGCGCCGGGGATATCCCCCTGGCGGTGGATGCCATGCGCAAAGGGGCGGATAATTTTCTCCTCAAGCCCGTGGACATGCAGGGGCTCGATCTTTTCCTGAAAAAAAGCCTCGAGGTTGGCGCGATCAGAAAGCTGCATTCGTCCCGTCAGCGTCTGGAAAAACAAGAAGATATCCAAATCGGCCAGGCCCCCGGCATGCAGGAGGCGGCTGAGTTGGCCCGGGTGGCGGCGGAGAACAACAGCCCGGTGCTGATCACCGGGGAGACCGGCACCGGTAAGGGGGTCATTGCCAAGTGGATTCACCGCCACAGCAAACGGGCCTCCTTTGCCTTTGTTGACCTCAATTGTTCCGGACTCAAGGGGGATCTGCTTGCCCGGGAACTCTTCGGCAATATCCGCGGGGCCTATACCTCCGCTGACCGAGACCGGGACGGGCTGCTGGATGTGGCCGACCACGGGACACTTTTCCTTGATGAAATCGGCGAGATGGAAACTGCGGTACAGGCCCAGTTTCTTAAGGTGCTGGAAGAAAAAAAATATCGGCGACTCGGCGATACCAAGCTGCAGCAAAGCGATTTTCGCCTGATTTGCGCGACCAACAAGCGTCTCGAAGAAGAAATGCAGCAGGGGCGTTTTCGCAGTGATTTGTTTTTTCGTATTCATCTTCTTTCCATCCATGTCCCGCCCTTGCGGGAGAGGTTGGAGGATTTGTCCGAGTTGGCGCGATATCTCCTCAAGTCGATCACCTCAGCGAAAATCGGGATCAGCGAAAACGCTGTCAGGCTTCTGCAAACCTATCCCTGGCCGGGAAACGTCAGGGAACTGAAAAATGCCCTTGAACGGGCGATCATTCTTTCCCACGGGGAGGGGTTGGACGTCGAACATTTTTCCTGGTTGAAGGGCTTGGCCCCGGCTCTGGTGGTGGAACCGACCCGAACCTTGGGGGAAATCGAACGCGTGCACATCACTTCCGCCCTGCAAAGCTGTAACGGGGATGTTACCAAGGCCGCCAAGGCCCTTGGGGTTTCCAGGGCCACGCTTTATCGAAAAGTCAAGGAAATCAGGGGGGACAAGAGGTAGGTCTGAAGTTTCTGTGGTCAGTGTCGCCGGCCCCGGCTGTCTTGAAACAAGACATGTCGTCTCATGATAAGACAGCCGGGGCCTGATACGATTATCAATTGAATCGGAGAACAAGGCGGTTAGAGACCGCTCTTCTCTGGCATCATTTTTGAATAGTGTATCCTGGAGTTCATTGGTTCTAGCAAAGGAGCGGTACATGAAAGTGAAGCAACGGATACTCATTGTTGATGACGAAGAGGCCATTATTTTTTCCTACAAAAAACTTCTCCGAGGTGGACATGTTGAGGTGGATGGATGCATGTGTCTGGAAGATGCCCTCGTTTTGATAAAATCAAACAAATACAGTGCGGTAATAACCGACTTCAGGCTCTCGCACTCGGAAAGCAGCGAGGGGCTGGAGATCCTCCAGTGCATCAGAAAGTATAATCCGACCACACCGGTGATTTTTTTCACCGGCTACGGCAGCGACGAGATCAAAGACCAGGTGCTCGCGCTAGGCGCCTGCGGCTACTTCGATAAACCGGTCCATGTCGTCGAAATTGTAAAAACCCTCAGAGCAATGGGGGTCGAGGCCGGTATTTCCTGATATTGTACAAAGTATCCCCAGGGGTTCATGTTTTTCTACCCATCCGGTGGTTGCTTTCAGGCTCGGTCTTGAAAAATCGTTAACCTTTTTTCTTCCCTTCCCTCCCACCTTCGCTCCTTCCCTATTCTCATTCTGCGATATTTTGTCTCAGAGTGCGACGTGTAAAGCCTCGCTATTTTCCCCAATGCACTGAATTTAGGTGATTATGCTATCTTGTTTTCTCTGGCACTTTATTTGAAAGAGTACGGCAGAGGCAGAGAAGCGGTTTTTTCAACGAACCGGGAGGTAATGCGGTTTAGACGGTTATCACAGGAAAGAAACGGGAACAGTCAGCCAAGGGCATCCGCGACCGCCTTGTTTAGGAGGTTTAGATGCAATGACCCGATTTTTGGCTAGGTTATTCCTTCTTAAAGATACTCATGACGCAAGGAATATTAGGAGGCAGGAAAATGGCACGACCCGCACGTGGGGGAGAGGTATTGGAAAAAGCAAAGGAAGCGCTGCTGAAAGCTCGTACCGTTGAAGAACTCAGACAGGCTCAGGCGGTGATCCTGCCGCTGGAATATAATTTTTCCATGGAAGAGGTGGCTGCGGTGATAGGTGTCTCTCGGGGGTGGGCCTGCCAATTGCGGACGAGGTTTATCCGTTCCGGGGGCCTGCCGGAGAAAAAGCGCCAACGGGGCGGACGTCGGCGAGAAAATATGAGTAAAGAGGAAGAAGCGGTCTTTCTTGCACCTTTTTTTGCAAAAGAGGTGCGTTGCGGCATGCTGGTGGTCGGGGATGTCAAAAAGGCGCTGGATGCCCGCTTGGGGCGCAAGACCGCCTTGGCCACGGTCTACAACCTTCTGCACCGTCACAATTGGCGTAAATCGGTCCCGAGCAAGACGCCCGCACCCGTCGAGGCAGCAGCCCCGAAGGAGCGGAAAAAAATCTATCGGAAATCTTTGCTCGAAACAGCAGCCAGTGGACTGGAACAGGGCCTGCCCGGGTAATGATTCAGGACCGGGGACCTGCTCGGATGTCTGGTCGCTGGTCTTGGAGACGGGGGCTTCCTTCCCAGGTTTTGTCCCGGCGACTCTGCCGGGGTCTGGTCTGTCGGTTGTTGCCACCTGTTGCCGACAATCAGGGGAGAGCACGACCAGTGTGGAGCCGAGATGCCTAACGCATTGTTGCCGCTGTCGGCCGGCTGCGGTTGCTCTCCCATTTTTGATCTGTAATAGATGAGCTTTTTTTTAATTTTGGTATTTAATATTGGTGTATTAGTCGGGATATAGAGACGGGGCGATAACGATTGGCTGGGGAGTGGAACGGGGGCCGGGCTTTGGCGTTAAGGCTGATGCTTTCCATGAACCGGGAGATGCTCGTACTCAGGCAATTGGTGGGTGATAATTACATGGTTTGTTGGGTTGTGCTGCAATGAGAAGTTTAGTTCTCCATCATTTTGCCACATATTTTGTTGTCCTCGTCTTAAGCGCGTTGGCCTTTAATGGCCTGATCATGCTGGATGTGTTGAGACTACATGCCAAGACCCTGGCAGCGCAGCAGACACGGCAGGATTCGCTGCAGGTTACCCAGGATATTGAGCAGGAAACATCCGCGCTTTCAAAAATGGTCCGGGCCTACACCACCTCGGCCAATACAAAATATCTGACCTACTATTATGACATCATTGATATCAGGCAGGGGGTAAAGGCATCGCCTGAAGGGTACGATACCACCTACTGGGCCAAGGTCATGGCAGGTGAGCGCAAGCACCTCATGGCCAAGGATAGAGCGGGGGTTTCTCTGCTCAAACGCATGGAAACCCATGGGTTTAGCCCGGAGGAATTTGACTCTGTTGACGAAGTGTTGCGCTATTCGAACCTGCTCTACCAGCAAGATCAGATCGCCTTTGCCGCCACCCAGGGACTGTACGACCCCGAGCAGGGGATCTTTGTCGATGACGGCAAACCGCAGCTGCAATTTGCCAATGAGTTCGTCTACAGTGACCATTACTTGCAGATGGAGAGCCGGCTCATCCAGGAGGTCAGGGGCTTTGCCCAGTTGACCGATGAGCGCACCAGGGCGGCGGTGCGGGCGGTTTCAATCCAGCTGCGGCGCAGTATTTTCGCGGCAATGGTGAGTTTGGCGATTACCGTGGCCATCGTCTTGGTTGCGATGGTTGTCATCCGCAGGATGGTGCTTGCGCCGATGAAGTCCCTGATGGACAGCGCCCTGCAATTGGGCAAGGGTGATTACAGTAAGCGGGCCGATACCGGCGGGGGGGTGCATGAACTTCAGGCACTGGGGCAGACCTTTAATGGCATGGCCCAAAATATTCAGGAAGATATCCAACATCGTCAACAGATCCAGAGTGCCTTGGAAGTGGCCACCCTCAGGGCCGAGGAATCAACCAAGGCCAAATCGCTTTTCCTTGCCAACATGAGCCATGAGATCCGAACGCCGATGAATGCCATCATCGGCATGACCTACCTGGCACTCAATACCAACCTGGATGAGCGGCAACAGGACTATATCGGCAAGATCAAAGAGGCTGCCCAGTCTTTGCTGGGCATCATTAACGATATTTTGGATTTTTCCAAGATCGAGGCCGGCAAGCTGCACCTTGACCATATCGCCTTTCGTCTCGAGGACGTGGTTAGCAACACCCTTACCTTGCTTCGCCAGCGCACCGTCGAGAAGGGGCTTGAACTGCTGCTGGATATAAAAAATCCCCAGCTGCTCGATGATTCGGGGACCTTTTTGGGTGACCCTTTACGCCTGGGGCAGGTGCTTACCAATCTCCTCACCAATGCGGTGAAATTCACCAATCACGGCTACGTTAGGATCAGCATCGAAGAGCAGCCTCACCAGGGAAACCGGAGTGAGCTGCAGTTTTGCGTCGAGGATACCGGTATTGGCATGACTCCGGCACAGATGACCCAACTGTTTCAAGAATTTTCTCAGGTTGACGGCACCACCACCCGCAAGCAAGGTGGGACCGGTCTTGGCCTGAGCATCTCCAAACGCCTGGTGACCGGCATGGGAGGAGAAATGATCGTCACCAGCCAGCTCCATAAAGGTTCGCAATTTTCCTGTGTCATCCCCTTTGACAAGCCTGATCGGATCGAGGCCGCTCCTTTTGAGGTCCCCAGGCATGGACTCAGGGTTTTGATTGTCGATGACTGCGAACCGGCGCGGACCGTGCTGCGCTCCTTACTCGGACACTTTAGGGTCGAGAGTGTGGAGGTCGATTCGGGTGAAGCCGCACTTGACCTCCTGAGCCGGTCCGCTGAATTTTTTGATTTTGTCTTTATCGACTGGGTGATGCCGGGGATGGGGGGCGAAGAACTCATCTTGGCGATCAGGAGGCTGGCGCTCCACCCGCAACCGGAGCTGGTGGTGGTCTCGGCATATGATCTGGAGCAGATTCATCTGTTGTGCGGGCAACAGCAGCTCTGCCGGTTTCTGCCGAAACCGGTGTTGCCGACGGAATTGCGCAAACTCTTCGGCCAAATCGCTCTGTCGCCCCGGTTGGATGAAAATACGCCGGTTTGGGCCGGGTTCGGGGACCTCGAGGGGATGCGGGTGTTGCTGGCCGAAGACAACCCGTTCAATCAGCAGGTTGCTACGGAATTGTTGGCGTTGAAAGGCGTTGCGGTGGAACTGGCAAACAACGGCCAGGAGGCCGTCGCCATAATCAGTGCCCACCCGGAAAGGTATTATCAAGCTGTTCTGATGGACATCCAGATGCCGGTGATGGATGGTTATGAAGCAACCCGGATTCTTCGCAGTCAATCCCAATATGCCTCCCTACCCATCATCGCCATGACCGCCCATGTCATGGCTGAGGAGCAGCAGCGTTGCCTGGCCGTCGGTATGAATGGCCATCTCGCCAAACCAGTAGATCCTGCCATTTTGTTCAGGACGCTGGCGAGGTATTACCCCCGGTCAGGTCAGGTCGGCCAGGCGGTGCAACCACCGGCAGCGGCTCCTCGTCCTTTGCCGGCGAAAAAGCAAGATCTCATGCCCAGTACCATCCCTGGCATAGATTGGACGGTTGGTCTCCGTTTCTGCGGTAATCAACCTGAACGGTATTGCACAATCTTAAAAGGATTTGCCAGCGATTATGACCAGGTGGCCTCCACCCTGCAGCAGCTCCTGGATCAGGCGGAGTGGAACGAAATATTCGAGATCCTCCATGCCTTCAAGGGGCTGGCCGGCATGATCGGTGCGCAAGGCCTGCAGGCGCTCAGTGGTCAGGCTGAACAGGAGGCCAAGGCGCACTCCCCCCGGTTGGCCATGACCATCATGGAGCTCAATGACCAACTGTCAGCTCTCATCAAAGCAATTGATTCCTTCTTTGCCGTGGAGGAAGGCCTGCCCGCAGAGTCAATGCCCCCTGCCGGCCCTGGCCGGGATGCGACCCTGCTCTTTGCCCAACTGCGTCAACTGCTCAGTGAGTCAGATAGTGCTGCCCAGGATTTCTGGCGAGATCACGAGACTGCCTTGAAAGAGCGACTGCCGGTTGCCGCAGCCGATGCGCTGGCGCGGTCGATTGCTACTTTTCAATTCCAGGGCGCATTGGCCCAACTACCGCGAGAGGATTGACCATGCCGCCATCCCCGGAAAAAAAAGCCACCATCCTGTGCATCGACGATACCCCGGTAAATCTGTTCTTGCTGGTGGAATTGCTTAAGGACTGCTATCGGGTTAAGACGGCGACCAATGGTCCCCATGGCCTCCAGATTGTTGCCGCCAATCCGCCTGATTTGATTCTCTTGGACGTGATGATGCCCGATATGGACGGATATGAGGTCTGCCGTCGTCTCAAGTCCAGCGAGGTGACCGCAAGGATTCCTGTCCTCTTTCTGACCGCCAAAACCCAGCCGGAGGAGGAGACTCATGGACTGAAGCTGGGAGCTGCCGATTATATCCATAAACCAATCAGTCCCCCGATTTTACTGGCCAGGGTCCACCACCATCTGGCGATCAAGAAATACCATGATCTGTTGCGTGATCGCAATCAGTGGCTGGAGGAAGAGGTCGCTCGCCGCATCTCCCAGTTGAACCGGATGCAGGATGCCACCATTTTCGTCATTACCGCCATGGCGGAATTTCGCGACAATGAGACCGGGAATCATATCCGACGCACCCAGGAATATATGCGTCTTATGGCCGAGAAGATGCAAGATATGCCCGAGTATGCCCAGTATCTGACCTCCGAGCGCGCCAGCCAGATCGTCAAGTCGGCTCCGCTTCATGATGTCGGCAAGATCGCCATGCCCGACACCCTCCTGCTTAAACCGGGTAAGCTGACAGCGGAAGAATTCGCGATTATGAAGACCCATACCACCCGGGGCCATGAGATTCTTACCCAGGCTATAAAAAATTTGGGTGAGACCGGCGGCTTCTTGGAGGTGGCGAAACAGATATCCCGTTCCCACCAGGAAAAATGGGATGGTTCGGGGTACCCCGACGGGCTCGCTCAGACCGGGATTCCATTGCCGGCGCGGATGATGGCGGTGGCTGACGTCTATGATGCGATCCGGAGTGTGCGACCGTATAAAAAAGCCCAGAGTCATGCCCAGGCCGTGCGCTACCTGCAAGAATGTCGGGGCCAGCATTTTGATCCTAAAATCGTCGATGTCTTCCTTTCCTGTGACGCCGAGGTACAAAGTATCCGCTATCGGTGGGATGATCTGCATGAATCTTCCACCTGATTTTTTAAAGGGGCAAATGAGAGCAACCTCAACAACAATACTGATGAAAACGGTGCAAACCGCAGTCTCGGCCTGTTTGGCGCTGGTGTTGGCCACCGGGGGCCATGCCGCAGAGTACGCGATCTCCGGCTTTGGCTCCCTGGGGGGAGCGATAACCGACGAGTCGACCATCTATCAACGGTACATGGACGACTCCGGGACTTTGATGCGCGATTCATTGCTGGGCGTGCAGCTTGACGCCAAGTTCAATGATCAGTGGGGGGCAGCGGCCCAGGTCCTGATCGCCCCGAGAACGGATGAGGATACCGGGGTGGACCCGCAATGCAAATGGACCTTTCTTTCCTATCGTCCGGCCAATGACTGGCTGTTTCGTCTGGGCCGACTCAGCCTGGGGGGCTTGCTCAATCAGCAGAACATGGACGTGGGGGTTTCGTACGACCTGGCGCGGTTGCCCAACGAGGTCTATTTACTGTCCTCAGCCTATGATTTCGATGGCATGAGCATCGCCAGGACCTGGAACGCTAATGCCTATGAAATCACCCTGGAGGGATCGTTCGGGGTCCAGGACCGGGACTTCCGGGGGTACAAAAATGGGAGCGAGGCCGCAATCTATTATTCGACCGAGGTAACCGGCGGCGGTCTGGTCGCCACCATCAGTGATTTTGATCGCACCATGGTTCGGATCGGTTGGCACCTGACCGAGATCGACCCGGATAATGCCAATGGTTTTTTAAGCAAATACAATTTTGTCCCGCTCGGCGACGGCCGCTATACCTTGGGGGCGCCGGACTATACATCCAGGGTTAGGGTCAATACCTTTTTCCTTGGCGCCCGGGTACCCCTGGGGGAGTTCCTCGTCTCCGGTGAATGCACGGCGGTACGCCCGGCCGACGTCGACCCCGCTCCCCCCAACATCTCCGCCTATATCTCCGTGGCTCGCAAACTGGGCAACTGGACGCCCTACCTGACCCATGCCCGCATATGGACCTCTGAGATGGATACCTGGCGCCGGGTTCGGGGAGCCAGCCCCGTGCCCCTGTTCGGGGTTACTGAGGTCGATATTGACGATGGGGCCAGCACTATGGCCATCTTTGAGCAAAACTCCTCGATGCTCGGCTTCACCTATACGTTCACTCCCAAGCAGAAGCTGAAGGCCGAGGTGATGCGCACCCATATCGGTGAACGTTCGGCCATGTTTGATGGCAATCTGGCCCATGAGGACGTCATGGTCTATTCTTTATCGTATTCCTTCGCCTTTTAATGGAACAAGAGCGCCAAGTCTTTGTAACCTTTGGTTGGCCGTCCTGGGGACGCCGGTATGTGTGGGGGGGGGGCGCTGTCGTCCGTCGGTGTTGGATCCATCTGTGGTACATGCTGGCAGGTGCTGGTTTCCTTGTCGGGATCGTGGTCGTTGGCCTGTCGCCACCGGCCTCGGCCGGGGTGGTGGTGATCGGTCATGAATCGTTGACAAGCCTAGGATCCCTTGACAAAAACATCCTTGGTCGAATCTACACCGGTCGAACGGTACAGGTTGCCGGCAAGGCGGTGCAACCGGTCAACCTGGCCACCGGGGATGCGATTCGGGTGGTTTTTATCAGGGAAACCCTCAGGCAGAGCGATGACGATTATGTGGCCTACTGGATCGTCCGTCGTGCCATCGGTAAAGGGGCCCCGCCCCCGGAGGTGAACAACATCCGCGAGATGGTTGAGTTCATCCGCTCGACCCCGGGGGCAATCGGATATCTTGACGCCTCGCAGATCGTTCCCGGGGTCAAGGTGCTGCTGACCCTTCCTTGACGGGTGGCGGCTGCTGCTGACAATTTACCGGGAGACCAAAACAGGGAAAGAGGTGCCCGCCGGGCACCTCTTTCCCTGTTTTTTTTTCGACGCCTAGTCTGCTCAGATCTTGAACTGGGCAACCATCACCTTCAGCTTGTCGGCAATGCCAGACAACTCCTCGGCGCTGATTTTGACCTGATTGCTGGCCTTGTATATTTCATTGGCACTGTCGTTGACCGTGGCGATGTCCGAGGCGATTTCAGTGGCCACTGTCGAACTCTGGGAGACGTTTTCGTTGACCTCGGCGATCCCCTGGGAGGCCTGATGGACATTCTGGGCTATTTCCTTGGTGGTGGCGGTTTGCTCCTCCACCGCCGCGGCAATGGTGGCAACAATCTTGTCAACATCGGCAATGACCACACTGATCTCGTTGATTTCCTCGACCGTCACCCCAGTGGCCTCCTGGATGCCCTGCACCTTGTTTTTTATATCCAAAGTGGCCTCGGCCGTCTGTTTGGCCAGGTCCTTGATCTCGTTGGCAACCACCGCAAATCCTTTGCCGGCCTCGCCGGCCCGGGCCGCCTCGATGGTGGCGTTAAGCGCCAGCAGGTTGGTCTGTTCGGAGATCTCGGTGATCACTTCGGTCACCTTGTTGATTTCATCGGCGGCCCGGCCAAGTTCATTCACCCGTTCGGAGGCCTTCTGGGATTGGTGCACCGCCTCGCTGGTGATCTCTTTGGCCTTGCTTGAGTTGCTGGCGATTTCATTGATGGTGGCGCTCATCTCCTCGGTGGCGGCGGCCACCATATTGACGTTGACCGATGCCTGTTCCATGGCTGCGGCGATCGATGTCTGGTTAGCGCTCATCTCCTCGGCTGCGGCGGCCACCTGGCCGGAGCGGGCCGCGGTTAATTCGGCTCCGGAGGACATCTGGTTGGAGATGGCCGCTAGTTGTACCGATGAGTCCCCGACCGTGACCACTCCCTTGCTGATGTCGCCGAACATCCGCCGCAGGTTTTGGGTCATCTCGTTGAGCGATTTGGCCAGAATGCCGATTTCGTCTTGCTGATCGACATCCATGGTCCTGGTGAGGTCGCCGGCAGCCATGGCCTTGGCCAGGTTTACCCCCTTGACCAAGGGTTTGGTGATGATATAGGTCAGGAGAAAACCGAGGGTAACGGCGAGAACGATGCCTACAACCAGGACCATCAGGGTGACTAGACGACCGTGCCGAGCAAGGGTGTTGGCCGCGGTCACCGATTCGGCGGCAACATCGTGGGCCTTTTTGATGACTTTATCGATGGCGGTAAAGGTGCTGGCCTGGTAGGTGGCCGCCTCTTCCAGCAGCAGTTTGTTCATGGTGACGAATTTCTCATTGGCCTTGTCGGCGATGGCCTCTATTTTCAGCACCAGAGTGAACACCTGGTCTGACAGGGGATACAACTTCTTTTCAAAGAGCTCCTTGGCCTCGGCGATCTGGCCACCGGCAACCAGGGTCTTGATTTTGGCCACGTTCTTGTGTAGTTCGGCATGGATGGGCTTGAGTTCCCTGACTAGGGCCACCATCTCGGGATTGGCGGTGTCCATCTTTTCCATCCATTGGCCCAGGGAACAATCCGTTTCGCCGACACCGCCGTCAAAGGGGCTGTTGAAGAGCAACAGTTTGCTTATCTTGGCCAGGAGGGCGTTATGGGCGGTCTTGAAATCGGCGGTGTGCTGTTTCATCAGGTTGGGGTTGGTCATGTCCATGGCGATCAGTTCCTTGGAGATCTCAACCGCCTGGTTGTTGACCCCGGCCCACTTGGTGATATTGACGGTGAAATCCTGCCATTCGCTGTCCACCTGTTTCACCAGCGGCAGGGCGGCGAATTTATCCTTGGCCTCACTGTAGGCCTTTCGCGACACCAGCAACTGCTGGTGGGAGAAATTGCGCTGCTCATTGCTGGCATAGGGGGTCAACAGGGTCCGCATCAGGCCTGCGATGGCGGCGGATTCGCTTTTGACGATCAATATCTCCTGGACCGCGGGGAAGGTCTCCTGGCCAAGCTGCTTGACCTCATCATTGAGTTTGCCCTGCTGTGATATCGACAGCAGGCCCACCACCAGGGTGATGACGGCGGCCACGGCAAAGCCGCCGACCAGTTTGACTCCCAGTCTGAAATTCCTCATTCCTGAGCTCCTTTGTCGAAAGAATTTTTTGGTTCCATGTGGTTATGAAAAAGGGCGACGGCAAAAAGCCGTCTTGGCAGCTGGACACCAAGAGGCAGCGTCAGCTTCAGGGTAATTTTTTGTTTTTTTAAGATGTTACGGTTGAAGACCTATCAAATTATCTTGAAACGGCCTTGTTAAGTCAAGGGAAAAAAGGCAGGATTGTCTACGGAGGAGAGGCAGTGGCTGGTGCCGGTGT
>Ga0209016_1002009_pt1 | contig 14643 bp, 15 predicted proteins | sample EPASupsiteSAE305_FD_187265 | JGI IMG/M metagenome (GOLD analysis project Ga0209016, IMG submission 187265) | Bioremediated contaminated groundwater microbial communities from EPA Superfund site, New Mexico - SAE3-05 (SPAdes) (version 2) | ecosystem: Environmental > Aquatic > Deep subsurface >...
GCTGAAAATCGAAGCGGCGGCGGCCTGCGCATGACCTGCCGCCTGCCTTTGGCAATGAGCGTGCAATGAGCAAGGAAACCAATCTCCCCCGGATACTGATTGTCGACGACGAGCCGGCGATTCAGCGCTTCCTGGCCACCGCGCTGGCCGGCGGCGAATTTGCCGTTTTCCAGGCGGAAAACGGCCACGCCGCGCTGGCGGCGGCGGTGACGGTCAAGCCGGACGTGGTGCTGCTCGACCTGGGGCTGCCGGACATGGACGGGGTGGAGGTGATCGGGCGGATACGCCAATGGTCGCAGACCCCGATCATCGTGCTGTCGGTCCGGGATCGCGAGGCCGACAAGGTGCGCGCCCTGGACGCGGGCGCCGACGACTATCTCACCAAGCCCTTTGGCGTCGGCGAGTTGTTGGCCCGCATCCGGGTGATGCTGCGGCGATCCCTGCACCAGGCCCCGGAACCGGTGATCCGGATCGACGAATTGGAGCTTGATCTTGCCCGCCGTCTGGTGACCTTGGCCGGCCAACCCCTGGCGCTCACCCCCACCGAATACGAACTGCTCCGCCTGCTGGCGACCAACGCCGGCAAGGTGCTCACCCATCGCCAAATCCTCAAGCAGATCTGGGGAGGCGGCTATGTGGAGCAGCCGCACGTGCTCCGGGTCAACATCAGCAATCTCCGCCACAAACTGGAAAAAGACGCCTCCCGGCCGCGCTACATCCTCACCGAATCCGGCGTGGGCTATCGCTTTCGCGGCGAGGGCTGAGTCTTGCCATAGTGGATTTCGAGAAGATCCCTTGGCTACGCGGCGGGGCAGTAAGCGTGGCGAACCTCGGATTCGGCGAGAATAAAAATATGGGAGAGTGATTTTGCGAGTGGAAAACGGCGCGCTGCAACGTCTGCCGCTTTATGCGGCATGCAGCCCTGACCGCCGCTGTCTTGCGAGCCCAAAGTGGTTGGGCTTCAAGGAGAGAAATGCATAGGTTTCAGCAACGCTTGCCCAAGCCTGCATCCCCCTGCCGAGCATAAAACCTTTCTGCGGCCAGAGTGCAGAACTCAGTTGTTACAGCCAAGGTTTCCGCTGTCAGTCATGACTTATTGGAAGAATGTTGACAGGCCATAACTATCGATTACCATCACACCCAACCGTTGCTCCAGCATGATTCAAGATTCAAGACCTGACCCTGGAAACCGTACTAAAAACAAGATAATAACTAGTTGGCAACAAGAAGATAATGGAAAATTTGTCTGAAGATTTAACGTTGGCTTTTTTTAAATCACTAGGTTTTCCTGGCATAAGAAAAGGTGAAAAGAACACTGAAATATGCAGATACCTAAGGGATAAAGGCTATTTATTTACGCCTGACTTAGTAGCTGGGCCTCAAAATATAGCAGAAGCTGAAATCGAGGGACTGTTTTTTATAGATGTCATTGAGCCGACATCGGACATGCTTTTTATTGAAAAATTTTACAAAGGTTATGATGTTAATATTCCTAAAATTTTCAAAGATAAGCTGAAATATTCCGAAAGCACCGGGAAGCCCTTATTTATAGATGATATTCCTAATGATCACCATGAATTTTATTTGGATAAATTGAATGACAAGATTCAAAAATATGCACATCACAGAAAATTCCGTAATGGAGAAAAAGAATTAGTTAGTGCCAATTTTGGAATAGTTCATTACTTCGACCTGGGAAAACTTTCAAATAATTCAGTCTCAGAACTTAAAACTTTCATAACAGTTCTTGACTACATACGCTTTTACAAAAGACTTGCACCGTCTGATAACGCTGATATTAAAAATGCAGAAAATATTATCATGAATGAGATTGTAAATGAAAATCAATCCAAACCATTAATCTTAACTGTTGGCAGAGAATTGGCAGATTTGCCATGTTTGTTTTTAATGATGCATTTAACCGTCATTAAAAAATCAAATAGAAAAAGTATATCCCTGATTGTCTTAAATATTTCTCATCTTGGTAATTCTGATGGTAAATATCCGATACACAATTGGTTTATAAGCAGAATATTCCATCCTGAATCTGTGAAATATTCGAATGATGAGTATGTGGCAAAGGAATTTTCAATAAACATAAATCCTAGTGCAAAAATGTTTGAATAAAACAGCAAGTTGTGAACGAGCCACATTTTTGCGTGCCGAGTCAAATTATCTCCTGTAATTATTGACTTCAGCAACCCGCTTTTTCTTATTTGCCCCGCCCCCTGGTGTTTCTGATCTTCCCTGACCCGCCCAAAACAGTGCCCCTGCAATGACCAATCGGGGAAAATCCGGGGACAGCATGCCGAACTTCCAATGGATACAACATCATCAATGATACACACTCCATCCCCGGAACGTCGCCCCATCTTCTGACCTACCCCGCGGGGGACTGAGGCTTGCCTTTCACTGGCAGTGCGTTATGGCCCCGCAGACCATCATCGATTACATCGTGGTTCATGAACCCTGCCATTTTCACCAAGCCGACCACACCGACGCTTTCTAGAACGAGGTCGACAAGGTGTTGCCGGACTTCTGGGAGCGGAAGGGAGGCTGCGCAACAATGACGCGGGGTTGGATGTGTGAGGCGATCAAATGAGGCATGGAAGTGAAAAGGTGACAACGGGCCAAGATTTCTTGGAAAGAGGTTGACCACTTGGCGCCGCGCCCTGTAATGCCAAAAGCAAGATTTTCCTTCCATGACCTGTAGATTACATATCATGTCCCCCGAATTCCCTCGAAAACTTTTACAGCAAGCCGAGATGGAATGTCCGCCACCGGAGCCGCAACCCAAAAACGGAAAACGGGGACGAACGGCCAAATCAAAATCCAGAAACCTACTGGAGCGATTGCAGACCTTTGAAAACGATGTTCTCCGCTTCCTGGATGATCCACTGGCGCCTTTCTCCAACAACCAGGCGAAAAACGACCTGCGAATGATCAAGGTGCAGCAGAAGATCTCAGGATGCTTCCGTTCCATGGGTGCGGAAACCTTTTGCCGCATCCGCAGCTACATCACAACCTGTAGAAAACGAGGCGTGAGTGCGTCCGAAGCCTTGCGCTTGCTCTTCCAGGGCCAATGGCCAGATTTTATGGATGAGGGCGCCAATCCCATTTGCGCTGAATAGTTACACAAAATTTAACAATTCGGTTGTTATTTTGTAATCGTAATTCATTATATATGTTGTGTTTCTAGTTTGTTCCATATCGTTGTTGCAGCAATATGTCGCTAATTATGCTTCAGAGTGCGTTTACGTGAGTGTCCCGCAATGCAGGGTAAGTTTCAACTGATACGCTTAAATATTACCGATAATTTTTAGGATGATGTTTATATAAAATTAATAATATGTTCAAGTTGGAAGCAACTCCTTGGACAAGTGTAAAAATAATGCCGCTAATTCGATTGATTTCTTAGGTCGCCAAATGAATAGAATGACTCCGGAACATCCTAGTTTTCCTGCAAATTCCAGCCTAGGTGGAAATCATAATTCGGCTTTTTGTCTAGAACATAAGCTTGAACTCTCAAGTTGGGCTGTTTTCAAATTTGTGTTTTTTGTGCTTTCGGGTCTTTATATCCCGATTATATTTCTCTGGTTGGGAATCATTCCGTTTGAATACCGTTTTTATGTTTCATTTTTTGTAATAGTCAGTTTTTTATTGTTTGCTCTTCAGAGAAAATACCGGTTTCGAGAATTAGGCTACCGGGTTGATAATTTTGCGAGTTCATTGTGTTGGAATGCTATCTTCTGCGTATTTGGATCACTCAGTTTGTATTATGCATCTAAATACGGCCTGTTGAATCCGGTCAAAAGCTACGACATTCCATATGTTTATATATTTTATGTGGCATTTCTTGCGCCAGTCCAGGAGTTACTTTTCAGGGGAGTTATTTTCGCAGAAATGCGACGAATCGGCAATATAGACTTCAGAGTGGTGTTATTGGTTTCAACATTCTCTTTTTGTTTTCTTCACATAATTTATAACCGCCCGATGCTGCTAATTGCATCGCTTGTAAGTGGCTTAATTTGGGGCGTTATATATATTAAATGGCCCAACATTTGGGGTGTCTCTCTATCTCACGCCCTTCTTGGGGTTGTTGCCATGATTCTGGGGGTGATATAAATGGCAGTTCTACCTTTTTGAGGAGCATCGCACATTTTTTTTGGTCATTTCATTTTGCCGCGCCGAATTTGAGACGCCTTTGCCCCTTCCTCACTCGCAACACACTCAGCACAGCCTAGCTGGGGAAATTCGGGGACAGTATGCCGAACTTCCAATGGATACAACATCATCAATGATACACACGCCATCCCCGGAACGTCGCCCCATCTTCTGCCCTACCCCGCGGGAGAGTGCGTGCTTGCCTTTCACTGGAAGTGCGTTATGGCCCCGCAGACCATCATCGATTACATCGTGGCTCATGAATTCTGCCATTTTCACCAAGCCGACCACACAGAGGTGATCAAGTGAGGCATGGAATTGAAAAGGTGACAACGGGCCAAGATTTCTTGGAAATAGGTTGACCACTTGGCGCCGCGCCCTGTAATGCTAAAAGCAAGATTTGCCTTCCATGACCTGTGGATTACATATCATGTCCCCCGAATTCCCTGCAAGCCATGCATGTCCGTGCGCCAGTTGTCAAAGAGTGCCTCGCAAATATTGCATGTAAAGTGATCGATATTTTCACGCAATACAACATCGTTGTGCTTCAAGGAATTGCTGCATACTTTGACAGTGCACGCACGGAGAAAAGAATGTTCCAGGCTGTTGGTAACGGCGCTTTTATAGTTGAGGGTCATACAATCGATAGAAAAAAGATGCTGATGGGCAGACTTCCCAATGGAATCCAGACTGGTGCTCGATAAAATCAGGCGAACAGTTATTGGAAGAAGTGCGCCACGAGGCTGCACGAAAGATCAGGGTCGGTCCCTCGGGGCGGCTTGCAGGGGCAGGCTCCAAACCACCTCAAGCTGCCGTGGTAAAGAGCCATGCTGGTGAGCGCAAGGGAAAAGGCCCGGCATTCGGATCGGGTCAGGTATGGGTCATGGAGACGAATAACCATGAACCACTGACGAGGTGTCGAAAATAACGGATGCGTCAAAGCTGGTCTCCCTCCTCAGTTTAAAACCACAAAATGGAGCTCATTGGCCAGCGGGGAGTACTATGAAAATATTGATCACACCACGAATGGACCGATGTATTGGTTGCCACTCCTGTTCCCTGGCCTGCGCTCGCTTGCTTCATCATCGTCTTTCCTGGGATACCGCTGGGATTCGTATTCATTCTTCTGGTGGGTTGACCACTGGATTCACCGCCGTTCATTGCGTGGCCTGCGACCCGCCTCCCTGTGCCGGCGCCTGCCCTACCGGCGCCCTTGTTCCACGCAAGGACGGCGGCGTGATGGTCAAAAAGAAACTGTGCAATCGCTGCGGTGCATGCGCCCCCGCCTGCCCGGTTGAGGCCATTTTTATCGATCAGGAAGGAGAGCCTTTTGTCTGCCTGCACTGCGGCCTTTGCGTCCCTTTCTGTCCACATGACTGCCTGGAATTGGCCGAGGTAAACAGCCTCCGACTTTCATCCTCCAGCAATTCGACGGAGTCTGTATCATGAACGGGGATCACTTCAACGTTTTACTCTTTGACCTGACCACCGGAAAAGGGGAACGCACCCAGGTAGATGGCCGCGACCAAGTAGCTGGCGGTAGTGGCCTGGCAGCCCTTCTGTTCATACGATACGGGCAACCGGATGCCTCTTGGGATTCTCCCGGTCAGCCGCTTATTTTCACCATAGGCCCGCTCTCTGGTTACTTTCCTTTGATGAGCAAGACGATCTGCGCCTTCAAATCTCCCTACCATAATCAATATACCGAGAGCCACGGCGGCGGCCGCAGTGCGATGGCGCTTCGCTTGACCGGCCTCGACGCCTTGGTGCTGATTGGCCGCTCGCCGACGCCTTGTTTTTTTGAAGTGAGCGGCACTCATTTTCAAGTTAGGGATTGTGGTTTTCTCTGGGGTCAGGACGTGTTCGAAACCGGCAAAATTCTGCGGCGCATGAGCAAAGGCTCCGGACACCGTTCCATCTTGCGTATTGGCCCAGCGGGAGAGAACGGTGCAGCCATAGCGGGTATCAATGTTGACACCTATCGCCATTTTGGACGATTGGGGGGCGGCGCGGCAATGGGGGTGAAAAACCTCAAAGCCATTATCCTCCACGGCGACGCCATCTTGCCGTTGCCCAAAGAGAACCGCTACTCCAAGTTGTTTGCCGAGGTGCACAGCCAGGTCACGGACAGCGGGATGATGAAGAAATACCACGACCTCGGCACCCCGGCCAATCTCAAGACGCTCAACGATCTTCAATCCCTGCCGTGGCGCAATCTCCAGGCAACGGCCGACGAGGCCGTTAATGGGATCTCTGGGGAGCGATTCGCCGATGAAGCCCTGTTGCGCAACTCAGCCTGCTCCGGATGCCCGGTAGGTTGCATTCATGTTGGATTTGTCCGGGAAAAATTCATGGACAGCCACCGATACTTGTACCGGCAGGTCAGCTATGACTATGAAACGATCTTTTCGCTGGGAACCATGTTGGGAGTGACGGACAGGTCTGCTGTGCTCACCCTCCTTGACCTGTTCGAAAAGGCTGGTATGGACGCCATGTCCGCCGGGGTGGCCCTTGCATGGGCTACTGAAGCCACGGAAAAAGGCCTCGTTTCCGTTCAAGAGACTTTGGCGCCGCTGACCTTTGGCGACTCCGCCAGCTACCAGCAGGCTGCCAGCTCCTTTGGCGCCGGAGCCAACGACTTCTACCGACTTCTCGGCCAAGGCGTCCTCAAGGCGGCCGAAGTATATGGTGGGAAAGATTTTGCCTGCGTGCTCGGCCAGGAAATGGCAGGTTATGCCACCGGTGAGGTGTTTTTCGCAGCACAGGCACTCGGGTTTCGCCACTCGCATCTGGATAGTGGCGGTTATTCGTATGATCAGCAACACGCAGACCAGGACGTAAACGCTGCGGTGGAATTTCTTGTCCGTGACGAAGCGTCGCGCGCCTTCATGACCTCCATGGTTGCCTGTCTTTTTGCTCGCAACGTCTATACCGATTCACTGCTGGCAGATTGCCTGCAGTCGCTCGGTTATGAAAAGCTGGCCGGCACCATACCCGAGTGCGGCAGGAATATTCAGAAGATCCGCTGGCAGACCCGTATTGCCAGCGGTTTCCACCCCGACTCAATCACTATCCCCAAACGTTTCCGTGAAATCACCACCTGGAAAGGTCCTATTGATCCACAGTATCTCCAAGCCCTGCAAACCGAGTATGGCCAGGCTATTCTTTCACTTGCCGGCAGGTGAACAGGTCCGCGCGCAACACGGTTATAATCACACTCTGGGGCGCCACATTTTTCGCAACAATCGACAAGTACAATATATTCTGTTTTGATGTTCATGTTCCGATAGATTGGAACCATCTTGATTCAAACTCCTTGTCATTGCCGAATGTCCTTTTTTCCATTGCAGCTATTGGTGTATTTAGGTAAGGTAAAAGCCGAAGGTGGCTGGCCTTTTTTGGTTGAACCGAAAGGTGTTTTTGAAGTGATGCGTTCAATCTAGTAATTTGAATACATGTTTTCCAATTCTGTTGGAAGAGCCGAAAGGCATTTTAGAAGTAGGATGTTTAGACTAGTACTGGATGTTTTTTTTCTGAGAAGTATGGCCAGCTGCCTTCATTTTCACAATCATTTCGATTCTATCATTCCTCCGTTTTCCCTCTAGCTTCCACCTCATTTCAACCTATCCTCCTCATATTCGCCCCCCTTTTCTTTTCACCCCTGATGTTACTAGCGGGTGGACAGATCCTAAGTTATCACAATGCAAGACCATAAGCCGCCGGACCAAGATAGTGGTATATGATTTTGCGATAAACATATTCTTTTAGCTTATCATTTTTATCATACATGGAGCCCTCATGGTAAATCGTAAAAATATTCCCGCAAAGCATCGGTTAACTATCCGCCTAGCCAAAATTGAAGAAGCTGAAGAGATAAGTGCATTGACGCACCGGGTATATGACAAGGATATGCCGAATTACACTCCCGACATGATCCGTACCCATCTACGCAAGTTTCCAGAGGGACAGTGGGTAGCGACGGTGGACGACGTCGTGGTCGGTTATAGCGCCAGTTTTCGAATTTCCGGTAAGTTTGCCCTGAAAGCCCATACCTGGGAGGCCATTACTGGTGATGGCTATGGGTCGAGGCATGATGAAAATGGTGACTGGATGTATGGCATGGATGTGTGTGTCGATCCAGCCTATCGAGGTTACAGAATAGGGCAGCGTTTTTATAATCAGCGGAAACGGTTTGTGCAAAAACTCGAGATCAAAGGCATTGTTTTTGGTGGCCGATTACCGGGATTGCGTAAGAGGATCAAGGAAGTTGAAACAGCGGAAAATTATATTGAGTTGGCCAAAGCTGGAAAAATTCGGGATTACGTCCTTAATTTTCAATTACGTAACGGGTTTGAAGTTATTGGCCTGTTACCGGGTTACCTGAAAGAAGATGCGGACTCTATGGGATGGGGTACACATTTGATGTGGCGAAATCCGCTTTTGGCGCCTGATGGAAGCGCCAAGCCGAAATGGGCGGGAGATCGGGGCCGATTACCTGCAACCGTGCGTGTTGCTGCTGTGCAATACATGCAAAGACGTGTCAATTCGTTTGAAGAATTCATGTCGATCGTTGAATATTTTGTTGATGTTTGCGCCGGCTACAAAGCTGATTTTGTTGTATTTCCAGAAATGTTTACGTTGCAGTTACTCTCTATGCAGGAACAGACCTTAAGTCCTGCTGACGCCATTGAAGAAATAACACGACAAACGCCGGAATTTATTCATGCCATGCGTGAACTCTCTTTACGGTACAACATCAATATTATTGGCGGCTCTCATCCGACGCGCAAAGAAGATGGACGTATTTTAAATATTGCGTATATCTTTTTGCGTGATGGACAAGTGCATGAACAGCCTAAAATCCATCCAACGGCCAATGAAGAATCTTGGTGGAATGTGGAAGGCGGTGATATTTTACGCCCCATCGAAACCGATTGCGGCCTCATAGGCGTTTTGATTTGTTATGATTCGGAATTTCCAGAATTATCGCGTCGCTTAACAGATCTGGGAGCGATGATGCTTTTTGTTCCCTTCTGCACCGATGAACGAGCAGGCTATCTCCGGGTTCGCTATTGCTGTCAGGCTCGCGCTGTAGAAAATCAGATATACGTCGTAATGTCCGGTAACGTGGGCAACCTGCCGCACGTCAAAAATATGCATATTCAATATGCACAGAGTTGTATTTTGACCCCTTGTGATTTCCCCTTTTCCCGCGACGGCATTGCTGCGGATTCCAACCCAAATACCGAAACCGTTTTGTTGGCGGATCTAAATATTGATGCCCTACAAATGGCGCGTGCTAACGGCACGGTACAAAACCTGAAAGATCGTCGTCATGACCTCTATTCAGTCAAATGGAACGGCCGGTAATGTCGACAAAAACAGCATAGCCCTTGGATCATTTTCTCGGCGCTGTTTTCGCCACTCTTCCCAATGTTGAATATTGCCCATCTCCTCAACGAAGAATGAGGATTGCCGCGGGGCAACCTTTACTCTTATTGCACGGAAATTCAATTATCTGTACATTGTTTACTAGGCGTGTATCCCAGTATCCTTCACGAGTGGAATACACCCAGACGGCGGGCGGGCATTGGCAATAAATTGCCCCACGCGCCGCCTCGGCTTACCGGCTCCCTCACTTTAGCCCGCTCTATGCAAGAGAGGTTATGAAATCAAAATCAAAAGAGTTGAAGAAGAGAATATCCGCCAAGAGAGCTTCCCTTGCACATGCGCTTAAAACAAATGTGAAAATCAAAGCAACTCTCAAGAAAGCCGCCAGCGAACTCACCTTGGTAAATGAAGTTCTAAGTCAAGAAAAAGTCCCTCTTCAGGTTATGAAACAGGCCCTCAATCAGAATGAAGGTGTTGAACAGAAGGTTGAGCAGGCTGCAGACGACTTGAAATTGGTCAACATCAAACTTGCCAAAGAAATAACTGAGCGGATAGCCCTCGAATCCGAACTCGCCAATACGAAGACCGACTTGGCCGAAGTGCGCGACGATTTGTTAAAATCCCAGGTGAAAGAGGAAGAAGCGCAACAAATTGCGCTTCAGGACGCACTCACTGGCCTTCCGAACCGCGTGTCGTTTGAACAGAGGCTAGACCACGGATTGATCCAGGCAAAACGGCACGGTTGGGGACTCGCCGTCCTCTTTATTGATATCGACAAATTCAAGAGTATTAACGACTCTTATGGTCATGATCTGGGGGACAAGGTGCTGTTGATGGTGGCAAATCGTTTACAGTCTTCTGTACGCGATGAAGACATGGTCAGTCGCTGGGGAGGCGACGAATTTGTGTGCCTGTTGTTAAAAGTCAAGCAAGAAGCCGACGTGACTCGCCTTGCAGAAAAGATGATAAATCGGATTGCTGAACCCTGCGAGTTTAACGGGACTGTACTTTCTATAAAAGCCAGTATCGGTATTGCCATATATCCTGCAGATGGAGAAACGGCTGATATTCTTTTCAAAAACGCCGATACAGCAATGTATAAAGCCAAGGGAACAGAGACTCGAGTTGTGCTGTTCCGAGAATCTGGCGAGCAAGAAGCAGGCCACCGCCAGCCTCCTCATCAATAGAGGTCCAGGAGGCTTTGCCTGTAATTTGTTTCCAAATGTGGAATTTCTACTTGTTTTTTGCTGCCAGTTCAACCGAGTTGAGCCACCTCTGATAATCTCTTATCAAAACAGATAGTCCGTCAAAAACATATTGAATTGGCGGTGTTGAATAACGACCAACGCCCCTCATTTTCTCTCTCCAATTGAATACCATCCCCTCTCTTTCCCGATTGCACGTTAAAGCACCATTTCTTTGAAAAAAGGTCATATATGGCCATCGGTTAAATGCGACCTTTTTTTGTTGAGGTATTCATTCGAACGCTGCCAGATAATATTTAAAAAATATTGTTAAATATTAAAATATTACACGTTTGTATGAGCTGGCATTATAAAACAGGAACCACGATTGCTTTGACCATGGTGGAGAACACTGGTTTTTTCCCTTAGCCGCCACTCTGATCATGATTCGATTTATCGGGCTAATCCAGGTCGTTCGAAAGACTCCTCTTTATTCTCGAGTAAAAAATCATGCCCAACAACCAGCAATCAGCCACGAAACCACATTCGGTTTATTTGTATGTAGTGCTGGGGGCTTCGTTATTTGCCTTCATCCAAACCTTCGCATTGCTGTCCCCTATCCTCCTGTCGTTTCTGCTCATTTTTCTGATTTCGCTCGCTTTCAATCCCGTGATTTCTCGATTGCGGGCTTTGACGGGTGGAAGAAGAGGAGCGACAGGGCTGATTGTGGCGGCATTGCTGATGGTCATTGCCTTGACCGGATGGGCTTTCTTTGGGCCGTTGCAGAACTCGGTCACCAAACTCTCGGAACAGCTCCCTGCTTACTGGGAACGTCTGCAAAAACCGCTGATCAAAATGGAGCAACAGGCAGTCCTTTCCGAGGAAAAACTCCAGGCGGAAGTCACCACGGAAATTGCCCAGACCGCGGCGGTGGAAGGGAAAGGGGAACCAGAAGCTGCGAAGCCCATCATAAAACGGGTTCCGGTCAAAACGACGAAAGAGCCGGTCTCTTTTCGTTCCAGCTTAAGCCAGATGCTGCAAGGTGTGGTTGGCCGCTTCACGGAGGTGGCGTTCAACGCAGCTCAGATTTTGATTGTGTTGGTGACGGTCTTCTTTGGCGTGACCTTTACGCTGACCAACCCTCGCCCCATCTTTGGAACGCTGTTTGCTCTCGTACCCGAGCGTCACCATGACCAGGCCCTGGCTATCATGCAACGGATAGTGAAATTTGTGCCCGGTTGGGCCGGGGCAACGCTGCTGGGAATGATAACGATCGGCTTCCTGGTTTTTGTGCTCATGTTGCCGATCTTCGGATTCATGGACGCCTTGGTTCTCGGCCTGATTGCGTGTATCCTGGAAGTTATTCCTTTTTTGGGACCACTCCTCAGCGCCGTCGCGGCCCTGTTGCTCGCCGCCGGCAAGGGCGGCATGACCCCTCTCTGGGTCGTATTCGCCTATATTGCCATCCAAGCCTTGGAAAACAATGTTATTCTCCCTTTTATCCTGGCGCACAGCATGAAATTGCATCCGGTGGCCGTGATCTTTTCCATGCTCTTATGCGTGGCGGCCTTCGGGGTGCTGGGTGTTCTGGTTGCGGCTCCACTGGTTGCCATTGTCGGTATCGTGCATGAGGAACTGTATCGCAAGCGGTTTCTCCCTACGACAACAGACGCAGACCTTGATCGTCTGGCACGAAACGCCCTGGACGAAAACAGCCCTTGAGCAAATGACACTGGCAAACGAACACCACCCCCTGAAGACCACGCCGATGCATCCAATGACGAGCTGTTGATCGGCAAGGTCGTTCATTTTTCCATCCCGATACACAGCTTGTCTGCCAGAGCAGGCAGCTGCCCAATCACACAATTCCACTGCCAAGAAAAACCCATCCGCAGGTTCCAATCGGCTTCCATCATTTGGACCTCATGAAACCGGAGAGGTCGAAAAAGGGTCATATATAGCCACCGGTTAAATGTGACCCTTTTTTTAAGCTCACCAACAACTACCCGGTAAACAATGGTACAGATATTTACTTTGTTAAATCAAAACGATGAGCGATGGAACACAGAGTACCGAGGAGCTGGATCAAAGATTGCAATCAAGGTGATATCGACGCTGTCGTTTGTATTGCCGCATTTTTTGCCAGGATCTTTTGTCAGACAAGCTGTTCTCGAAAAAATCAGGATAACTTTCACGTCGGAAAAAGAGGAGACGCCATGTTGAACAATGAAAAGGGGAAAATAGGGTGGATTTTACTTTGGGCACTGGGAGTCCCGATCCCGATCTTATTGGTGCTCTATTTCCTGCGCGGATGCACCTAAGGTGAATTGCATCAAGAGGACGGCCTGTTCCCTGAGATTTCTTGATTTCAACAAGAAATGATGAGGGAAAATTGTGCCCTGATTCTCTTGGCAGTGGCACTGACGGGTTGTGCCTGTGCCCAAGCGATCCCCCCCAAAGGAACCGCCCTGCTTGCCGGCACGGGCACGGAAGGAAGAGCACACGGCACGCTCAAGTCCGAAGATGCGTTTGCCCCAACCAATACAGCCAAGGGGAGACAGACCATGCCGTTTTCTGAAGGAAAATGGGTGAGCATCAGTCCTTTTGAAAAGGTCCCTGATGATGAAGAACGGTTGATCGAGGAGATGCACACTCTCTTAAAAGAAAAGATGGCCAAAGATTATTCCCCCGGTCAAACCAAACGAGACGCACACCCGAAAAATCTGGCCTGCCTGCAAGCAGAATTTGTCGTCGAACCCGGCATCCCGGCTGAGCTCAAGGTGGGTCTATTCGCATCCGCCCTAACCTATCCCGCTTGGGTTCGAATTTCCAGTTCCAACGGTAAGATCCAGTCGGACGAAGTCAAAGACCTCCGTGGTTTTGCCATAAAGCTCATGGGGGTCAAGGGGGAGCGGTTCGAGAGGCACAACGAGGAACAAGAAACACAGGACTTCATTTTGATAAGCTATCCGACCATGCCACTAGGAACGGTGAAGCTGTTTCACGAAGCAGTGTACTACAGCATCAAATGGTCGCCTTTGGTCTTTTCTGCCCGCCTCGTTCTATCCGGCAATATCCATATCCTCAACGAACTCCGCAAGGCTCCGCAAAATCAAACATCTCCGCTGGACATCCGTTATTGGAGCACCACTCCGTATCTTTGCGGGAAAGACCGCGCTGTAAAATACGCTCTTGTTCCCACTTCATCCGTGAAAAGCACCCTGCCGCCAAAACTTACCGATCATTATCTCACTGAAAACATGGAAAAACATCTGGCAGCGAATGAGGCCAGCTTTGATTTTATGGTGCAAGTACAAAAAGACCCCGGCCGGATGCCGGTTGAGGATGCCGGAGTGGAGTGGAACGAAAAGGAATCGCCCTTTATCAAAGTGGCCACCCTTCGCATTCCTCCTCAATCCTTTCGCACCGAGGAACGTGAGGAACTGGCTGAAAATTTGTCGTTCTCGCCGGCACATTCTTTGACTGAACACCGGCCAATCGGCGGCATCAACCGGGCGAGAGTTGCAATTTACCGGCGCCTCTCCGAATTCCGCCATAAGCAAAACGACACCCAGCTGGAAGAACCCCGCAAGTAATCGTTTTGATGTACGTGTGCGTCTTGCTGATGGCTCGATGCTGACAACGAACAATGAAAGGTTGGCACTCCGGCATGGCACCGCCACCGGAACCAACACTTTCATAGCAAGATGGCAGGGTTCTGTCGTTGGGAAGTGTGGCTATCAATTATGTGCGCGATGCCTATGGGTATTAGGCGCTGGCGGCAGGTAGCAGACAGTTTGTCAAATGGGCCTGAACCAGCGGCCCCTCAACAATTCAGAAAGGAGTATTGGTTATGCAAAAGAAGCTACGATCAGTTGTTTTATTGGCAACGGGATTGAGTGTA
>Ga0209016_1002011_pt1 | contig 14638 bp, 12 predicted proteins | sample EPASupsiteSAE305_FD_187265 | JGI IMG/M metagenome (GOLD analysis project Ga0209016, IMG submission 187265) | Bioremediated contaminated groundwater microbial communities from EPA Superfund site, New Mexico - SAE3-05 (SPAdes) (version 2) | ecosystem: Environmental > Aquatic > Deep subsurface >...
GATAGAAATATCTTCTTCCAAAAATATTATGGCTTTTTAATTTTTCGTAAAGTTCGTCTCTTGACCTCCCATATTTTTTTACATCAACAGTAATAGGGAAATATGCGTAATTATGGTCTATCCCGGAGATATCGTCAAAAAAGGCAATCCCACCAACATCGCGTAAATATTGTCTGTATAGCTCGGTTACTACTTTTCTCTGAAGAATATAGTTGTCAACGCTCTTTAATTGAAGTAGCCCATATGCGGCCTGGAGCTCATTCATTTTTGCATTAATACCTGGTTCGATTACCGTTGTTTCTCCCGCAAATCCGAAATTTTTGAGATAGTCTATTCTTTTTTTGGACTTCTCATCCGGACAAATAATTGCTCCACCCTCTATTGTATTGAATACTTTTGTTGCATGAAAACTAAGTATGGAGAGGTTTTCTCCTTTTAGGATAGAGCTTCCGTTTTGCTTGACTCCAAATGCATGTGCTGCATCATATATTATTTTTAAGCCATAAGTGTCTGCTATTTCCTGAATTCTGGCCATTTTACATGGATTCCCATAAACATGAACCGGCATTATTGCAGTTGTTTGCGGGGTTATTGCTGCTTCAATTTTTTCCGGGTCCAGCGTAAAATAATCCGGCTCAATATCAACAAAAACGGGTTTAATATTATTCCACCATAAAGAATGGGTAGTCGCAACAAAGCTAAATGGCGTTGTAATTACCTCCCCTGTAATTCTTAAGGCCTGAAGTGCGGTTATAAGGGCAAGTGTGCCGTTAGAAAAAAGAGAAATATTATTAACTCCCAGATAATCTGCCAGCGCCTCCTCAAATTTTATGTGAAAAGGCCCGTTATTGGTAAGAATTTTGTTGTCCCATATTTCAGTAAGAGAATTTATAAATTCGTCTAAAGGCGGCATTGCCGGTTGCGTTACAAATATTTTATCTTCCTCTTTCATCGTTTTTTATATATACTATCAAATATAATCTTTTTTATAAAAAGGTAGTCCTTGAAATGCGTTAACTCTGCAATTGAAATGATTAATAAAGGGGCTGATATAAGTTGAATGAGTAGTATTGAAACAAGTCCAAATGGAAGGACTAAACTTTCTACATACAATATAAATCCAACTGTTAACCCCAGTAAAAAGGAATACTTGATATCATTGACCTGCCTCATCGCCGGGTACCCAATAAGCTTTCCTGAGTACGTACTATTAATGGCAAATGCAATCAATGAATTAAGTATCATACCGAATATAAGTGCTTTGATTCCGAAAAAAACTCCGACAACAATAATCGGGATAAAGACTATTTTTTTTATTATCTCAAGCTTCAGAAAAAGATCCGATCGCCCCTTTACATTTAGTACATTAAGGTTTAAAGCATTCAAGGGATAAAATATCCCAACAAAACACAACAACTCGAGATAAGAAGCAGATTGCATCCACTTATTCCCCAGTAAGGTAAATATCAGGGGTTTAGAAATTGCCGCTAAAAAGAACATTAATGAAAAAGTAATAAACATTGTGCTCTTAAGAAGTTTTTGATATGCTTCCTTCAACCTTTCAGAATCGTCCTTAATTAATGACAATGTGGGGAATGAAACCCGCTGAATTACGACAGTAATGTTTTGAGAAAGAATATTTTTAAATTGATCTGCCCTTGTAAAGAAGCCAAGCTCTCTGGAAGAAAAATATTTTCCAATAACAAGATAGTATATATTGTTATAAGCGGTATCAATCAGACCACTTATGAGCAATTTGCTTCCAAATCCAAAAAGCTCCCGAAATGAAGCCATACTAAAAACAAAAGATGGTTTCCACTTAGTTGCAATCCACAGTAAGGATGAACTTAGAACCAATGCTGCAAGAGATCTGTATACAAGACTCCAGACTCCAAATCCGTATAATGCCATTATAATGCCTATAATGCCGGAAACAACGGAAGAAAACAATGATATCTTAGTTTGTAATTTGAAGTTAATTTCTTTTGTAAGAATAGTTCTCTGAATCATAGATATTGATCCAAAAAGCAAACTTAATCCCAGAACTTTCAATAGTAAACCTAACTCTGGTTCATTAAAGAAAACGCCGATTGATCCCGAAAATGCAAACAGAATAAAATATAGGATTACCGATATAGAGATATTGAAGAAAAAAACGGTTGAGTAATCTTTTTGAGAGCAGTTATTTTTCCGAATCAATGCGTTTGTAAAACCACTGTCGACAAAGGTTTGGCTAATCGCAATAAATATTGTGAGCATTCCTATCAGACCAAACTCACGTGGCGAAAGAATACGGGCTAGAATAATCCCTACAATAAACTCAACTCCCTGGCTGGTAAAGTTGTCTACAAAACTCCAAATAAGTCCTTTTAGCGTTTTTTCCTGTAGAGCCATCTTAAAATTTTAGTTAATGAGATTTGATGGATCGTCTTTAATGACACCCTTCTTTTTTACAAAATATTTTTTTGCTCCTTTTAGAGCACCCTTTACTCTCTGCCAGAATGCATTTGCTAATGAACCATCCGAACTCAGCGTAGAAGTTGATGTTACAGCCCTGGCCTTGCGTGATCTTACAAAATATACTTTCCCGTGTTTTTTGAGGCATAGGGTCATACTTCCATCCTCGCCTCTTTTAAGATCAACTCTGAATCCGTATTGCTTTGCTAAATCAGTAACATGAGCGAAAACCATTCCTCTAACACAATATTCTGGATTTTTGAATGATAGCATTAAGAGGTGAATATCTCTGATAAATTCATAAATTGACATCCAAAACCGTGGAAATTCTTTGCTTGGAACATAGCTCCACAAGGAACAAACAGCTACTACACCAGGCTTCTCAAGTTTGTCTATCATTATCTCAACATACTTTTCGGGATACATTGTGTCTGAGTCAATACAAATGCAATATTTTCCCTTTGCCTCATATAAGCCCCTATTTCTGGCATACCCACTGCTTTTTCTTTCTTCATCAAAATATCTGAGCCCTACAGATTGATAAACATCAGCTGTTCTGTCTGTAGAGCTATTATTTACACCTATTATTTCAATTGGATACTTACATATAGAATCGCTTAAAGACCAAAGACAACTCAAGAGCCTCTTTTCTTCGTTGTGTGCAATTATGATTACAGACGCGACCGGATTCTCGCTTTGCAGTGCAGACAGGTTACTCTTTATACTGCAAATTGTCTCTTCTGAGGCATCAATAAATGGTTTTTCAAAGACGGTCAAATATTTATCATACCATTTCATAGCTGATAATTTTTATAAATTTTCAAAAGTTCTGCGGCAGTTTTTTCCCAAGAGAAATGTTTAACTCTTTCATATCCTGAACTAATTAGCTCGTTTCTAAAATTTTCATCAGATTCAATTTTTAACAATCCTTTTGAAATATCTTCAAAGCTGTAAGGATCAACAAGCTGTGCCGAATTCCCGGCGATTTCCGGCATTGATGATACATTTGATGTTATTACCGGTGTTCCGCATGCCATTGCTTCCAGTATCGGAATACCGAAACTTTCCCTTAATGATGGATAAAGGAAAGAAGTTGCTCCTGAAAAAATATAGGGTAAATCTTTGTTCGAAATGTATCCGCAAATACATAAATTTAATTTTATATGCTGGATACCAAGCTCTTTGATTATTGAATCTACATATGATTCTTTTAAATCGGCAATTAAAAGAGTGGATTTAACCTTTGATACGTTAAGATAATGAGCATATGCCCTCAACACATTTTCAGTATTTTTTTTGGGATCAGTATTTCCTAAAAAGAAGATATATTTTGTATCTTTTATGTAATTTGAAGTTACTGACTGATAATCTTGAATTTTACTAAAATGCTTTCCAAATCCATTATAAATATAAGTAATCCTATCATCTGAAATTTTTAGCGACTCTTTTATTTTGTTTAGCTCAAAATTTGAAACTGTAATCAATTTTTTACACTTTCTAATAGCCTGCGGGACTACTAACTTTCTGTAAAACCAGCCAAGGTTCTGGTAGAAAGATTTGCTCCATCCCTGCCTTTTCTCAAGAAAAATAATATCATGTAATGTAAGCAGAAGCGGGGTCTTGCCAAAAAAGGGAGCTGTATTGCTTGTACAATGAAGAATGTCCGGTTGAATTTTAAGAAGCGCAAAAGGTAGAGCTATTTGCTCCCATAAAGGGTATGAAGGGCATTTAACCTCTACTATGTGAAAATTTTCCGTTTCCCTGAGTACATCCTTGTCTTCACCCCCACTTACAATGATATAGTACTCGTTTGTTTTATCAAGATTTTGAAGTTCACGGATACTCTCAAGAACAACAAAATCCATTCCGTGCTTATTCTTACGAAAAATTCTCTGAGCCTCAATTGCTATCTTCATAAATTATCCCTTTTCTGTATGAATAAATTTCTTGTTTGCACCTTTAAGTCTAAGCAGATTTATAAACATCAAAAGAAATAACACCGGCAATTTATTAATTACCCTTATGTTTCTTTTGGTAATTAAGAATCCTGGTATCGCGAATACAAATGATGTCAGAAGCACAAAAAATAAAAGCCACCATCTGAATGATAGCTGTATACTTACAATGCTTGTTATAATAACAAGAATAACGATAAGACCTAACAGGATGATTTTTGGGAGCAGCATCCACTGAAATATTTTATCAATATAATCAAGATTAACTCTAAATATTGCTTGCGGGATATAGCGCAGTCCAGCAAACATAGATTCAAACTGAGCAGCCAGCCATCTTCTTCTTTGATTATAAAATGCCCCTTCTTTTCTTGTTTTTTCGTCATAAACTATTACGTAATCTAAATAGTCTATATAAATACGTTCTTTAAGAAGCAATATTTCCAACTCTTTGTCTTCGCCTGCAGAGTTGAGTTTCGTAATATTATTGGCAAACCACGAAAACTCAAATGCCATTCCTGAGCCAACTAAAGCAGATGAAAATCCCAGACAAGTATGCCCTTTCCTGAAAATGGAATTATTTATCTCTTCACTTACAGCATCCAATATTGCGATATCACTATCCATGTTTTTTGCGGTTCTGTGAGTCTGCAACGCAGATGCTCCAGAATAAAAAGCATCGTTAATTTCCGAAATGAACTCACTTTCCACGGTATTATCCGCATCCAGAATCACCACTACATTATAGTCTTTTCTCTCCAGATGTTCCATCGCACAATTCAAAGCATTCGCCTTGGAACTCGCAACGGGATTAATTGTAAGCAGTAATACCGGCATTTCGGATAAGGCCTGATTTGTTTCATCAGCCATTCCATCTGATATCACTACTATATCAATTTTTTCCGCAGGGTAATCCTGATCAAGAATAGACTCAACCGCCGAAAAAATCACCTTGTCTTCTTTATATGCTGGAATTAAGACCAAAAACCTGTATTGCTTAACGGCAACAGGATATTTCTTCTTTCTGCCAAATAGAGAAAAAAAGGCAAAAACAAAGGAGTAGCAAACCGATAATGAAATAACCCAAAATAGGAGTCTTTCAGCAAAAATTAAAATACCTGCCATTTATTACTGTTTTTTATTAATTCTCATTAAAAAAAAATCTTTTACTCCAGAAAAAGTGGCCTTAACCAAATCAAATCTGCGCTCAATTAAAGAGCTAAACAATTCCTTTATAAGTACAACCGTAAGCTGATAAGCAAATGCCAGCAGCTTTATTGAGCCTTGTCTGTTTCTGCTCGCAAACAATAACCTATTTCTTACAAGATAGTATTTTTTTAGTGGACTATTTACGCCTGAACTTTGGCTTTCTTTGTGAATCACTAAAGACTTTGGTTCATACCATATTTCATAGCCCGCTTTTCTCATCATTTCACACCAGTCCAACTCTTCATAGTATAGAAAATACTGCTCCGGCATAAGACCGACTTTATTTATAACTTCTCTGCTAACCATCATTGCCGCACCATGTGTTGATGCCGTCTCATGGGAAATATCATATTGTCCTATGTCTGCTTCACCAAATCCTATCGCTTTGTTTCTAAGAGTAATACTTGAAAGTTGAGAGAATCCGGCATATTGAATAGTCCCCTGGGGAGAATAAAAATGAATTTTAGGGGATACTGCAGCAATTTCAGGATGTTTTTTTAACCTGTTTAAAAGCCATTTTATTGATGATTCTGTTAGTAATGTGTCGTTATTGAGCAGCATTACATAATCGGACAGACACTCCTTGATTCCAAAGTTATTCCCTCCAGCAAAGCCTCTGTTTTTTCCGCTATCCAAAATTTTATATTCAGGAAATTCAGCTTTTAACAGTTCATACTCTTTGTTTTTGGATCCATTGTCGACAACAATCACCTCATATGAAACATCTTTGAGCTTTTCTTTGACACTAAAAAGAAGTTCTCTTGTATGAAAAATACCATTATAATTCAATATCACAATCGATATTTCAACGTCAGATTTCATTGGCGTTCATTTTTTCAATCCTATGAAGATCTATCTCTTCATCAAATTTTGGACTTAGAAATATTAAGGTCATCGATATATAAACAATAAAACCGGTGGGAAATTGTCCCATAACCTCCAAACTATATGAAGCGACATATATTCCTGAAATGCCACCAATCAGAGCTGTCACTAGCCCTCTTAACTCAATATCTTTTAGGCGGTAGTATACTAAAAAACTCCCATACCCAACAATAAACAAAAGTATTAATACGTGAAGTATCAATCCAATTATTCCTGTTTCTACCCAGATCATTACATACCAGGAATCATTCGGAATCTTTGCAAGAGTTGGATCAGGCCGGTAACTGGTAGCACTTCCCTTACTCATGCCTATTCCTGCACCAAAAGGCTTATCTGCCATGTAAACTTTAAGCTTTTTTTGGTTTTCTAGTCTAACTTGAAATGAGGCATCCTCAATGTTGAAAACTGAACGCAACCTTCTTAAATAGGATATCCCGTTTCCGTATGGAGTATATTTAAGAAATACAAACCCCAGTATAATCAAGAGGAATGTTAATATCAAAAGTTTAAAGTTTTTTGAAAGAAATGCAAATACTGCAAAACCAACAAATGGGACTGCTATTGATCCTCTTGTGCCCGAAATCAACATCCCGTACATACAAAGAAGAAAAACAAAGAAATAAAAGATTTTAAGTTTAATATCTTTTATATATAATGCCGAAATGGCAAAAACGACACCCGAAAAAGCTATCCCAGTTCCAAAATTTGCTGCATCCGTGAAGAAAGAAAAATATCTAATTCCAGAATAAATGATGTGAGTAGTCATTCCACCGTCAACAAACAGCCAACGATATTCTGCAAAATCAAACCCATAGGTTTTTTGTATATACGCTTTTAAAACTGCTGTAAAAGCTAATATGGCCCACATCATCAGGAATGTTTTCAAATTTCTGTATTTTCTCATAACAATTGATGTTATTAAAACAATTACTATAAAATACAGACCGACACCCCTGACAGAAGTAGCCCATGCAATTGGAGATGCTCCCGGATTAAGCAGCTGAATAGCACAGTACAAAAACCAAATAAATGCAAAAAGAGTCAATAAATTTTTGGCACTACTCCAATGAAAACTTGAGTCAATCTTAAACGATTGAAGAATTAAAGAAACAATTGTGGTAATTATTAATATGTCCATATATATGCCCGGAGATATACCAGGAATATATCTGGACAATCCAGAGATATAATAATTCAGAATAAAAATTGCAATAAAGCCCCAATATGGGTTGTTAAAAATAAGAATTAGATAAATAAAAATTAAAGGAAGAATCGAGATTGCTATGCCAAAAAAAAAGTTATACTTAACAGTAATATAAGTAATGCTCAATACTGAAAGTATCAAAAAGGTATAAACCAGCGGTTTATTAATGTTTTCAATAATGAATTTTCCAATTTTCACAAAACTCCTTTACTTTGATGTTAATCCAAATTGCATCATTTTGTATATGAAAGCTTTCACCATAGAGAATGGTGGCAATAGCCCAAGGAAACTTTCTGTAACTTCACGGTTTGCCTGATTCAGATATAGCATAAGCGGAGCCTTAGAGGCTTGCTCTTTAAGCCTTTCGAATGCAATTTTATCAATATCGCGCCATACCTTATCTGCTCTTAAGATAACCAAATTCAAAGATGCCTCTTTTAATAATCCCGCTGGTATTGCCGATTTTAAAATTGATCTGTGCTCAACAAGGATTAAATCTTCGTTGTCGTAATCAAAAAAGTCATACAGGTTACTTGAAAGCAAGAACTCTCTTGAATCTGCCAGATCGCTGTCATGCCATGAAATTACCCTGACAATAAGGCCTCTTTCACTCCAATAACTCGCTAAATTTTCAATTAATTTTGACTTTCCAACGCCATCTTCTGTGCTAATAAAGTTAATTATATCCGGTTTCTCTTTTGGATTTAAATATGGTATTATTGAATTTGCCATGTAATTTGTAGCAATTCTCTCGATTTCTTTCCAGTATGACCTATATCTGAACCTATTCCTTCTTGGAAAAGCTCCAAGCACTTTCGCAGAAACCAAATTCTCTGTTCTAACCTTATCTCTAAGGGTTCTGTCGAATATCTCCAATAAAATAAGAAATGTTAAAACAAAGATAAATGTTCCAATCAGGGTCGAGAGAACAATCATTTTTCTCGCAGTAGGCATTGGCGAAATCGGGAATAAAGGTGGATTTAAAGGCTTTAAATTTGCAGAGTTCATTTGAAGAGTTTTTTGCCGGAGAAGCGCTGTGTTTAAACTCTGCAAAACACTCAAGTAAGACTGCTCTGTAAAACTAATATTTCTCTCAATTCTTTTTAACGTTGATCCTATTGGAGAATAATAAACATATTGATCGTCGAGGCTTTTTTTAATTTCCTCCATCACCTTAAGTCCAGACGTAGATTTCTCTTTTTCAATAAGCTCTGTAATCCACTGATCCACAAAAGTAGTACTGGCAACTCCTTCTTTTGTGTATTTATTATCCATTATTGAAGTAGAATATTGCCTGAGTTCTTCTTCAGCTATTTTTAAGTTTTCTTTATACTTTTTTGATGCATTAAGAAATGTCGCCGAAGAATCGTTTTGAAACGCTTCAAGTCTTGCTATTTGTGAACTTAGTTGTGAAATAGTTTCCAGTTTATTTAGAAAAATAGTATTATTTTCTATGGATTTTGCCTGTTCAGATATTCTCTTCTCAAGCTCCACAACCATTGTGCTGGAACTTGTATATTTAAGTAGAATATCATAATACATTATTTCGAAATCTTTTGCTAAAGCAGTAACCTGTTTGGTTTGCTCACTATAGTTTATTACTTTTTTTGCAATCGAATATTCCGTTAGTGAATCTTCTGTATTTCTTAATTTTAAGGACAATAAAGCAAGTTCATTTCTAAAGTACTCTACAACATCATTTGTCTCTCCAAATCTCAATAATTTATATTGTTTTGCAAATTCATCATTTAGAATTATTAGTGTATTGAATGCAATCCCTGGATCATTTGCTGTATATGAAATCTCCAGCATATCACTATTATAAATTCTACTAACTTCAATATTGCTTAATGCCTCGAAACTATAATGAGGATGGTTCCAGTTGAAGAGACCATACACAAAATTTGTCGAAGAAGCTTTCTCATAGTTGTTCAAATTCTGAATTGTATTCTCAGCTGATGATTTATCGATTAATGCTCTTACGTCTTTAGGTGTTATCTTTAGAAGTTCCCTATAATTCTGGGCTAGAATATAGTTGTTATCATTTATTGAATCGCCATAAATCATATGTTGTACATAAAGTCTTATGGAAACATTACGAAGTGTCGATTTAGATTTAATAATGCTAATAAGGTTATCCATTCCATTATTAACACTGCTCCAATCTACTCTCCCACTTTCCATACCTGATTCAATAGTAAAACCTGATGCAATTCCGGTATAAATAGTTGTGTCAACTTTATATTCTCTTGTCAGATTTTTTGTTTGAAAAATTGCAATAACAGTTGCAAATAATGGAAGTAAAACCAGCCAATACTTGTTTCTATATAGTAATTTTAATATTTGAGACAGAATTTCCATTTACTTATTCAAAATTTTAATTTTTGATAGTATTTCCAATCCAATCAACGACTTATTAAGTTCAGTCATTAATTTCTCCATCTGAATATAAGATTGAACCTGAACACCTTTTGCAGCACTTAAGTCCTGAGCTGTAATTTTTCCCATTACATAGTCTCTTTGAGCAAAATTTAAATGCGCATCTGACATTACACATTGTTCTTTTGCATATTTTAATGTATTTAAAGCCTCAAGTGCTCTATAATACATTTCGGAAATTTTTTGCCTTTGTTCGTCATACCACATTTCTCTCTCCATGAGAGTTTCCTTGATTTTAAGTTGTTGAGTTTTAATGCGGTTCCTTCTATCAAATAATCTGTCAAGAGGAATTGAAATTGAGGCACCTGCATTATACCATAGTTGACTTGCTCCTGATGTCTGATATATCAATGGATACTCCGTTCCTAAATTTGTAAATGAATTAACGCCCATTATACCATATTGATACGTTCCAAACACGCTAAAGTAATCAAGCCATTTCCGTTTTTCTGTTTTAAGCGCTAACTCCTGTCCTTCCATTCTATAATTGTAAAACTGAACCATTGAGCTCTTCATTGCTCCCTTAAATAGAGTATCTAAAGGAGGCAATTTTAGTTCAAGCAATTCCTTCACATCGTTTTGTGCTTTTAGCGTGTATAAACTAAATGTCAAACAGATAAGTATGAGTAATATTTTTTTCATTTCACTTAAAAATTAAACATTTTCTTTTTGAATGAAGGCAGTAAAAGTCCTGAAAACTATTTTTACATCCATCCAAAAAGTATAATTTTTAGCATAGTATATATCAAGCTGTTTTCGCTCTTCGGGCGATAGTTTACCTGAATCTCCCCTCTTCTCAACTTGCCACAATCCCGTTAACCCGGCAGGTCCCAAAAACCTGTCTATATATTGGTCCGAAGTAAGTTGTTCTGCTTCATAAAGCGGCAGAGGCCTGTTGCCGACAATAGACATATCCCCCATTAGAATATTAATTAACTGGGGGACTTCATCTATACTGTATTTTCTTATAAATTTCCCCATTTTTGTAATACGGGGATCATTCTCATATTTAATAAAATTATTCCTCTGCCTGTTACCTTTTTCCCTAAGAAACTCTTTCTCCGATATTACTTCATCATCGGAAACAAAGGAGTTGTCCGACACAAATGAGTTGTCTGCCAGAGAGGATTCTACAACAGGAATATGAGTAATCTCATCGGAATAGTCGTAAAATAAAGGGTCCAGTTCTTTGTACTGATTGAGGCTTAAAAATTCTTTGAGTCTCTTATCTGCATCCTTATACATTGAGCGGAATTTATAAAAATCAAAAATTTCATAATTGCTTCCGACTCTTTTAGATTTATATATGACAGGTCCGGGGCTCTCAATTCTAATCATTGCGGCAACAACAATAAGTATAGGGGAAAGAATGACAATCGCGGCAAGTGAAAACAAAATATCAAAACTTCTTTTCCATATCGGAATCTCATATGTTCCCAACGGAAGATGCTCGTGTGTTGAATCAGCAATAAGCATCTGATTTTTTGCAATAAATTCCAGCCCGTTCTTTAGTCTCGTTTCACTTACGTTTGGAGAAATTGTGTCTTTTAATCCGGCTGCCTGATAATGTGGTATTTCATTTTTCCCTATCCCCGGAGTTACAAGCACAATATATGCAAGCGGCAATTCCTGTTTAATAAATTTTATTTTTTGGATATCGTGTTCCATTTTGGATTTTTCAAAAAGTACCATAACCGGAAGTGAATTTATGTTCTTTCTGAAAATCTCCGAAAGTCGGGACAGGTCGTTTGATACTTCAAGCTCGCCATTTAAAAGCCTGCTGAAATGAGATATATACATCTCATTTTCTCCGACGTATATGACGAATACTATCACTCAATAATTTTTTTTAGGCGTACTTTCAACTCCATTGGATTAAACGGTTTCGATATATAATCATCTGCGCCCTTTTCTAAAAGTTCAATTTTTTGAGTAGTACTATCCTCTCCGGAGAGAATTACAAATGGAATGGCTTTGAAAAGTTCGTTCTTTTTTATGTAATCCAGGAATTCAACCCCACTCATATTTGGCATATTAATATCAGAAATAATTAAGTCCGGAAGGTTACCTTCCTGCAGCCAGGCAATAGATTTAATCGGATCATCAAAGTAAATGCATTCAAACATATCTGAAATATAGACTTGAATTATTTTGGCAATTGTCTGCTTGTCATCTACAATTAGTACTTTCTTTTTCACGGTAGCTTTTGATTTTATACAATCCTTCTAATATTAATGTGTAAAAATATAAAAAAGTGTCGACAATTACCTGTTTCTGTTAAAATATTTACGTTCTCAAATATGAACTAATACAAAAACAATTTGGCAGTTAAATAATCCATGATAAATTTGTACTTATAATATGTAACCATGAATAAAATCCGAATACTATTTTTGACAGACTTTTTTATGGCTGTTGCTTCATTTATAGTATTTATTTTATCAATAACAACAGCTATTTCTGGCCCTTCACGGCCTGAACCCGGCAGTTACGTAAGTCTAATCGGACTCATTTTGCCTGCAATAATTTTTTCGTCTCTGTTTCTCACAATATACTGGTCTGTCCGTAAGAGCTTTGTCGTTTTAATTCCTCTTCTGGCTCTAAGCATTAATTACGACTCCATATTAAGTAATATTCAGTTCCGATCTGATAAGTCCGGCTTAATTTCAGATAAAAAACTATCTGTTAATATTGCTTCCTATAACATTCATGAATTTAAATATATTAATGATCAGACTTCCGTTAGTCAGGTGTCCGAATTTGTCAAGTCCCGGAATTTAAGCATCATTTGTTTTCAGGAATATAAAGTGCCATACTTCCTTAACTCTGCTGAGCTAATTGGATCGTTTGACTTTCTTCCTTATAACTACATCAAAGAACCTGATAAAGATGAAATTGGAATGGCAATTTTTAGCCGGTATCCAATCATCCGGGCAAAAAAAATCAATTTTGAGGATACCGGGAACGGATTAATATGGGCTGACATCAGGATAGATAGCAGCAGAGTTATAAGAATAATCAACAACCATCTTCAAACCACAAACTATATACGGAATCTCAATGCAGATGTCACCAGAAAGATTGAATTCCTACAGAAAAACTCCGTAATCCGGGCACATCAGGCCGACGTTGTAAGAGCAATTATAGATACAACAAAAATTCCGGTTATTGTTTGCGGAGACTTTAACGACATACCCACCTCATATACTTTCTCAACAATAAAAGGGGAAAATCTTTCAGATGGTTTCCGGGAGGCCGGCTCATGGCTCGGAGGAACATTCCGGGGGATGGGTGGATTGTTAAGAATTGATTATATCCTTCATTCCAAGGAGCTTAAGAGCGTTTCATATTCAAATCCAGATATTGATTTGAGCGATCACAGGCCGGTTATCTCTGAGTTGATATTCCGATACTAATTATTTCGAGTTAAATTATTTTACACTTAGTAAAATAATATTTTACATTTTTCTTGTTTTGAATTATTTTTTTACACACCTTTGCACCAAGAAACGCAAAGGTCATGAAAGCCATTTTCACAACACTGTTTTTAATAGCTTTAACAAGCATATTCTCAGCGGTTAATCTGAATGGTCAAACTATGGCAACCGGTCATGTTTCTGCAGAGATTATTGAATCGGTAAGTGTTTCTTCTTCGGCCGTTACAAATTTCGACATTCTTAACAGTAAGGCTTCTTCCAATGTAAGTCTTGGAGAGATGAAGGTGAATTCAGGAGCAGGAGTAGCATATAATGTTGTTGTAAAACCCGCTACTTTATCCAATATTAACGGAAGCAGCTTTACAATTGAGCCTACATCACAATCCGAAAACCGGCTCACTTCAGGCAACCAGACACTCCGTCTCTCTGCAAATACTACCTCTGTTCAAGGAAAAGAGTCAGGATTATATCAGGGATCTTATTCAGTAGTTTTTGCCTATAATTAGAAAGTTCAAATCAAATATATTATGCTGCCTTGTGCAGCTTTTTTTTGCACTGTGTGTATAAAAATCCTTTACGTTTTGTAAAATATTTTCTTTTATACCGGTCCCGGTTTGCCACTAAATTGGCTCCATATTCATAGCCCGGAGAGAAATTTCACAACTTTATTGTTTTGTATATCTGCGCTTTATAAAAATGCCTGGGCAGTTTTTGCGTTTTTAATAAAATTATTTTAAAAATTATGGCACACATTGTGACTTATAGTAAGGCAAGAACAAACAATTCAAATAAAAATTGAATAAATAATAAAGAAAAATAAAAAAATTATGAAAACAACAATCAAAATTTTCGCCATCGCTCTTGTTTCTCTAGGTTTCTCTGCAACTTCTTTCGCTCAAGTAGATAAAGGAGTATCTGCTACTGCTACTGCAACTGGCATTATTATTAAACCAATCTCGATTAAAAAAACCGTTGATATGAATTTTGGTAATGTTGCGGTTAACAAAAACGCAGGAACAGTAGTTCTAGCACCTGCAGGCACTCGTTCTGCTACA
>Ga0209016_1002012_pt1 | contig 14638 bp, 10 predicted proteins | sample EPASupsiteSAE305_FD_187265 | JGI IMG/M metagenome (GOLD analysis project Ga0209016, IMG submission 187265) | Bioremediated contaminated groundwater microbial communities from EPA Superfund site, New Mexico - SAE3-05 (SPAdes) (version 2) | ecosystem: Environmental > Aquatic > Deep subsurface >...
GTATACCAAAGGGCGGGTTTGGAACCCGCCCCCTCCACATCCTATCTCCGGACTCTCCGCCTCAAAAGCTGCTGCTCAGGAGTCTTTCTCGGAGCGCTGGGCATTATCATAGAGCGCGATGAAATTGATCGGCTCCATCAAAAACGGCATGAAACCGCCATCCACCGCCAACTGACAGACGATCTGCCGGGTAAAGGGAAAGAGCATCAAGGGGCAGTCAACCGCCAGCACCCGGGCATGATGTTCCTCCGGAATGTTTTTCATCAGAAATACCGCGGCATGCTCGATCTCGATGATGAACATCACCGCATCTTCGTTGTTTTTATCAAGCACCTTGGCCGTGATCGCGATCGATACCTCTGAATGGTCATCATCAAGCTTGCTGTTCTTCAGCTGCAGGTTGAAATCCACCTTGGGGTCCTGGTTTCTCGCCAGAAACACCTTGGGGGCGTTGGGGCTTTCAAAGGAGAGGTCCTTGATGAACATTTTCTGCATGCGAAAAATAGGGATGTCCTGCTGGTCTGTGGTCTGATCGGTCATTGTTTCATCCTTCCAATGGGAGTAGTCAAAAGCCGGAAACCGCGGGCAGGCTCCGACCGGTATGTTCAGCGAGGCGCACCATAACAGGGAACCTCCTGAAGGAAAATCAAAAACGACTCAGTCGTCGCCCAGGAACTGCTTCAAAAACATGCCGGTGTAGGAACCCGGGTGAGCGGCGATTTCTTCCGGCGTGCCGGTGGCGATGATCCGGCCGCCGCCGCTGCCGCCTTCAGGGCCGATATCGATCACATAATCCGCTGTTTTAATGACATCGAGATTGTGTTCAATCACCACCACCGTGTTCCCGCCGTCAACCAGCCGGCCCAGGACCCGGAGGAGATGCTGAATATCGGCCGGATGGAGACCGGTGGTCGGCTCATCGAGAATGTAGAGGGTTTTGCCGGTCGAACGCCGGCTCAGTTCCTTGGCCAGCTTGACCCGCTGTGCCTCGCCACCCGAAAGGGTCACCGAGGATTGCCCCAGGGTGATATAGCCCAGACCGACATCAACGATGGTCTGCAGCCGGTTCTGGATCGGCGGCACGTTCTGGAAAAATTCCAGGGCCTCCTCGACGGTCATGGCGAGGATCTCGGCGATATTTTTCCCCTTGTAGCGGATATCGAGGGTTTCCTCGTTGTACCGTTTTCCCCGGCAGCGTTCGCAGGTCACATAGATATCGGGGAGAAAGTGCATGGCAATCCGGATAAGGCCATCCCCCTCGCAGGTTTCGCAGCGCCCGCCCTTGATATTGAAGCTGAAACGTCCGGGTTTATAGCCGCGCGCCCTGGATTCGGGCAGACGCGCCAGCAATTCCCGCACCGGCGTCATCACCCCGGTGTAGGTTGCCGGGTTGGAGCGGGGGGTTCGCCCGATCGGGCTCTGGTCGATATCGATCACCTTGTCCAGATTTTCCAGGCCAATGAGATGTTGTTCCCCCAGGGCATAATCCCGTTGATCGGTAAAATAGCGTTGCGCCTCGTGGAACAGGGTTTCAATCACCAGCGAGCTCTTGCCGGACCCGGAAACCCCGGTAACGCAGGTCATCACACCCAGGGGAAATTGGACCGAGACCTGCTGCAGATTGTTGGCGCAAGCATCCTGAACCTGCACGGCATGGGCCGGGCCGGGGCGGATGGGCCGGCGTTTTGCCGGAACCGCGATCTTGAGGCGGCCCGAGAGGTAGCCGCCGGTCTGCGACCCTTCGCAGTCGAGCAAACCGGCAACCGGGCCGGAATAGAGGATTTCGCCGCCATGGACGCCCGCACCCGGGCCGATATCAAGGACATGGTCGGCATTGGCGATGGTGTCGGAATCGTGTTCGACCACAATCACGGTGTTGCCCAGATCCCGCAGATTGACCAGGGTTTTGATCAGCTTGTTGTTGTCGCGCTGATGCAGACCGATGCTCGGTTCGTCAAGGATGTAGAGTACCCCGGCCAGGCCGGAACCGATCTGCGAGGCCAGCCGGATACGCTGGGCCTCGCCGCCGGAGAGGGTACCCGCTTTCCGCTCCAGCGAGAGATACCCCAGTCCGACTCCCTGCAGGAAAAAAAGCCGTTCACGGATCTCCTTGAGAATGGGGCGGGCAATCACCGCCTGGCGTTCGCTGAAATCGATGGTTTCGAGCTCCTTGATCAGCTGCTCGATGGCCAGCCGGGTGAGGTCGATGATCGACCATCTGCCGATCCGCACGGCCAGAGCTTCGGGCTTGAGGCGCGCCCCCTGGCAGGCGGGGCAGGATTGCTCGTTCATGAACGCCTCCACGTCTTCGCGCAGCCGGGCGGAGGAGGTCTCGCGGAAGAGACGGTTCAAGCGGGGCACGACCCCCTCAAAGGCGATCTGCGAGGCCAGCTTGCGCCGTCCTTTACTGTGGACAAATTCCAGCTTTTCCCTGCCGGTGCCGTGGAGCAGTGCTTTTTTCACCTTGGCGGGCAGGTCGGCAAACGGTGTGTCCAGGTCAAAACCGTAGTGGCGGGCAAAGGTCTCGACCCATTGACCGGCAAGCGTCGACAGCCGCCTCCGGCTCCAGGGGGCGATGGCGCCCTCGAGTAGAGTGAGCGACTCATCCGGGACGATCAGGCGTTCGTCGATGAACTGGTTGACGCCCAGGCCGCTGCAGGAGGGGCAGGCCCCCTGCGGGTTATTGAAGGAAAACAACTGGGTGGAGAGCTCGGGCACGGAAATGCCGCACTGATGGCAGGCGGCTGATTCACTGAAGAGGATTTCCTCGCCGCTGTCGGGAAAAACGGCGAGCATGGTCCCGGCGCCGAGGGCCACGGCGGTGCTGACCGATTCGTCCAGCCTGCGGCGCACGGCGGGCTTGAGCACCAGCCGGTCAACCACGGCCTCGACATAGTGGTGCTTGTTCTTGTCAAGGACGATGTCCTCGCTGAGTTGGCGGATCTCCCCGTCCACGCGCACGCGCACAAATCCTTCTTTGCGCAGCCGCAGGAAAACCTGTTCGTGCTGGCCTTTTTTTTGTTTGATCAGCGGCGCTAAAAGGATAACCTTTTCGCCTTCCTGTCGGCTGAGCAGGCTGTCGAGCATGTCATGCACCGATTGCGAACGGATCGGCTGGTCGCATTTCGGACAATACGGCTGCCCGGCCCGGGCGAACAGCAGCCGGAGGTGATCGTAAATCTCGGTCACCGTGCCGACCGTGGACCGCGGATTGCGGCTGGTGGTTTTCTGTTCGATGGAGACCGCCGGCGAGAGGCCTTCGAGCAGATCGACATCCGGTTTGTCCATCTGTCCGAGGAACTGCCGGGCATAGGTGGACAGCGATTCCACATAGCGTCGCTGGCCTTCGGCGTAGAGGGTGTCAAAGGCCAGGGTTGATTTGCCCGACCCGGAAAGCCCGGTGAACACGATCAGTTTATTGCGGGGCAGGTCGACGGAAATATTCTTGAGATTGTGCATGCGCGCCCCACGGATGCGCAGGTATTGAGGCTCCATAACTTTTTTCTCTGGACGAAACGGAAAAGGGGCGGTCTTTCCAGGCCGCAACCCGATGAGCAAAACAAGCCGGCGCAGGGCGCACCTCCGCGGGAGAGAGGGCGGTCGCGTTCCGGTTTGAGAGAGAGCTGCAAGGACAATGAGACAATTTCATTTACCATGACCAACACCTATGGTAGATTGCGGCATTATTGTAGCCACGATCCGTCAACAATCAATACCGCAAATATTCGACTATGTATTTTCAAGATATCATCGCCACCTTGAACAGCTATTGGGCAGCCGCGGGCTGCGTCGTCTTGCAGCCGTATGATATGGAAGTCGGAGCCGGGACGTTTCATCCCGCGACCCTGCTGCGCGCCTTGGGGCCGGAGCCCTGGAAAGCCGCCTATGTGCAGCCTTCCCGCCGTCCCACCGATGGCCGCTATGGCGAAAATCCCAACCGTCTGCAGCATTACTACCAGTATCAGGTGGTGATTAAGCCGTCTCCCCGGGATGTGCAGGCCATGTATCTTGAGAGTCTGGAAAAATTCGGCCTCAACCTGCTCGAACACGATATCCGTTTTGTCGAGGATGACTGGGAATCGCCAACCCTGGGCGCTTGGGGGCTGGGCTGGGAGGTCTGGCTCGACGGCATGGAGATCACCCAGTTCACCTACTTCCAGCAGGCGGGTTCCGTTGACCTCAAGCCGATCACGGTGGAAATCACCTACGGCCTGGAGCGGATCGCCATGTACCTGCAGAAGGTGGATTCCGTCTATGACATTGCCTGGAATAAGGATGTCTCCTATGGACAGATCTTCCATCAGGCGGAAAAGGAGTTTTCCGCGTTTAATTTCGAAGAGGCCAATGTCGGCGATCTGACCGTGGCCTTTGACAATTACGAGCGGGAAGCACTGAAACTCGTCGAGAAAAATCTCATTCTTCCCGGTTATGATTATTGTCTGAAGTGTTCCCATACCTTCAACCTGCTTGACGCCAGAAAGGCGATCAGTGTGGCCGAGCGCACGCGGTATATCGGGAGGATACGCAACATTGCCCGGCAGGTTGCCCAGCATTATGTCGAGCAACGGGAAGCGATGGGCCACCCTCTCCTGAAGCAATCGGAATAATCTCCCGGAAAATTGCGCTGAAAGGTTTGAGCCAATTGAGGGAAATCGCCGAGGAAGTCTGAAAAAATGTCTGGCATTTCAAGATATTTTAAAGTACATAAAAAATTAATTCGTAGTTGGACGTCACAGCCCCTTCCCTTGTTAAGGCGGAACAGTTCAAAAACCCGTGCTACCCATTCAATCGTCGTTACTCCCCTTGCACCCTATCCGTCGAACGTCCTCTTTTTGCGTCTACTCCCACGATTCCGCGGGGCGACACAGCTGAATGAAAAATACCGGCAGGATTTTATTTCCGCATTTCGCACTGCAACAAGCCTGCAACGTTTTATGCCGCACCTCTCACCTTTCTCCGACAGTTTTCCAGCGGTATATGTTTCTCAACAAATCTTCCCGTCCTTCCGGATTTCATTCCGGGCAGCATCGTAATTGGGATATCGCATGGCGACAGCGGCATGGATACCTCTTGGAATGACGGGTGCACCCTTTATGGCGGAGCATTCTTCGGGGATGAGGATGTCGGCGAGTGGGCAAGATGAGAGGAATACGCGAAGAAAGGATAATCCAGAGAAGCCGGTGTGCGGCGGTTGATTTTGTTTTTTCGGGTTTTACCAAACGATAGTGTTCCAGTTTTCCGTGCGAACGGTCACTGAAAAGGTATCAGAAGTATAACCCCATTTAAAAAATGATCCCAAAAGGGGTCAGCTTGTTAGGTCATATGACACAAGGAGGAAGGGCAATGGCAGAAGGAACAGTAAAATGGTTTAATGATTCCAAGGGATTCGGCTTTATTCAGCAGGATGGCGGCAAGGACGTTTTCGTCCATCATTCCGCCATTCAGGGGCAAGGATTCAAGTCTCTCAAGGAAGGCGAACGCGTTAAATTTGACGTCGTCAGCGGGGCCAAGGGCCCGGCTGCGGAAAATGTCGTCAAAATCTGAGACACGCGGACAAATCTCCACGCACGGCAGCACCTCGTTTGATGTCAGGGTGTGCCGTGCGTGGCTCATCTCCTCTTCTTGAGGATTTTTGCGACAGAGTCGCCGAAGTACAAAGAAGAGATAGTACGCAAAGTTTATTTCTGACCTGCAAGCGGGATCTCGGTCATCTTTTTATCGATCTCCGATTCTTCCCTCGCTTTTCTCTCCATCATGCCTCAACGGCACCATCGATCTGAGGCGCTCCTCTTTTCCGTTGACCCGTTTTTTCGCTTCAAGCTCCCGCATCGGCATCGTCCCCGCCCTTCATCCAGCGTCGTTGCTTCCGTTCTCGCCAAGCCGGTAACTCGAGGAAGCGCTACGGCGTGAACGAGGGTGCCGGCTCATGGCCCGCTGAACAAGAGTTGATGCCCGCCTGTCTCTGCAGGCGGGAGAGCAGCAGCCTTTCCACTCCGAAGAGCGAACCGGTTCGGGCCGTTTACTGATCGAGAAGCCGCACCGCGCCTTGATCCGCGGAAGCCGCAAATCGCGCATAGACCTGCAGGGCCGTGGAAACGGTACGATCCCGTTTCGGGGTATAGGCGCGAGCTCCTTTCGCCTCTTCCCGGCTGCGTCGTACTGCTAACTCCTCGGCGCTGATCAAAAGGGAAATGCTCCGTTCCGGAATATTGATATCAATACGGTCGCCATCCTGAACCAGAGCGATGGCGCCGCCGCTCGCGGCTTCCGGTGAAACATGGCCGATGGAGAGTCCGGAGGTGCCGCCGGAAAAACGGCCATCGGTCACCAGGGCGCAGGCTGCTCCCAGGTGTCGGGATTTGAGATACGAGGTGGGATAGAGCATTTCCTGCATGCCCGGCCCCCCCTTGGGTCCTTCGTAGAGGATAAAGACCACGTCCCCTGCCCGGACAGTCCCGTCGAGAATCCCTTCGCAAGCGGCCTCCTGGGATGGATAGACCCTGGCGGTACCGGTGAAATGCAAGATCGAGGCATCCACCCCGGCGGTTTTGACAATGCAGCCCTGTTCCGCGATATTGCCATAGAGAATGGCCAGTCCGCCATCGCGGGAATAGGCGTGGGCGATATCGCGAATGCAGCCGGTCTGTCGATTGCTGTCCAGCTCCGGGTAGAGGGTGTTCTGGGAACCCATGACCAGATTGCGGCCGCCGCCCGGTGCGCTGCGATAGAGCGTTTTTGCCGCCTCGCTGGCTTCGGGACGCATGATATCGTACCGCGCCAGGGCCTGGCCGAGGGTGAGACCGTCAACCCGGGGCACCGTGCTGTCCACCAGGCCGGCCCGGTCCAGCTCGGCGAGGATGCCGAGAATGCCGCCCGCCCGATGGACATCCTCGACATGATAGGAGGAACTGGGGGCCACCTTGCAGAGATTGGGCACCTTGCGGGACAGGGCATCGATATCCTTCATGGTGAAATTGACCCCGGCTTCATGGGCAATGGCGAGAATATGGAGAACAGTATTGGTCGAACCGCCCATGGCGATATCCAGGGCCATGGCATTGTCAAAGGCCGCGCGGGTGGCGATCGATCGGGGCAGGACCGTGGCATCGCCCCGATCGTACCAGGCCTGGCACATGGCCACAATTCGCTCCGCCGCCTGATCAAAGAGCCCCAGCCGGGCGCTGTGGGTGGCGACCACCGTGCCGTTGCCCGGCAGGGCAAGGCCGAGGGCCTCATTGAGGCAATTCATCGAATTGGCGGTGAACATGCCGGAACAGGAGCCGCAGGTCGGACAGGCGGATCGCTCGACCAGGGCAATTTCGTCGTCGGTGACCTCGCTGTCGCCGGCCATGACCATGGCGTCCACCAGGTCCAAGGTCTTTTCCCCGATTCGGCCGGCCTCCATCGGCCCGCCGGAGACGAAAATCGCCGGAATGTTGAGCCGCATCGCCGCCATCAGCATGCCCGGGGTGATTTTGTCGCAGTTGGAGATGCAGACCATGGCATCCACCTTGTGGGCGTTGCACATATATTCGACCGAATCGGCGATCAGCTCGCGGGAGGGGAGGGAGTAGAGCATGCCGTCATGACCCATGGCGATGCCGTCGTCAATGGCGATGGTGTTGAATTCGGCGGCGAAGCAGCCAAGACTGCCGATTTTTTCCTTCACCCTCTGGCCGATCTCGTGCAGGTGGACATGGCCGGGAACGAACTGGGTGAAGGAATTGACCACGGCGATCACCGGTTTGCCGATCTGTTCTTCCCGCATGCCGTTGGCCCGCCACAGAGCACGGGCGCCCGCCATCCTTCTGCCTTCCGTTGTTGCTGTGCTCCGCAATGGATTAGCCATTTTGCTCTCCTCAACTCACTGGTTTGTTTTTTTTCTTGTCTTTTGCCGCTGGTTAGCGATAGAACCCAAAGAGATACCACTTGTCAATTCTATACTGGTGCGCACTATGAAACAACAGGAGATTAACTACTGGATCGCCGCCATGCTGCAAAAGCATGAGCGGGTTTCCGACCTTAATATCACTGTGGGCAAGTCCCTGCAGGTGGAAAGCGACGGTGTCCTGGTTCCAGTGGATGTCTCTCCTCCGGTGACGCAACTGACCCCTTTTCAAGCGGAAGTATTCGCCTTGAACCTGATTGGCGGCAATCGTCGCCTGCTCCGTGATCTGGTCACCAAAGGGTCCTGCGACCTCTCTTATTCCCCGGATGACAAGACCAGGTTCAGGGTCAACATCTTTTCGCAAAAAGGGTATTACACCTCGGTGCTGCGAAAACTCGAAACCACTATTCCCTCGATCAAAGGGTTCCATTTTCCCGAAGCCTTCCCAAAAATGGCTCGAGAGGTCAATGGGCTCATCCTCTTTACCGGTGCCACGGGTACGGGAAAAACAACCTCCATGGCGGCCATTCTCAACCGGATCAACGAGGAGCGCCAGGTGCATATCGTTACCCTGGAAGATCCGATCGAATATGTGCATCCCCATAAGAAATCAACCTTTAACCAGCGGGAAATGGGCGATGATTTCGACACCTTTGCCAACGGCCTCCGGGCTGCCCTGCGGCAAGCCCCCAAGGTCATTCTCGTCGGCGAGATCCGTGACCGGGAAACTCTGGAAATTGCCCTGACTGCCGCGGAAACCGGCCATGTGGTCTTCTCCACCCTGCATACCATCGATACCGGCCAGACCATCAACCGTATCCTCGGCATGTTCGAGACCGACGAACAGCCCCAGATCCGCAACCGACTGGCTGATACCATTCGCTGGATTGTCAGTCAGCGCCTGCTGCCGCGGGTCGGCGGCGGCCGTGTCGCCGCCCTGGAAATCCTCTGTACCAGTCTTCGGGTCAAGGATTTGATAATCAACGGGGAAACCGAAGAAAAAACCTTTTATAATGTGGTTCGGGCAGGCTCGTCCCGGGATATGCGGACCTTTGACCAGCACCTGCTGGAACTTTTCGAAACCGGGCTTATCACTGAAGAGTCGGCAATCTTGTACTCCTCCCACCGCAGCGAAATAAAACGGGGACTGGATACGATCAAATCCGCCCGCGGTGAAAGCACCACTTCCATTGACGATCTCCGCATGGAGCAGGAAGAGGAAGATCCCTATCTGCGCCGGTTATGAATGCAGCCCAGCGGTGCGCCCCACGACAGCTCAAGCAGCCGCAAGTCCCATCACCGCAGCGGGCCGACTCGTTGTTCTCGTCACCCGTTGCCGCCCTCTCCTTTGTCCCGATGTTTTTACATGAGGAATAGCCATGCTGACCCATTGCCCTTCTTGCCAGCGGTCTCTGCAACTCACCGATGAACAGCGCTCCCGACTGGAGCAGGCTCTGTCGCAACTTGCCCCGGGCAAGCTCCTGGCAATGAAATGTCCGATCTGCCGCAGTGCGATCACCCTGGACGCCTCCGGTCTTCCTCCGCAAGGTCCGGCCGGCGCGGTTCTGCCTCCGCCGCCGCCGGATCTCGATTGGCTCACCTCGGGTCGTTACCAGGGAGAGGAAAAAGTCGAAGATGTGCCCATGGCTCTCATTCTCGCCCAGCCTGGTGATCAGCGTAAGCGGATCGGCGAGGCTCTGGAGGCGGTGGGGTACCAGGTGTTTCTGGCCGAGACCGTGGTCGATGCCTTGGAACGCATGCGTTTTGTCAATTATTCCTGTGTTGCTTTTCAGGAAAATATGGAAGGAACGTTCGCGCAATCGACCTTTCATGCCCACATGCGCGGCCTGGCGATGGATCGCAGGCGCTACATCTTTTATATCCTCATCGGTGACACCTTCCGCACCCTTTATAATCTGGAAGCCTTGGCCTATAGTGCCAATCTCACCGTTAATACGGTTGATCTGCCCCACCTCGACATCGTGTTGCGTAAATCGATCCCGGCCTATGAAGAGTTGTTCGGCCCCTTCCTTGAAGAACTCGGCGCCTGCGGAAAACGTTGATTACATCCCGTCTCCGTGCTCGGCCGCTGGAGTCAAGTTCCGGTGATGACCGCTGCCCGGCTGATTCGAGCTGCGCCGGGAATAAGGAGCGGCTGTGCCGCCGTCATCATCGGCAGGAAGCGCGCCGGGGCGACCGGGAAAAAAAGTGACGATGGCAAAGAAATACCTTTTTTCAAGAGGAAACAGTTGTTTTTCAAAAACAACTCTGGTAAATATCATCGCTTACCGTACCCGGTGGAGTCAGGGGTCTTCCTTGCCCATCATCAACCACTTATTAAAGGCCTGACAATGGCCACCACAGGAACAATCCATGACAAATAACGGAACTCAACCCGCATTTGCGGCAGATGACAACAGCTTTGAAGAAATGAGCTTCGCTGAACTGTTTGAACAGGAAGACAACAACACCGTTATCAATGTCGGCGAAGTTGCGCTCGGTACCGTCGTCGGTCTGAGCAGTGACGCCGTATTGATCGATGTCGGCGATAAAGCGGAAAGCTATATTCCGCTGGCCGAATTCCGCGCTGAAGACCCTAATCGGGAAATCAAAATCGGCGACCAGTTCGAAGTCTTCATCGAGAAGAGAAAAGATGAAGGTGGTCTGCTGCTTTCCCGTGAAAAAGCTATTGCCATCAAAGTCTGGGAACAGATTGCCACGATTCAGGAAGAAGACGGGAATATTGAGGGCCGCATTGATAACCGGGTGAAGGGCGGCATGTCCGTTGATATCGGGGTGCCGGCGTTTCTGCCCTACTCCCAGATCGATCTTCGTCCGGTCAAGGATCTGGACGGACTTATCGGTCAGACCTTTGAGTTTAAAATCCTTAAGTTTAACCGTAAACGCAACAACGTGGTTATTTCCCGCCGGGCGATTCTGGAAAATCAGCGTACCGCCCTGCGTGAGCAGATGCGGACCTCCCTTGAAGAGGGCCAGACCATCCGCGGAGCCATCACCAATATCACCGACTACGGTTTGTTCATCGATCTGGGAGGCATGGACGGTCTGTGCCATATCACCGACCTTTCCTGGGGCCGGGTTTCTCACCCCTCCAAGCTGTACACCGTCGGCGAGGAAATCGAGGTCAAGATTCTCAAGTACGATAAAAATTCCGACCGGGTTTCCCTGGGCGTTAAACAGCTCAAAACCGATCCGTGGGAGCGGGTGCCCGAACAGTATGCACCGGGTTCGCGGGTCAAGGGCAAGGTCGTCTCCATCACCGATTACGGTGTCTTTGTCGAGTTGGAAGAGGGTGTTGAAGGTTTGGTCCATATCTCGGAAATGAGCTGGTCGAAAAAACCGCGCCATCCTTCCAAGATTGTCGGGGTTGGCGAGGAGATCGAGGTGCAGGTGCTCAAGGTCGAAGCGGAAACCAAACGTATCTCGCTGGGCATGAAGCAGATGCAGCCCAATCCTTGGGATGTGGTGGAGGAAAGTTATCCGGTTGGTTCGGTTATTGAGGGCAAGATTAAAAATATCACCGATTTCGGTATCTTTATCGGGATCGAAGAGGGGATTGACGGCCTCATCCATGTCTCCGATCTTTCCTGGACCGAGCGGATCAAGCATCCTTCCGAGAAATACGCGAAAGGTGAAACCATCCAGGCCGTTGTTCTTAAAATCGATAAGGAAAACGAACGGTTTTCCCTGGGCGTCAAGCAGCTGGAACCGGATCCCTGGCAGGCTGCCGCCAGCAACTACCCGATCGGCTCAACCGTTGAGGGGACTATCACCAATGTGACCGATTTCGGTGTTTTTGTGCAGCTGGAAGAGGGGATCGAAGGTTTGGTGCACGTTTCTGAAATCTCAAAGGAGAAGGTGAAAACTCCGGTGGGCCTTTTCAATGTCAACGACACCCTCAAAGCCATGGTTATTAATGTCTCCGCCGATGACCGGAAAATTGGTCTTTCTGTCAAGGCATTGCAGGAGAAGGAAGACAATAACGGTGCGGTTCCGGAGGAATATGTGCAAAAAGCGCAAAGTGCCGGCCCCTCCACTTTTGGCGACCTGCTGAAAGCCGCGGCTGGTGAAGACGTAAACAAGTAGGACGCTTTCGCTTGTTGTTGCACGAACCCAACGGGTATTTTACCTGACCTGAAAATCAGCACGGGAAAGGTAAAATGCCCTTTCTATTATACCCGCACCAAGAGGTCACAAGCCACTTGACACGGATGCGGTCGGTTAAAAAGGATAATTATCATGCTTAAGCGTGAATTGGTCAATCAAGTTTCCGAACAGCTCGGCGATTACTATAAACAGGATATAGCGCAGGCTGTTGAAATCATTCTCGAAGAGATATCTCAGGCGCTTGCGGAAGAGAGAAGGGTGGAAATACGAGGCTTTGGTAGTTTTTCAGTGCGGACACGCAAACCGCGGACGACGAAGAACCCGAAGACAGGAAAAATGATGAATATTCCCGCCCGCAAAACTCTTCATTTCACGATGAGTAAATCATTGAAGGAAGTGTTGATTGATGAAGTAGAATAAAAAGAGATTTTCCAGAGCAAAAAAGAGACTGAACCTGGAATGGGTTCGGTCTTTTTTTATTGGTCACAATCTACAGGAGGTTCCTTGCCGCAACGCGATCCCGGAAAATGACAGAATCGTGGCGGCTTGGCTTCCGTCCCGGGCGATCGACTACGGTAAAAAAAGGCTGATATCGCCCTTGCCTTCCCGGAGGATTTCCGGTTGTTCGGTGAGCAGGGCAATAACGGTTGAAGGATAGGGGATGATATCGCCGCCATCAATGATCAGATCCACCTGCTTGCCAAAGAGCCGGTCAACATCCAGGCAGCTGCAAACCGGCTGTTCGTCCTCTTCGAGCTTGGCGCTGGTGTTCAGCACCGGATTGCCGAGGGCTTCGATGATCGCCAGGCAGATGGGATGATCGGGCACCCTGATGCCCACTGTTTTTTGGCGGGTCAGCATGATCTTCGGTACCACCTTGGTCCCGGAAAGGACGAAGGTATACGGGCCGGGCAGATTCTTCCGCATCAGCCGGTAGGCGGTATTGCCGACATGCCCGAAATTACTGATATTGGTCAGGGAAGCGCACATGAAGCTGAACGGTTTGTCCTTGGGCCGTCTTTTTATCTGATAGACCCGTTTCACTGCCTTCTGGTTAAAAATATCGCAGCCGATGCCATACATGGTATCCGTCGGGTAGCAGATTACTCCTCCGCGTTGCAATAGTTCGACAACCTGGGCTATCAATCGCGGTTGGGGATTGCAGGGGTTTATTTCCAGAATTCTTGCCATAATAATTAAACGTTATAAATATTAATGGTCCCGCAAAAAGTCGATTTCCGTCATTTCAAGGAGCGCAGCGACGAGAAATCTCTCTATCATTCCAGAGAATTCTCGCTGCGCTCGAAATGATGACAAAACGGGTGTTTTCCCATTTTTCGCGAGATCATCTAGAATCGCGCCGAGACAACAAGCCGACCTCGGGATGTTGAACACGCGCACTTGAGATGCACGGGCGATCGACAAACGACCGGAGCCAGTCAGTAAAGCAGGAACTACCTTGAAAAGCCAGAGTTTTTTGCGGAAACCGGTACCGCGGATTCCCGGCAAGTCCCTGTGTCGCCTTTGCTGCTGCTTCCCGGCGTCGTCAGCATTGGTTGAGAGCACGGGCAGGACCTCGTCCGGGCAAGGTTTTCGCTCCTGGCCCCTGATCTTGTCTCGGTCCGGCTTTTTTCATGGTCATATATTTCTTTTTAATCGAGAACATGCTAAACTTACTTTTATTATTGATAACCAAGCCCAATTCCGCAATAAAGATAAGGATGACAGCAGGCCGGGCTTCGGCCCGGTGCTATTGATTGACCGGGCTGAGGCTCGGCCTGTTTCGCTTTGGTAGATACGGCTGTTGCCGACCAGCCCATTCTTTGGTGGGAAGAGAGACAGGAGAGGTTGTCCGGCCGGGTTTTTTGGCATGGGGGCCGCTCATCGCAATTGCAGACAAAATCAGATCGTAGAACGGGATGGCTTGCGGAAACCGCGCATACCCGTTTTCCCTCCAGCAGATAAGGAGACTCTATGTTTCATCAAGATATACCTCTGGCACTCACCTTCGACGATGTCCTTCTGGTTCCGGGCCCTTCCGCGGTTTTACCCTCGGAAGTATCGTTGAAAACCCGTCTCACCAATACCATTGACCTGCAGGCCCCCCTGATCAGTGCCGCCATGGATACGGTCACCGAACACCAGACCGCCATCGCCATGGCCCGGGAAGGCGGCATCGGCATCATTCATAAAAACATGAGCATCGAGAGCCAGGCCAAGGAGGTGGAAAGGGTCAAGAAGTCCGAGTCGGGCATGATCGTCGACCCGATCACGGTCTCGCGCAACCAGAGCGTGGCGGAGGTGCAGGCGATCATGCGAAATTACCGGATCTCCGGTCTGCCGGTGCTCGACGGCGACAAGCTGGTGGGTATCGTCACCAACCGCGATCTCCGCTTTGTGTCCGACGATGGCCTGCGGGTGAACGATGTCATGACCAGCAAAAATCTGGTCACCGCCCCGGTGGGGATCGACCTGCCGCACTCCAAGGCCCTGCTTCATGAACATCGGATCGAAAAACTGCTGGTGGTTGATGAAAACGGCCGCCTCAAAGGGCTGATCACCATCAAGGATATTGAAAAAATCAAGCAGTACCCCAATGCGGCCAAGGACGGGATGGGACGG
>Ga0209016_1002013_pt1 | contig 14633 bp, 10 predicted proteins | sample EPASupsiteSAE305_FD_187265 | JGI IMG/M metagenome (GOLD analysis project Ga0209016, IMG submission 187265) | Bioremediated contaminated groundwater microbial communities from EPA Superfund site, New Mexico - SAE3-05 (SPAdes) (version 2) | ecosystem: Environmental > Aquatic > Deep subsurface >...
GTCATGGCGTAGACTTCGCGGTTTTCGCCGATCGCGATCTTCACGCCCAGCGCGCCGCTGACCTCGTAGCCCATGCAGGAGTAGCCATACTCCATGTTATAGGTGTTTGGCACGGATGGCCGCCACATGCGCTGCATACATCCCGGCAGGCTGCCGCTCGCGCCGATGACGACGGAATCCGGCGCAATGATGCGGTTTACCATGCCGAGCGCCATCGTCTGCGTCAGCTCGCAGCCGACATCATCGCGGAATTTCTTCCAGCTTTCGCTGTTCGGGTCCTGCACCTCGGAGGTGTAGTCTTGATCGATCGACTTTGCATCGAGCCGGTTCAGCTCACTTTGCCATGCGGCTTTCACCTTGGCGATTTCATCCGTATAGGCGCTGCGGTAATCGCCCAGCGCAACGCTGAGTGCATTAAGCCCTTCCTTTGCGTCTGCAATCAGGCGAATGCCATCCATCTTATATGCCTGGAATACGCTGACGTTGATGTTGACGAACTTCGCCGTCTCCGGAAAGAGCCATTTGGAAGCGGTTGTAAAGTCGGTCAATCGCGTTCCGACCGCGATGACGACATCTGCTTGCTTGGCAATATCGTTCGCCATCTGGCAGCCGGTCACGCCGATACCGCCAAGGTTGAGCGGATGCATCCATTCAATCGCGCTCTTGCCCGCCTGCGTCTCGCCGAAAGGAATGTTGTGCTTTTCCGCAAAGGAGCGGAATGCCGTATGCGCTTCGCTGTATCGCACGCCGCCGCCGCAGATCATAATCGGATGCTTTGCCCGCCGGATGACCTCCGCAGCCTCCGCGATGGCATATGCCGTTGCCGGTCTGCGCTCAATCTGATGCACGCGTCTTTCAAAGAAACTTGCGGGATAATCATATGCCTCTGCCTGCGTGTCCTGCGGCAGCGCAATGCAAACCGCTCCGGTTTCCGCAGGATCGGTCAGCACACGCATGGCGCTGATCATCGCGGTCATAATCTGCTCCGGCCGCACGATGCGATCCCAATAGCGGCACACTGGTCGAAACGCATCGTTGGTTGAAATGCCAAGCTCCTGTGTCTGCTCAATCTGCTGCAGCACGGGGTCTGGCTGGCGGGAGACATAGATATCGCCGGGAAACAGGAGAAGCGGAATGTTGTTTGCCGTTGCGTTTGCCGCGGCGGTGACCATGTTGGCGGCTCCCGGCCCGACGGAAGAGGTGCAGGCAAATATCTGCTTCCGATGCATTTGCTTGGCAAACGCCATTGCGGCCTGCGCTTGGCCCTGCTCGTTTTTCCCCTGATAGATCTCGAGCGTATGCGCTTCCTGCTGGATCGCCTGCCCGAGACCGACGACGTTGCCATGACCCGGCAGCATGAAGATGCCGCGCACAAAACGATGCTCTACATCGTCGTAGCGGACATACTGATTCTCCAGAAATCGAACCAGCGCCTGCGCCATCGTCAAACGAATGGTTTCCATTACATTGCCTCCCGTTCTCTGTTCATAGAATGTAGGTGCTCTATTCCGGTGCTTACTCGCTTAAAAACGCTGCGCCCTCCTGCATCATCCAAAGATGCTCCGGCTCGTCGATCCGCGTTTTAGCCCAAGGATCTCCCGGCAAGTGCCGGATGCCCCAAACGTAGCAAAGTCCGTATCCCGGGGCTGCCGCCTGGCTGTGGAATCCGTGCTCGATGACCAACAGTCCGTTATGCCCCGTCTGGTGCACGTCTCCGTTTGCAAATCCCACGCCAAACCCCTGTGGTTTGTCGAAACGATAGAAATAGACCTCCGGCTGCGGATGAAAATGCGGCGGATAACTCGACCATTTGCCCGGAAAGTTGAGCACCTCGCCCAATACCATATTGGAATACGGCGCATTCTCCAGATCGAAAATCGTTTTTATGTTTCTGCGCATGGTGCCCTGCAGCTCTGTTACGCCTGCGCGCTGCACATGTACATCCTCCGGCAGATAGCACTTCGTATCAAAGTGCGTTTCATTGATCACGCGCTGCACATAGATTTCGCAGTGCTCATGCGCGCGAATCACGACATGCGTGCCCGCACAAGCATGAAGACAGCTCGCCTCCTGCGTGAACTCGCTGTCACGATGCACCCGCCATTCGGAATCGTCCGCGCAAAAATCCGCGGTTCCGGAAAACAGCAGAAAAGCGGATTCCTTCTGCGCTTCGCATTCGGTATACGTTTCCCCGCGTTCCAACACGAGCAGAGCGACGTCCATACCGACATCCTGACCCTTTTCTTTTTCTATATGAAGGTATGGATTCAATCCGGTCTTTGTTATGCTGTTTTTGATATACATTTCTTTCGCCTCTCTTCTGGAAACAGGGATTGATTTGATGTAACTGCAATGATATAATAGGCACGAGATTCAGAACTTACCCATAATTCAACAATCATATGACTAGCTTTTAACGTATTATAAACACTTCTGCTACAAAACGTCAATGCTAAAACACGCGAAAGGAAAATTAATATGCTCGACCAGAAGAAAGTCTTTCTTGGCATCGCTCCAATCGGCTGGACCAACGACGACATGCCCGAACTTGGCGCGGAAAACACCTTTGAACAATGCGTGAGCGAGATGGCTCTTGCCGGTTTCTCGGGAACGGAGGTCGGCAACAAGTATCCTTCCGATACCGCCGTGTTAAAGCATAAGCTGGACGTGCGCGGTATGCGGATTGCCTCCCGTTGGTTCAGTTCCTTCTTAATCACCAAACCGCTGGAAGAAAATATCCGCGCTTTTTCTGCGGAGTTGGACTTCTTAGCCGCGGTTGGCGCATCCTGCATCAACGTTTCCGAGCAGAGCTACAGCATTCAGGGCATGCAGTCGACGCCCATCTTTGGCAACAAATATGTTATGAACGACGCCGAGTGGAAGCTGCTCTGCGACGGGTTAAATGCGCTTGGTAAAATCGCCGCAGAGCGCGATTTCCGGCTCTGTTTCCACCATCATATGGGTACCGTCGTGCAGACAGCCGAGGAAACAACGCGTTTGATGCGCGAAACAGACCCGAAATACGTCTTTTTGTGCTATGATACCGGTCATTTCCTCTTTACGGGGACGGATCCTGTCGAGATACTGCGCCAGCATATCAACCGTGTCGGGCATGTGCATCTCAAGGATATTCGCCTCAAGACGCTTGCAACCGTGCACGAAAGTAAAATGAGCTTCCTCACTGCCGTTCGCGAAGGAGCGTTTACGGTACCCGGCGACGGCGACTTTGACTTTACGCCCGTGTTTCAGCTGCTCAGCGAGGCAAACTATACAGGGTGGCTACTGGTCGAAGCCGAGCAGGATCCCGCAAAGGCGAATCCGTTTGAGTACGCAAAGAAAGCGCGCGCATATATCGGCAAACTTACTGGGTTATAATCGCATATGATTGATGGGGACTGCTTCTGCAGTCCCCATTTACTACACAACATTACCAAAGAAGTTTTCCTGCATGTTTTACGAGTATAAATGAATGGGATGATTGGTGCGGTTTAATCTTGCTTTATTCTCAATAGTCACCAATGTACTATCGCCATTTCTTCAACTTACTCATAATTTAACAACTTCTAAGGCGATTTAAATCAATACTATGTTACTTATTTGTATTTTTATGAGACATTTGAGATAAACTGTTGACATTGTTTTGACAGCATGGTAGACTGACCGCATCAAAGTAACCAATCTGGCACAAAAACTTAACCACGACATCTCAACACGCTACAAGAACAAACCAATCCGATCTTGTATATAACCATTCGCTGCCGACGCACAGGTCGGAGATATTTGAATCAAGTTAAAACGTCGCATCACAGAAAAGATTTTATACGACACGCTGCATCAAGTTTCTGTCAGAATTTCCTTGCATCCGGGTTCTATTTGCTTATACCCCGAACGATATGGAATATACAGAACTTGTTCACACTCAAATAATCGTATCACCCGCCTCATGGCACATTATGATGGATTTTGAGCGATCAGCGCTCGAAAAATAAAAGGAGGTTATTAGGAACTATGAAGAAACTCATTGCTTTTTTGATGGTCCTGGCAACTGTGTTTGCGCTCGTCGCTTGCGCAGCACCCGCCGCGACACCCGCTGCAGAAGAACCCGCCACGGAAGCCGCTGCTCCTGCGGAAGCCGCAGCCCCCGCAGAAGAGAAGACGATCACCATTGGTGTGTCGCTCTATGCGCGTGATCAGTTCATCAGCACGCTTGAGCAGGGCATTCTCGCCGCTGCTGAAGCAGCCGGCGTAACGGTTGACTCGCAGGAAGCGAACAACGACACGCAGAAGCAGGCCGAGCAGGTTCGTACGTTTGCGGCAAAGGGCTATGATGTCATGATCGTCAACCTCGTTGACACATCGACGGCAGAAACCATCATCGCAGAAGCCGGCGATATCCCGATCATCTTCGTCAACCGCCGCCCGGATGACTCCGTGCTCGTGACCGGCAAGTATGCATACGTTGGTTCTCAGGAATGGGATGCCGGCAAGATGCAGGCTGAATTCCTTGCCAACTACTTCGCAGGCCGCACCGACCCCATCAACTATGTGCTCTTCATGGGCCAGCTGGGTCTTGAGAACACGCAGCAGCGCACCGACTCCGTCAAAACCGAACTCACCAACGCTGGCTTCACGCTCAATAAAGTGTTTGAAGATACCGCAAAGTGGGATCGCGCAACCGCGATGGATATGATGCAGACCTTCCTCGGCACCGGTGCCACATTTGACTGCGTCATCTGCAACAACGACGAAATGGCTCTTGGCGTCATCGAAGCCCTCAAAGCTGGCGGCATCGACCTGACCAAGGTTCCGGTCGTTGGCATCGACGCAACGGCAATGGCTTGCGAGTCCGTCAAGAACGGCGAAATGGCGATGACCGTATTCCAGGATGCGGCAGGCCAGGGCGCGAAGTGCGTTGAGTTCGCGAAACTCGCCGCAATGGGTCAGCTCACCGAGCAGTTCGGTTGGGTTCCGTTCCAGCCCGTCACCGTTGACAACGTTGCTGATTTCATTCAATAAGAACCTTCCCACGCTTTAAATCCAACGTTATGCAAGTCCGGTGCCCGAAACGGGCGCCGGACTTGCCAAATCAGAACCATGTGTACCAAATAAGTTCTAATATTTACTGAACACTTTATCAAAATCCCCCTTGTTTCCGGCAAATCTACCGATATACTGAATATGAAGAGACATTGCAGGAAACCCGTTTCAAACATTCTTGGACATTATGGAGGTGCGTGTTACGTGAGCGATTATGTGCTCGAAATGATTGATGTTTCCAAATCCTTCCCCGGCGTTCAGGCGCTAAAGAACGTTTCGTTTCGTTTGCGTCCTGGCAGCGTGCATGCACTCATGGGCGAAAACGGCGCAGGCAAATCCACGCTGATGAAATGCCTTATCGGATTGTATCAGATGAACAGCGGAAAAATTTTCATCAACGGCCAGGAAGTGCACATCAACAACCCGCTGGAAGCATCCCGGCACGGGATCTCGATGATCCATCAGGAGCTCTCTCCTGTTAAGGATCGTTCCGTTGCGGAAAACCTCTTTCTGGGTCGTACTCCTGTTCGCGCAGGACTGTTTGTTGACCACAAGAAGCTCTATCAAATGGCGCGCGAAACGCTTAAAGGGTTAGGCATCGATATTAACCCCTATGAGCGCATGGGAAATCTCACCGTCGCTAAAATGCAGATGGTTGAGATCGCCAAAGCGGTATCACAGGATGCCTCCATCATCGTTATGGATGAACCGACCTCTTCCCTCACGAGCGTCGAAGTCAAGCAGCTGTTTGGCATGATCCGCTCGCTACGCGAAAAGGGCGTGTCCATCATCTACATCTCTCATAAAATGGAAGAAATTTTCAAAATCTGCGATGAAATCACCGTCTTCCGCGATGGTCAGATGGTCGGCACCGATCTTGTTGAAAATACGGATGTCACCAAGCTGATCCAGTTGATGGTTGGTCGCGATCTGAACGCGATGTTCCCGAAGGTTGCTTGCCCGATTACAGACGTCGTCATGGAGGTTGAAAACCTCGCCTCGGGCGACCGCTTCTCCGGCGTGAGTTTTGAACTGCGTCGCGGAGAGATCCTCGGTTTTGCAGGCCTAGTTGGCGCCGGGCGCACCGAGGTATTGGAGACGCTCTTCGGCCTTCGCACTAAGACAGCCGGAACCGTAAAAATCAACGGCAAGATTGCCGATATCAAGCGTCCGTCGGACGCGCAGCGATACGGCCTTGCGATGCTGACGGAAGACCGCCGCGCAACAGGCATTATCCCTGTTTCCAGCGTAGCCAGCAACATCGTAGTAGCAAATTTGAAAAAATACGTTCGCAAATATGGCCTAATCAATCACAAGAAAATTGCGAACGATGCAGGCGAATATATTAAGAAGATCGAAATCAAAACACCAACCAAGGACACCCTGATTCAGGATCTATCCGGCGGCAACCAGCAAAAGGTATTGGTTGCGCGCTGGCTGCTCACCAAGCCGGAAATTCTCTTTGTCGATGAGCCTACGCGTGGAATCGACGTCGGCGCAAAGGCGGAGATTCATTCTCTGATTACCCGCATGGCAGGCGAAGGAAAAGCGATCATCATGGTGTCTTCCGAGATGCCCGAGATCCTGGGCATGTGTGACCGGATTCTCGTCATGCACGAAGGCCGACAAACCGGAATCATCGATCGAACGATAGCAACGCAAGAGCTCATTATGGAATATGCTACCACAACCGTTGAGCATCAAGCGATTTGATCATTAGGAGGATAAACGAATGGAATCAACAGCACTTTCCAAGCGGAATTTCGAGGCAAAGCAGTTCATCAGCAAGTATGCAATGTACTTGATTCTGATTGCGCTGATCGCCATCTTCGGCCTCGTCGAACCGGCATTCTTCACGGGAAGAAACTTTGTCAATATTCTTACCGCGGAGTCCAGCCGCGGCCTGCTGGCACTCGGCGTCGCGTTCTGTATCATCTCCCGCGGCATCGACCTTTCTCTGGGTTCCGTCATGGCCGTGTCATCCGTTTTCTCTGCGTCGCTTGTGCAGAAGCTCTCCTATTCGACGCTGATCATCCCAGGGCTTGTCAACCTGCCCGAAATTCCGGCATGGGTTGCCGTCGTGGTTGGCGTCTTGGTCGGTACCTCCTTTGGTTTGATCAACGGCGTCCTCATCGCCTACACAAAGATTCATCCGTTTATCGCAACGCTCGGCTCCATGACCGTAGCACGCGGCCTTGCGCTTCTGTTTACCAACGCATACCCGGTTCCAATGCTCCGCGAGGACTTCACCCGCATCGGACAGGGCAGCCTGTTTGGATTTTTGCCGAATATCGTGTGCGTATTTCTCCTCATGACCATCGTGGCTACTATACTATTGAATCATACCCGATTCGGTAAAAATCTATTTGCCGTCGGAGGTAATGTAGAAGCCGCGCGCGCAGCGGGTATCAATGTTGAGCGCACGCTGATTCTCACCTACGTTTGGTCCTCGTTCTGCGCATCTCTGGCGGGCGTCATGGTCACAGCCCGAAGCGCCAGCGGCATCGCCTCTCTTGGTGATGGATACGAGCTGGACGGTATTGCCGCGGCAACGGTTGGCGGTGTTTCGCAAACCGGCGGCGTCGGCTCAATCATCGGCTGTATCGGCGGCATTCTGGTGCTCGGCGTCATCAATAACGGTTTGTTGATCACCGGTGTTTCTCCTTACCTGCAGAAGATCATCAAAGGCGCAATCATCGTCATCGCTGTTGTGTTCGACATGCGTAAGGTTGCACGAAAGAAGTAATCCTGTCCATCTTCCGATCCTAGCGAGAACCTGTAGTCGGTTTTCTCCTCCTTGCCTGTATGCAGCAGACAAACGTCTGCTGCATACAGGATGTGTTTTTTCTTCAGCATCTCCAACTGCACATCGAATTGATTGTCAATGTGATTCACAACTTATAATAGAAGGAGCAGCAAATGAAAATCTGCTTTAATCAGGCGACTACAATGAAAAACTCCACGCTGGAGAGCGATTTGGAGTATTGCGAAAAGTATGGTTACGATCTGATCGAAATCCGGCTGGACAAACTGCGGGATTACCTGACGCGCAACGCGTTGTCCGATCTGCGCGCGTTTTTTGACACGCATCATATCAAACCGTTTGCGTTTAACGCACTGGAGTTTATCAACTTTCGCGATACGGCCGGATTTGCCGATATCATGGATGGACTGAAATTCTGTTGTGAAGCGGGCGGCATCATCGGTTGCGACCGCGTTGTGATCGTACCCACATTCGATATCGGTGACAAAACGATATCCGAAATTCGTGCGGAGACCGTTCGCGTGATTCACATTATGTCAGACTTTGCGAAGCCGTTTGGCATGAAGCTCGCGTTTGAATTCGTCGGATACCCTAGCTGCTCCGTCAATACGTTCGGCCAGGCCTACGATATCGTAAAAACCGCAAACCGCGCGAATGTCGGCGTCGTTTTGGATTGCTTCCACTTCCATGCGATGGGCTCCCGGTTTGAGGATTTGGAAGCGGCAGACGGCAGCAAAATCTTCATTCTTCACCTCGATGATTCAGAAGACCTCCCGGTCGGCGCGGCGCGGGACAACAACCGGCTCATGCCCGGCGAAGGTGCGATTGATCTGCCGCGCATTCTCTCAACACTCAAGCAAATCGGGTATGACAGCATGGTCTCCATCGAGCTGTTTCGTCCGGAATACTGGGATTGGCCGGATGAGGACAATATCCGCATCTGCTACGAAAAAACCTGCGATACGATTCGTCCCTTCTTCCCGATTCGATAAGAAAATCTACTCTTTTATTTCAAAATCACTCATTAGTTCCCCAAAATAGAATGTACAATGTATCAAAATCAGATATAATAAGGCGAATAAAGATATGGCACTTGCTGGCACTGAGTTTGTAACTCTGCCTTTGTAAGGAAAGGAATACTAGGTGCGACTGGATCGACTCAACGACATGGAACAATACGTACTGGATAAGGGTACATCCTCACTGGAGGAGCTTTGCCAGCACTTTAACGTATCCATGAATACCGTGCGACGCGACCTTGCGGATCTCGTTCAGCGCGGACGGCTTAAAAAAGTATACGGAGGGGTTTCTGCGGAGTCTCGCTCGCCTTCTGTGATCCCAATGTCCGAACGCGCAAGCAGAAATGGTTCCTGCAAGCAGGTCATCGGAAAACTGGCTGCTTCCCTGGTGCAGGACAACATGAGTATCTTTGTGGATTCCGGCTCGACGACCATGCAAATCCTTCCATATCTTGCAGAAAAGCAGAACGTTACCGTCATTACCCACAGTCTGATGGCTCTTTACGAAGCGGCGAAATATCCTTCGCTCCACGTGATTGCGCTTGGAGGTATGTATAACTCCGCGACCAGCTCGTTTGTCGGATCCAACACACTCGATGAACTCTCAAAGATGGCGATCAATCTTGTGTTTCTAGCGGCAACCGGCGTTACGCTGGAACGAGGTCTAACAAACACCACGTATTTCGAGGTTGAAGTGAAACAGAGCGTGGCACGGCAGAACAAAAACCTCATATTAATGGCAGATCACAGTAAGTTCGGGCATAATGCGCTTCTCACCTTCTGTAATTTCGAGGATTTGACCGCTGTTGTCACCGATCAGCCTTTGCCGGAAGAATACAATAGCGTCATTGCACGTAGCAGCATCCGCGTGTTGAAGCCTGATTCGGAAGGATAACTATCAGACTGACACAATTGTTTTGCTGGCATACACTCTCCTGCAGGTCTCGCACGATTGCATCGTTCTTATACGTATTATCAGACGAAACCATCCGATCGGGTGGTTTTGTTTTATTGCGCATGAAGTGCTTACGAACCGCGTTTCATCGATCATGAGACATCCAAAGACTCTACGCAAATCTTTCGATTGACGCATCGATGAATCGAATACTACAATGAAACAGGGATTCGTCCTACTATCTCGAGCTTCAATTAAAAACTTCGCTTCATCAACCGATCGCTCAAAATCATTGCTATATAACAACTGAGAGGGCAAACAATATGAGAACCATGAAACTGGGTCTGTCCAATTTAACCGTTCCGGTGGTAGCCGTAGGCTGCTTCCGTATGCACAAGCTGAATCATAAGGAAGCGGAGCATTTCGTTCGCACTTCCATTGATGCAGGCGCAAATTTCTTTGATCACGCGGACGTTTACGGCGCAGGTGTCTGCGAAGAGATGTTTGCAAACGCGATTCATATGACCAGCTCCGTGCGGGAAAAGGTCATCCTGCAGTCCAAGTGCGGTATTCGAATGGGCGTCGCATTTGATTTTTCAAAAGAACATATCCTAGAGGCCGTGAATGGCAGCTTGCGGCGGTTACAGACAGAATATCTGGATGTGCTGCTGCTTCATCGGCCCGATGCGCTTGTAGAGCCCGAGGAGGTCGCTGCTGCATTTGACGCGTTACAGCGCAGCGGAAAAGTGCGCAACTTCGGCGTTTCCAATCAAAACCCGATGCAGATACAGCTGCTGAAAAAATACGTAAAACAACCGCTGATTGCAAACCAATTGCAGCTCAGCATCACCAACGCAACCATGATTTCTCAGGGATTGCATGTCAACATGCTGGATGAGACCGCGGTCAATCGCGACGGCAGCGTGTTGGATTTTTGCCGCCTGAACGACATTACGATTCAGCCATGGTCGCCATTCCAATACGGGTTCTTCAAAGGAGTGTTCCTCGGGAACCCCGAATTTCCGGAGTTGAACGCAAAGATTGACGAGATCGCCGCAAAGTACGGCGTGAGCAACACCACGATCGTGATCGCGTGGCTGTTGCGGCATCCCGCGAACATGCAACCCATCACCGGCACCATGAAACCCGAACGGTTATTGGACTGCGTCAAGGCCGCCGATATCCGATTGACCCGCGAGGAATGGTATGAGATTTATTTTGCTGCCGGAAACGATCTGCCATAAGTGAAGCCGTTTTTCTGTCTGGGCGACGCAACTTGAATTCTGCGCGGAGATCCCCTCCCTCCCCCATCAGATTTGGGCGGCTCATTTATGAATATACAGCATTAGTACGACTTATACACAAAACTTACATTTTGTTTTTCAAAGAAATGGCGTATATCCTGTTCAAACATGCTCAAAAACAATTTTTAGTGAATAAACATGCAATTGTTTATTGACATGATTCTATAGCGCAGGATATACTCTGTGATAACATGCAACATTGGCGTTGCGGGGCTTTTCCCGCGACGCCTTTTTTGTATTTTGGGGATTAAACGGAGGGGGTAATTTATGGATACAAAAGTAATGATTGACACGTTATGGGTCATTATCGCAGGTGCACTTGTCTTTTTCATGAACTTAGGCTTTGCGGCTGTTGAAAGCGGATTGGCACGTCAGAAAAACACGGTAAATATCCTTTCAAAGAATTTTATCGTCTTTGCCGTTTCATCCCTTGGGTTTCTGCTTTTAGGATGGGGCTTGATGTTTGGAGACGGAAACGCCTTCATCGGACTCAAGGGTCTGTTTTTCGTTGGCGGCGCAGATAATTCTCCCGCAGTAGGAAGCGCTTATCAGGGCGTGTATTCTGCAATATCATGGGCGAGCGTACCGCTTTGGGCAAAATTCTTTTTCCAGCTTGTGTTCTGCGGAACGGCAGCAACAATCGTTTCCGGCGCAGTCGCTGAACGCGTCAAGTATATCTCGTTTATCATGTTCTCTCTTATCCTGACCATGTTTATTTACCCAATCATCGGTCATTGGATCTGGGGCGGCGGGTTTCTTGCCTCGCTGGGTATGCTGGACTTTGCCGGCGGAACCGTTGTCCATTCGGTCGGCGGTTGGGCTGCGTTGGCGGGCGTTATGATTCTTGGGCCAAGAATCGGAAAATACACAAAGGACGGAAAAATCAACCCGATTCCCGGACATAACATGAGCCTTGCAACAATCGGCGCATTCGTCCTGTGGCTTGGATGGTTTGGCTTTAACCCCGGCTCGACTATGGCAGCTGATCCGGGCGCTATATCGCACATCGTGGTCACAACCAATACGGCAGGCATTATGGCCATTCTAACGGCAACAGCTACTGCGTGGATTGTAATCGGCAAACCAGACCTCGGCATGTCGATCAACGGCCTTCTGGCGGGTCTTGTTGCGATCACACCCGGCTGCGCTTACGTCAGTGTTTCTAGCTCTCTAATCATTGGCGCAATTGCCGGTATCCTCGTTGTACTTTCCGTCATGTTCTTTGATCGCATCAAACTGGATGATCCTGTCGGCGCGCTGTCCGTTCATCTCGTACACGGCGTGCTCGGTACGCTATTTGTCGGCCTTTTTGCACAGAAGGGTGTCGGGGTCAGCACGGTGAACGGTCTCCTATTTGGCGGCGGATTCAGCCTGCTTGGCAGTCAGGCTCTTGGCGCTCTCGCCGTCGGGGTATTTGTGTTCGCGGGTTCTGCTGTCTCCTGGCTGCTGATCAAGGCAGTTATTGGTATTCGTGTCAGCCCGCAGGAGGAAATCGAGGGCTTGGATATCGGAGAGCACGGCAACCACGCATATCCCGATTATGTTACGATTGACTACGCCAATGCTGCGTTGGATCTGGACGGCTTCGATATTGCGCCAAGTATGATTACAGGCTCTATCCCGATGGAGCGTGCGGTTCCGGTGCAAGTCAAGCCTGCAACAGAGGCCGTGTCTACCGGAATCAAGCTTACCAAGGTTGAGATTATTACGAAGCAGAACAAGTTCGAAGCACTGAAAATTGCAATGGACAAAATCGGCATAACCGGTATGACGGTATCCAACGTGCTCGGTTATGGTATCCAGGGTGGCCATATGGAGTATTACCGTGGTGTCGAGTTTGAAACGCACCTGCTTCCGAAGGTCAAAATCGAGATTGTGATCAGCAAAGTGCCAGTCAGAACCGTTATCGAGACCGCCAAGAAAGTGCTGTATACCGGCAATATCGGAGATGGCAAGATATTCGTTTATGACGTAGAGAATGTCATCAAAGTTCGCACCGGTGAAGAAGGATACGACGCCCTGCAGGACGTCGAATAGTTTTTCGAATTCTATCCGGACGCGCTCCCGCCCAAACCAAGGGTGGGAGCGCATTTGTTTGGTTTTACAGGGTATTTACGCCTTGTGTGACAAGAATACCTCTTCTTTTTTGCGGAATGTGGTATACTACTCAGGTTGATGTAAAGAAAGCAGACTTGCTAACGATACGAGAACTAGCAACATAAGAAAAGAGAAATCATGACTTTCAACGAAATGGAACTCATTCAGCCGCTTTTACAAGCGATCGAAGACGCTGGATATACCGAACCCTCGCCGATTCAGGCGGAAGCGATTCCCGTGCTCCTGAACGGACGCGACATCATTGGATGCGCGCAAACCGGCAGCGGAAAAACGGCTGCCTTTGCCCTGCCGATCCTTCAAAGGCTGAGCAAGGAACGCAGCAACCATATTCGCGCGCTGATTCTGACGCCGACGCGTGAGCTTGCGATACAGATTTATGATACCTTCCGGTATTTTGGCAGACGGCTTCGTCTGCATTCCGGCGTGGTGTTCGGCGGCGTGTCGCAAAACCCGCAGGTTGACATCCTCAACCGCGGACTCGACGTATTGATCGCCACTCCCGGTCGGCTGAACGACCTCATCAATCAGGGTTATATCCGCCTCGACGGCATCGAGATTTTCGTCCTCGACGAGGCCGACCGCATGCTGGACATGGGCTTTATCCATGATGTCAAAAAAACAATCAAGCTTCTACCGGCGCAGCGGCAGACCATGCTCTTCAGCGCTACCATGCCCTCCGAGATCGAGTCGCTTGCCAAAACGCTGTTGAAGAATCCCGCGATGATCAAGGTCGATCCCGTCACGCGTGCGGTGGAAAGCATCGATCAAAGCGTCTATATGGTCGATAAGCCGAATAAGACGCTCCTTCTTGCGGAGCTGTTCAAAACAGAAGACATCAAGAATGCGCTTGTGTTTACCAATACCAAGCATGGCGCCGACCGCGTTGTGCAGAAGCTCACGCAGAGCGGGTTTGTCGCGCGTGCCATTCACGGCGACAAGGCGCAGAACGCGCGACAGGATGCGCTCAAAAGCTTTCGTGACGGTCGCGTACAAATTCTTGTGGCAACCGACATCGCAGCAAGAGGCATCGATATCCCCGAGCTGTCTCACGTAATCAACTACGATTTGCCGGACGTGCCGGAGACATACATCCATCGCATCGGGCGCACCGGTCGGGCAGGTCTTGGCGGAACTGCCATCAGCTTTTGCAACATCGACCATGTGGATAATCTGCGCACAATCGAAAAGGTAACGGGCATGAAAATCCCCGTTCGCGAATCGCAATGGCCGATGCAGATCTTCGAAAAAACCGTCAAGCAGCCCCGTCCGCCGCGCACGGAGCGGAAAGGCCCGCCGAACAAACGCTACTCCGGTCCTGCAAAACCGAAGCAGAGAAATCCCGAGCGATAACATCCACTTGATTTTAAGCATTCAAGAACCCTCCAATCGGGTGGTTTTTTCTTTATTATTTGTTCGACGTTACAAAAAGACACACGAGCAGCTACGCCCGTGTGCCTTTTTTTCTCAAAAATGCTAAGATCTTATCCCTTCTTCGG
>Ga0209016_1002015_pt1 | contig 14628 bp, 13 predicted proteins | sample EPASupsiteSAE305_FD_187265 | JGI IMG/M metagenome (GOLD analysis project Ga0209016, IMG submission 187265) | Bioremediated contaminated groundwater microbial communities from EPA Superfund site, New Mexico - SAE3-05 (SPAdes) (version 2) | ecosystem: Environmental > Aquatic > Deep subsurface >...
CGGTAACGTTGAGGGTGCCGTCGGTGGAAATATTTGTTCCGACAGTAGTGGCGTTAGCTATGGCGCTGATTGCGAGAACGGTGATGGCCGAGCTTAAAATAACCTGGAGTCTTGACTGTAATTTTGATTTTAAAAATTGCATAGGGTCTAATGAAAAATCTTTAAAGATGAATAAATACAAAAAACAGCCCTAAAAAAGGACTGCGCTTGTTATGTGAAAATCTAAAATCAGCCTTTTTGTCAGGCGGCTTTTAACTCTCTCTCTCTCTCTTGAATTTTTATCAGGGTTTTCATTGGGGTATTAGGTTTGTGACTATATTATAGCCGATTAAAGGGTTTTGAATAATTTCTTCCCATCTGGTTTCTTTAGAAAATTACCGGAAGATATCACCTTCTTTCCGGTCTTACTCTCCAAATCAATCCGCGTTCTCCTGGCCACGCCTCCGCCTCTTCTTCCAGCAATCTTATTTTCCCCCATTCCTTCAGCTTTGTCCGCTTGAGCAAATTGGCGGGTGGAGAATTCAGCGAGAGCCGTAAAAATAAGTTCGGCTTCACTCATATGGTCGCGTAAATTTGGGATTTCAATCCTTTCAGGCTTTTATGTTCCTTTACCGTCAGATCCGACCACTCTTTATGGATAATATTAGTCAGAATAGCAAATTCCTGTTTTTCGGAAATTCCATGTTCGCTCCAGTAATCAGTGAGCTTGTTCCGCGTCTCCTGTCCCATCATCCTCTGCTGGATCCATTTTTGACTGCGGCCGTGTTTTTTCCAGTTTTCCCGCGCCCGGTTCAAAGACCTTTCCGGATCGGCTATTTCCTGCAATCGCTCATAACCGACCTTGGCTAACCACAATTTAATCGGTTCGGCTTTTTTGGACGGCACGGATTGGACAATACGTAAAATAGTTTCCGGATCGGCAACGTCAGTGAGATATTGCTTCCCGTCAGCCGCCTCCATTTTCAGTTGGTTACATTTTGTAACCGACTCGCTTCCTTCTGTTTTTAAACGATTTTTTAGCACTTTCCAATAATTTCTGGCTGCTTGAAAATCAGGCTGTTCCAGCAATGCCCGGATTATGTCCACAACAGAAAAATACCAAACCTCCGCCTTTTCGTCATAATGACGGCGGATTTGAAAATTTTCAAAAATCGCTATTTTTGTGTTAGCATCCATAAAAATACTATTAACTGCCTTCTGCCTATATTATAGCCGACTGATAAATTTTGGACAAACTATTTTTGCTCTTCCGCTAAATCCCGATAATTAGTAAAAGCTATTCAATCTTTCTCCTTTAACAACTTCCCGAGCCAGATCAAAAGCCCGATTATCGCGGCGCCGGCGATGATTAAAAAATACTTAAACATCTGCAATTTTCGGTCGCGGCCGGCAATCGCCCATTCATCAGCCGGCGGTAATTCACCGGCGATTTCAACTTCCGCGTTGTTTCCGCTCTCATCGTCAGCCAAAGCGGCCGCTTTTTTTACTTTCACTAAATCGTCAGGACTTCGCGGAAAAATTCTCGCGCCTGAATCATTCCGGATGAGAATTCCAGTTAGTTCAATTTCGTCGCCTTCAGTAATTTCGGCGGTCGTTATGCCAGTGCCTTTTTTAACGTAGCCAATGGCCTCATTCTCGCCGTCGTCAATGTAAAACTGGTAGCCTTTTCTCTCCGTAACGAGGCCGGCTATTTTTACGAGGGAGCCGGCGGCCGTCTCTTCAATCCCGTTTCCGGTTACCCCGGCCGGTTCAGGCGGACTTCCGGTTTGGATGATTTTCATATCCCCGGGCAAAGACGTTTTAATCCGCTTTTCCCCGGAAATTTCCGTTACCTCGCCCCGAACTGCGACAATGTCGCCTATTTTCAAATCCGGAAATTCTTTTTTATAGTTATAGACCTGGATGCCGCAATTCGTTAGCTTACCCGCTTCGCCGCCGACTGCCTCCGCTTCGGGCGAAAAATTATCAGGCAAAGGAGTGGGAGCCCCGCTGACAATATAAAAATACTGGGCGCCGAAGACTCCAGGGAGAACCGCGACAATTCCCCGGGTTAAAATTTTTTCTCCTTTTTCCAGTTCATAAATCTTATTAAGCTCCAGCTCCTGAAATTGAGAATCATCCGCGACTGCCGCGATTTTAACGCCGCTTACGTTCCCGCTCTTAACAGAGCCATTTTTCGCCGCTACTTCGGCCGCGGCAATGATATTTTTTTCTCCGGGCGTTACCCGGGTAGTCCAGAACCATTTGCCGTTTTCACCTCTGGCGTAAGAAGCGCCCTCCATCGCTCCGGCGTAATCCACTTCCTCGCTTAGTTTATCCAGCCCGTTAAATAACCGGACGCTGTCAGCGTCGTTATTTAAGGTAAGGCCGCTTACTTCCCTCTTAACTAAAAAAAGCGCGTCCGGCTCCAGCCACAAATCGTCTTTAAACCGGTATTTACCGCTCGCGCTTTTGTCCCGCAAAATCCAGTTAACCGCGTTAATTTTTATTCCGCCCGAATTCCAAAGCTCAATAAATTCTCCGTCCAGGTCGGATCCGGACGGATCAGGAAAAATTTCGTTAATTTTTAAACCGGTCAGATTGGGTTGATCTTTTGCCAGAGTAATATCTTCTCTATCGCCCAAGGCATCAGCTTCGCCGCTTTTACCATCAGAATTATTATCACCGGAGTTTTCTCCGGGCGTCAGAGATTTAATAACTTTCTCTTTAGTGGATGTTGCCTGGCCGTCTGAAACCGACAGGCGAACGGCAAAATTTCCGGCCTTTAAAAAAACATGCTCCGGACTCGGCAGACGGTTTTTTATTCCGTCGCCGAAATCCCAAAAAAATTTTAGCGCGTCTCCGTTCTCGTCAGCTGTATCCGAGCTGTCAAAGCGGATCGGAATCCCGGCCAGAATTATTTCGGGATTATTAAAGTCAGCTTCCGGGGCAACGTTCATTTTTTTTATTATATTTTCCGCGTCCGGAGTCGCGATCTCCGACCAGGCCCAGCGTTTTTCCGAAAAATCATAGCTATAGCTAAAACCTTCCGTTGCTTTTTCGTAGTTTAAGCTCTTACAGGCTTTTTCTTTTTCCGGCTCAAAAAGTTCCACCCCGTCTTTCGTATTATTTAAAGCCAGTTTGCTTTCGCTCCGGTAAACCGCGCGATACTCTCCGGGCTTTAATATCATATCAGCCTGTTTTTTATCTCCCGCTCCGGCTATTTCTTTTTTAAAAACGAACTGTTTTTCGCTTTCGTCTTTTATTTTCCAGCCGGTTAAATCTATTTCCGCCTGACCCGAATTATATAACTCAATAAACTCCGCTTCGCCGTCTTCCCCCGCCGGATCAGGCATCACTTCCGTGAATAAAATATCAGCGCAGGCTTTGGACTGGTCTTTATCCTCAGTAGCGCCTTCGGCTTCAATAATATTACCAAACCCAGGAGTGATTTTTTTTGTTGCCTGAAAATCGTTTTTGTTATTAAAAGTATTATAGCCGTCCATGATTCTCGCGGCGGACATTGGATCGGCGGCGGCCGGAGCGTTGTTTTCCAAACTACCGTCATCCCAGTTGCCGTAAGCTACCTGGTCAATTAAGTTTCCTCTAGCGTCCCGCAAAATAATCAGGTCGCCTTTATTGTTTAAATTGCCTTTGGGCTTTTCTATGACATAATATTTTTCCGTCCCGCTAGCGGATATTTTTCCGGTTAAAGCGGTTTTAGCCCCGCTTCCGTCTTCCAGCGTCCAGCCGGTTAAATCCCATTCCCGGGAAACGGTATTAAAAATTTCCACCCATTCCACCTCGTCGTCAGCCGGATCGCTTACCAACTCGTTAATCAAGATATCACCCAGCCTGGCCGCGCCCAAACTGCCGTCCGCGGCGTTTTCCGAATTGCTTTCCGGATCGCCCGACGCGGCATCATTAGGCGCGCCGTTTTCATCGCTCGCCCCATCTTCCGGCTGTTCAGTCTCTTCTTCATCCTCTTCCGACGGCTCGCCCGCCTCTGCTTCTCCGGCGCTGTTATCCGCCTTTGGCGTTCCGCCCGAATTTTGGCTTGTCTGCCAGGCGCCGTCAGCTTTTCTTTCCGCTGTCCGCTTAGTCGCGTTATCGCCGACAACGTCGCCCGCGCCGTTTAATTTCCATTTCGCGCTAAAATCAACGCGGTCAACTAAATTTCCCGAGCCGTCAAATAACTCCAAAATTTCGCCGTCATTTCCCAAAGCGCCGGAATAATTTGGCTGGTCAGCCGGGATGCCAGGCACAGGATTGTCGCTAGTCCGTTCCAATAAAAAATAGCCGCCGCCGGCTATCTTTCCATTTAAATTTATTTTCGGCTGTCCGTCGCCCGCTTTCAAAATCCACCCGGACAAATCAACTTCCGCGTCTGTCGTGTTTTTCAATTCCATCCATTCATTATTGGCCGACTCGCTCGTCCCCATCCAGGCGATTTCGTTGATTAAAACCGCCGGCGGGTTAACGGCCTTGCCGGTATTAGAAAAACAAACGGTTAAAATTGGAATCAATAATGATAAAATTATTGCCCTCCTTAATTTCATTTTTAAATTTTACCATATTTTTTTATCAGCCGCAAAAAGCTTTCCCGGCTTTTCCCGCTCATTGTGTTTTAACAAAATTACCGGTAAAATAAAAGGTGATTACGCCAAGTCTCAATCTATTATGTTTCTATTCTTCATATTTATCATTTTTACCATCTTTATAATTATCGGCAGCCACGCCTTTATCGGCTTTTCGGCTGTCAATTTATTCAGCGTTAAAACGCTTAAAGGAAAAATAACCGTCTACGCCGCCCTCGCCGCCTTATCGCTCGGCTTTGTCGCTTCCGCCCTCCTCCTCCACTGGTTTCAGGCTCCGATTCTGAAAACCGCTTACTATTTTTTCTCCATTTGGACCGGACTGGCCATAAACTTAATACTCTCTTTTTCGCTCGGCTGGATCATTATTGCTATTTTCCGTTTTTCAAAACAGGAACTAAACTTAAAGCGACTGGGAATATCCATTATCTTTATCGCTCTTTCGTGGTCAGCTTACGGATTCTGGAATGCCGGCCAAATCAGGGTTAAGGCTATACCGGCCGGAATTCTAAACCTGCCGGATGCTTGGGTCGGAAAAAAGGCGATCCAAATTTCCGATGTCCACCTCGGCGCGATTAACCGGACTTCTTTTGCGGAAAAAGTCGTCAATCTCATTAACGAAGAAAATCCCGACCTTGTGCTTATTACCGGGGATTTGTTTGACGGAACTTGCCGGGATTACAAAGAGCTGGCCGCTCCGCTCGCCGGGTTAAAAGCTCCGCTGGGAATTTATTTCATCACTGGAAACCACGAAACCTACGACGGCCTTGCCGATATTAAAGAGGCTCTGGCATTGGCGCGGGTGATAGTATTAGAAGACGAAATTATTGATATAGACGGGGTGCAGATCGCAGGGATAAGCTATCCGATCGGAGAAATAAGAAAAGACATTAATCCGATTCTAAAAAATATTAATAAATCCAGACCCGCCATTCTTCTTTATCACGAACCCATCCCGAGTTACGCCGAAAAAGCTAAACAAGCCGGAGTAAATTTAATGCTCTCCGGCCATACTCACGCCGGCCAGGTTTGGCCGGTAAATTTCATCACCAGCCTGGTTTACAAAGGCCTTGATTACGGCCTCCATAAAGACGGTGATTTTTCTCTATATACCACCTCCGGCGCCGGCACCTGGGGACCGCCCATGCGGACAACAGTCCGGCCAGAGATAGTGAAGATAATATTTCAACCGTAGGGAACAAAAATTTTTATTCCTTACTCTTGCGAGGAAAAGTAATTAAAATAACTTCCTTTGCTTTGCTTCAGCCCTCTCCTCATCGCTAAATATTCTCACTGTCCCATAAGTTCCGTCAAAGCCGGGTTCAATCTGAAGCTCCCCGGCTCTTACCCGCCGGATTCCTTCAGCGATCTCCGGCCGGGCAATTTTTTTTATTTCTTCTATCGGCATTTTAAGGAGGATATTGATTTCTGTTCCGCCTTTTTTTATCATCTCATCGTATTCGGCCTGAACTTTTTTTGAACTCCGCGCTTTCACTCCTATCGCTTCGGCGATAATTTTATCCAGTCCCACGAGCTTAACGAACGGAGCGGCATTCGTGGGCTTAAACCCTTCATCCCTGTCCGCTAATTCATCCACCCGGTAAACCACTCCGATAGTTATCGGCTTTTTGCATACCGGGCAAACGCCTTTATTTTTCTTTGTTTCCGCCGGAGTAAGCCTGAGGCTATGCTCCCGATGTCCGTCAAAATGATACATGCCTTCTTCGGGATAAAATTCAATCGTGCCTTTCAATTTTTTCAAATCCTTATTTTTTATCGCCTCATAAATTTCATCATAACTTTCATTTTCCAAATCCATAATATTGGCTTCGCGTCCGAGGTTGGCCGGAGAGTGCGCGTCCGAATTGGAAATGATCGTGAGCCGATCAAGGGCGGAAACCCGCCAGTTCATTTCCGGGTCGCTTGAAAGCCCGGTTTCCAGGGCGTAAATATTTTCCGTCTGATCCTGAAAACATTCTTCCATGGAATCAAAACCGGATTTAGAACCGAAGACCGAAAACCAGGGCGTCCAGACATGAGCCGGATATATGAGAAACCTTGGATGAATGGATAAACACAATTTCACTAGATCCGGCGCGCGCATGCCGAGTATCGGCCGTCCGTCCGACTTTATGTTGTAACCGCTTTTTTTCAGGTGATTGTTTAATTTTTCCGCCGCGCACATGTTCGGAGCGTGCAAGACCAGGTGGATTCTCCGAGCCTTTCCGTTGTCTTTATAAATCAGCGAAATCTCGGCCGAAAGGATAAATTTTATCCTGTCGTCTTCCGCTGATTTTAATTTATACAATTCTCCATAGCTCCCCTCTCCATGAGGAACGAATGGAGAGGGGCTGAGGGTGAGGCGGGGGCTGGGGGTGAGGTAGTTTTTTATATCCGAAAACCATTGCGGATGAGTAAAATCACCGGTAGCGATAATATCAATCCCCTTTATCCGGCAGGCCGCGTCAATATTGGGAAGCGTCAAGTTTTTTGAACAGGCCCGGGAGTATTTGGAATGGATGTGTAAATCTAATATTTTTTGCATTTTTTCAATGTTTTACGCATACCTATCCGAACCATTTTAAATGCTTCCCAATCGGCATGCCCCTTTGCTTCTCCCCGACATCAACGTCAATCCATTTGTCAGCCAGCCTTACTCTCAGATATTGATGCGGAACAAAGTTAACAAATACATGTTTTTTCTTAATATCTTCAACCCGGAAAAATCCGCTCTTCGCTAAAAAAATCGTCAGTAAATAATTACTTATCGTGCAGGGCATATAGCCGGACATCGGCCAAGCTTTTTCCAGGGTAAAAAACAAATAATGGGATTTTAAAACCGTATTAAACCGCTCGGAGCGATACCTGTCGCCGATAAAGTTAAACCCTAGGCTTAAAAATTCCCCGGCGTTTTTTGATCTGGCTTTCAGTTCGCTGATTATCCTTTCCATGTCATCCGGAATTTCAGCGGGAATATTTTCCGACCGCGAGTTAAGATGAGAGATAACAAAACGCGACAGTCCAAAAATAACAATGATATAAGTTAAAATAAAAAAAGCCGCTATTTCCATATCTTCACTTTAGTATTGAATTAAAGGCTTTTTTATGGCCACGACCATTGATAAATGCGAATTACGGTTACTCTCAAATTTATCCATCTCCCCTCTCTATTAACATCAGTTAATGGAGAGGGGCTGGGGGGTGAGGAGTTAAAAATCCATCCGAAAAGACGTGCTCCAGTCTTTAAAACCTAATCGCTGATAAAGCTCGCGGACTTTTGGTTTTGAATAGCGGGCGGTTATTATGAGCTTATAGCATCCGATTTCTTTGGCCTTAATAATCATTTCTTTAACAATGCTAGAACCTATGCCCTGTCCACGGCAGGATTCGTCAACATAAACGTCTTCAATAAAGCCGAAAGGCGTATCGTGCAGTTCGTTAGTCAGTAAAAATAAATAGCCCCGCCCGACTTCTTTGCCATCCTCGTTATTAACGAAAAACTTTATTCCCTTGGAAGATATTTCTTTTTGCTGGATTTGCATACGGTCTAATCTATAATTTTGTTATTTTTACTACAGGTCTTAAATGTAGCCTCGCCTCATCCAATTGAATATTATCAATTTTTTTGGCCATGCCCTTAAAATAATATTGGTTATCGACGAAGATATATGCAGAGCAACCAGATCTTAAAATTCTCACAATCTCCCGAAGATAGCACTCCTTTAAATCATCACTCTCTAGATGCTGGTAAGCCCCAAACGAGTCTATTACTGCGTCTATTGAATTACTTTTAATTCCTAAATCGGGGGCTAACATGGCGAACGCGCCTTCAGTCTGCTTGGTCTTACATGAAGCATTCATTCTCTCTCGCCAATGATTTTCAATCTCCGAATCTGTAAAAAGAGTCTTATTCTCCAATTTTAACTTATCTTTCTTATTATTTGGCTCAATATCCTTACCGCCGGAAAGATTATTTCTCTTATAAACTACAAAATCTCTCTCACCATCATGAGTAATAACGTCCCATCTCTTATTTTCTTCTCCCTTGTGTTCTTCACCTGTGTATTTTTTAATAGCCCATGAAGGGTCTATTGAAATAAAATTAATATCCGGCCTTTTAATCAGGAGATCTTTTTCAAGTTTCCTGTTAATACCGCTACCAATATTAACTATATGCCCATTTAAAGGAATTACGTTCTCATCTTCCAACTTCAATTCTTCAAACCGCGTTTGGTGCTCTCCGAGGCTCGCGTCAGTAACCACAAATTTATCAATATCATTTAATCCAAAACGTTTTTTTTCTATTCCATTAATATCTTCAGGCATAATTAATATATTTAGCCTATATTTTTTTAACCGCTTCCACTATCCTCTCCGCCCATTCCTTGACTTCTCTCTCATCCCGCCCCTCCACCATCACCCGGCATAAATTCTCGGTACCCGAATAACGGACTACGACGCGGCCTTCGGCGCCAAAATACGCTTCAGCCTCTTTAATAACTTTAACAATTTCAGGGATTTCCCGCAATTCGGGTTTTCTTTTTACCGGAACATTCAAAAGCAGTTTAGGGAAAAAGGCGATTTCTTCGGCCAGCTTGGATAGCGGTTTCTTAAAATATTTCATGGCCTCTAATAATTTCAGGCCGGTTAAAATACCGTCGCCCGAAGAAAGAAAACTCCGGAAAATAATATGCCCGGATTCTTCGCCGCCGATTATTGCGCCGGTTTTTTTCATCTCCCCGCACGCTTCCCGGTCGCCAACCGGAGTATAGGCGTGCTTAACGCCTAATTTTTTAAGGGCAAAAACAAACCCCAAATTACTCATTACCGTGCTGGCTACGATATTATTTCCCAGCTCGCCTTTTTCTTTTAACATCTTGGCGAAAATATATAGAAGCTGATCGCCGTTTAATACCCCGCCTTTCTCGTCAACCGCGATTACCCGGTCAGCGTCGCCGTCAAAAGCCAGGCCGAGATCGGCTTTTTGTTCTAATACTTCCCGCCGTAAACTTTCCGGATATTGCGACCCGCAATTATCATTGATATTTTTTCCGTCCGGCTGGTCGCAAATAGCTATAACTTCAGCGCCGATTTTTTTAAAAATTCCAGGGGCTATTTTATAGCTAGCTCCGTTGGCGCAATCAAGTGCGATTTTAAATCCTTTGGCTTCAAAATTTTTAGGCAGGGCGTTAAGCAAGCCGGCTTCATATTGTTCCATGAAATCAGTAATTATTTCGGGATCAAGCGGTTTTATCCCGCCCCAATCTATTTTACCGGCAACCCCGCCGTCAATAAGCTCTTCAATTTTTTCCTCCTGCCCTGAGTCCAATTTATCCCCTTCGCCGGTAAAAATCTTAAAACCGTTCCAACTCGCGTCGTTATGCGATGCGGAAACTTCCAAACCCAAACTAAAATCACCGGACTTAGCAAGGAAGGCTAAACCCGGTGTTGGAATGATTTCAACCATAGCCGCTTCTCCGCCGGAAGATTCAATGCCCGCGGCAACGGCTTTGGCGAGCGCTACTCCCGACTGGCGAGTATCCCGGCCGATTATGATTTTTAATTTTTTACCTTGCGCCCGGCAAAAACCAACCATGGCCGCGCCAAGCCTGAATCCCATTTCAGGACTCATTATTTTATCATTCACCTTTCCCCGAATTCCGTCCGTGCCGAACAATTTTGACATATTGTTTAATCTCGTATCTCAAATCTCATATCTGTTATTTTATTGTTACCGCATTCAAAAAATTTTGAAGCAAGTTACGAGTTACGAGTTATGAGATATGAGTTATGAGATAACTATCGCTCCCGTCGGGCAAGCGTCAACGGCGTCGGAAAGCCCGGCGGCCTCTTCATTTTTTATTACAACCGCTATCCCTTCCTCGTCCAGCGTAAAAACTTCCGGACAAAGCCGCTCGCAGGCGCCGCACCTTATACAATTATCCCTGTCTACTTTTATTGGCATACTTTTTATTCCAGTGATCAGATGTCAGTGAATTATGATTGGTCAACTTCGCATCTTCACCTTTATTTCAAATTATTATATTAAAATTTTCTTATTACTTCAAAATTGTAAATTGTTTACTCAACTGTCACCGACTTCGCTAAATTCCTCGGCCTGCCCCGCTTAACTTATCGTAAAACTTAAAAATCTTATCTGCCGACCCTCGCTATTCAACAGTTACTGATTTTGCTAAGTTGCGGGGCCGATCAACATCGCGTCCGTTTAAGACCGCCATGTGATAGGCGAATAGCTGGAGCGGCACGACCGACAAGATCGGGGTAAGCATTTCCAAAGTTTTCGGAATATAGATTATTTCGTCAGCCACATCCTTAACCCGTTCGTTGCCCTCGGTCGTAATGACAATAATTTTGCCTTTACGGGCTTTTATCTCCATCATGTTTGATAAATTTTTTTCAAAAACGCTGTCTTCCGGCGCGATATAGACCGACGGGAAATTCTCGTCAATCATGGCGATAGCGCCGTGCTTCATTTCCCCGGCCGCGAATCCCTCGGCGTGGATGTAGGATAACTCTTTTAATTTAAGCGCCCCTTCCATGGCAATCGGATGGTTATATTTTCTTCCCAAAAACGCGAAATTTTTATGATGGCAGTATTTTTGGGCGATACGCAGTATATGTTCGTTTTGTTTCAGGACTTCCCTGATTTTTTCCGGCAGTTCCGAAAGCTCGCGGATAATCCTCTCCCCGGTAACGAGCGACATATCCCTTTGCCGGCCAAGCATTACGGTGATTAAAGCGAGAATCGCCAGCTGGGAGGTAAAAGCTTTGGTTGAAGCGACGGCGATTTCCGGACCAGTATGGTTATAGACTCCGGCGTCAGTATCCCGCGCGATCGTAGAGCCGACGACATTCACAATGCCCAAAGTCAAAGCGCCTTTTTCTTTTCCCTCCCGAACCGCGGCTAAAGTGTCGGCTGTTTCTCCGGACTGGCTTATAGCGAGCAGAGCGGTTTTGTTGTTCAATACCGGCTTGCGATAGCGGAATTCATGGGCATAATCCACTTCCGTATCAACCCCGGCGTATTCTTCCAGCATATACTCCCCAACCATGCCTGAAAGGCGCGCGGTTCCGCAGGCGGTAATAATTATTTTTTCCGTTTCCCTGATCCGGCTAAGCGCGCTCTCTAGTCCGCCGAGTTTGGCTTTGCCTTCTTCCGGAATCGTCCGGCCGCGCATGCTGTTCGCGATTGATTCGGGCTGTTCAAAAATTTCTTTCATCATGAAGTGGGCGTAGCCGCCTTTTTCGCAGGCTTCGTCATCCCATTCCACTTCGCTCGCGTTCCGGCTAAGTTCATTTTGATCCAGGTCGTAAATTTTAAAACCGCCGTCGTTTATTTCCGCTACCTCGCCGTCGTTTAAATAAACCGCCTGGCGAGTGTAGCGGAGAATTACCGATACGTCGGAAGCAAAAATCGTTTCATTCTCGCCGAGCCCGATGACTAGGGGGCTGCCGTTTCTCGCGGCTAAGAGTTTCTCCGGTTCATCCGAGTGCATAACAACGAGTCCGTAAGTCCCTTTAAGAAGTTTTAAAACTTTCATAAGAGTCTCGGTCAGATTGCCGGAATAAAAATCTTCTATGAGATGGGCGATTACCTCGGTATCGGTTTCGGATTTAAATTTATGACCCCGCGATTCCAGGGTCGCTTTTAAAGCCTGATAGTTTTCTATTATCCCGTTGTGAGCGAGCCAGACCTTGCCCGCGCAATCGGTATGCGGATGTGCGTTTATTTCGGTCGGCGCGCCGTGCGTCGCCCATCTTGTATGGCCGATGCCGATATGGACACGGGCTTTGCAGTTGTTGCCGGATTTTTCACAGCATAAGAGTCCCTTGTCATGGGAAATTTTTTCCTCCAGCTCTTTAATTTTTCCTACGGCTTTACAGCTAAAAACTTCTCCGTTGCCACCAATAACGGCGACACCGGCCGAGTCATACCCGCGGTATTCAAGTTTTTTCAACCCGCCGACGATGATCGGCAAAGCCTCTTGTTTTCCAAAGTATCCGATTATTCCGCACATAAAATTTATTTCCATAACTCATATCCCATATCACATAACTTTTATTATGAAATAGACAGGATGGGCGATATGAGTTATGAGTTATGAGTTATGAGTTTTCTCTTATTCGCCTCTCTAAGCTGTTCCGGCGTATTTATTCCGAACCATTCAGCCGAATTTTCCAACTTTATTGCGTCATATTTATCTCCGTTTTTATCTGCAAGATCAATGAACGCCGGTAAACCATATTCATTCAATTTAGGAATTATTTTTATCTTAAAAAAATTTTCTTTAAACCATTGTCTTTTAAACGCGTATGTGCCGGTGCTAACCTCGCGAATATTTTTCATTTCTTCCGTAACATTTTCTTTCTCCTTTATAGCTTTCATCTTTCCCTCTTTATCTCGGATTACCCTTCCAAGCAAGGCCGGATCATCTGCCTCGCAAGTTAGCAGGGTTAAATTATTACCTTTCTTTATGTGTCCTTCCATAAAATCGGCCAGACTCTTCCAATGATAAAAAACCGAATCATCGCCGTTGAGAACTAAAAAATTATCAATCTCGGCCGGCAAGGCCTGTTCCCCTGTATGCGCCGCGTGCGCCGTCCCGAGCTGTTCGGCCTGTCGGGCGTAAACATATCCATTTCCCGCCGCTTCTTCAACCTTATCGGCTTTAAATCCGACTACTATGCAGATATTTTCTTTCGGTATTCCGCCGACTTCCAGAGTTTCTAAAATATAGCTTAAAATCGGCCGCCCGCCAATCGGCAATAGCACCTTGGGCAGGTCAACGCATCCCAATCTTTTCCCCTGCCCGGCGGCTAATATGATTATTCCAAAATTATCGGACATAAATATAAAAGTTAAAAGTTGAAAATGAAAAATTCAAAGTCATTATTTTAAGTAAAAACTTTTAACCTTACACTTTTAACTTTTAACTATTCTTTCCCACAACTCTCCAAACAAAATCTTCTGCGTCTCGTAGATCATCAGGTTCTCAATAATCACCCCGACCGGGTTGCCGGTTGCGTCGCGGGAAATAAAGGCACATTTGCCGGCGTAAATTATTATGAAAGTGGCTGAGTCTTTTGACAGCCCGAGCCAGCGCCGTTCGTCCAGGCCGTGCGTCTTTCCGCCTCGGGCGAGTGAAATCACTTTTACGTAAATTTTTCTTTTTATCCGCGCTTCAGTAAATCCGGGATAAGCGCTGTTAATCGCTTCCGAGGCTTTGGTAGAAGAATAAACAAAATATTCTTTTTCGCTTTCACTCTCCATGGATTCAAGGACATCCTCCAATATCAGCCGGACGCCTTCGTTCCCCTCGTAAAACTTCGTTACCGGCCGGCCGCCTTCTTTTTCTTTTAATGACTTTAATTCGGGGATAATTCCGCTTATTTTTATCCTGGCTTCTTTTAACTTTTCTTCCCGCTCGTTTAAGAGCCTTAGAAGTCTTTCCGGATCTTCGGCGACGAACTTCTGTTTGGTTTCCTGATGGTAGTAGCTCGCGAGCCCCATCTCCCGCAATTGCTTTAAAATATCATAAGTCGTCCCCCGGTTCAAGCCGGTGGCTTGCGAAAGTCCGCGCACCGAAATCGCCCCGTTTTCTAGAAGCTTTAAATACACCTTTATTTCCTTGTCCGAGAGATCAAGTTTTTTTAAAATGCTTAAATCCATAGATGCAAATAATTCATTTTACTAAAATTGAGGTGATGGGGAGACTGGTTGCGTCTCCCCATCAAAGGCGGTTGGAGATTCTTTTCATTTTATTTCTCCCTTCTTTTCTCCTCCGCCAATTTCTTTGCCAGAATTCGGCTCATTCGACGCTGGCAGGATACGCACCCGCCAACCCCTTCCACCCCAAAAACATGACTAAACATCATAATTTTTGAGGAGGACATTTCCGCCACCTTGCTTCGAGAAAGATGACAGAAAGAATAAGCCGCTACCAAGGGGCCGATTGCCCCCTCCATCTCTGGAAAAAGAGATAAAAAATATTCAATTCTCCCTTCCCAGATTGCGGGGTTATGCACCCCAAGA
>Ga0209016_1002016_pt1 | contig 14623 bp, 11 predicted proteins | sample EPASupsiteSAE305_FD_187265 | JGI IMG/M metagenome (GOLD analysis project Ga0209016, IMG submission 187265) | Bioremediated contaminated groundwater microbial communities from EPA Superfund site, New Mexico - SAE3-05 (SPAdes) (version 2) | ecosystem: Environmental > Aquatic > Deep subsurface >...
ACTTTTCAAAGCAACTTCATTAAAGGATAAAGGTGTTTCTGCAATTATTTTTTTCTCCAAAGAAGATATTAATGCAAACAGGAAAGGAGGCACCACTTCGATATCTGTTCCGGCAATTCAGGTATCCTCAAATATAGCAGCGAAGATGCTCGCATCTGAAGATAAAAACATATACATAAAAAGTGTTGTTCACAGTGTAAAAGGAAGATCCCAGAATGTCATTATGCTGCTTAAGGGTGTTAATGCCGGAAACTCGATTCTTATTGGTGCTCACTATGATCATATTGGTACAGGAGGAGCAGGTTCCGGCAGTATGGCTCCAAAAATGACAGAAATACACAACGGTGCCGATGATAATGCCAGCGGAGTTGCTGCTGCAATTGAAATTGGAAAATCTCTTTCAGGTATTAAAGACAGTCTCAAATACAATATTATTGTATCTGCTTTTGGAGGAGAAGAGAGAGGTCTCCTCGGCTCAAAGTATGCTGCTGATACTTTAAAGGCATTAAATATGCTTCCGAAGCTTATGATAAACCTTGATATGGTAGGAAGGCTTTCAGAAGAGAGGCTGCAGGTAGGAGGCACAGGAACTTTTGTAATGGCAGATTCTATTGTGAGCAGGATAAACCGGGCATTTCAGTTTAAACTGGCCATGACTAAAGACGGGTACGGGCCTTCCGACCATGCTTCTTTTTATACAGCCGGAGTGCCGGTACTCTATTTCACGACGGGGGTTCACAAGCAATATCACACTCCTTTTGACGATGTCGAACTTATTAACTTTCCCGGGCTGGCTAAGGTTTCGGACTTTGTAGCAGCAGTTGTAAAAGATGTGGCGATAAGCTCAAAAATCCCTGAATATCAAAAAGTAGCGGCCCCTTCATCACCGGGCAGAGCCAGTTTTAAAGTAACACTGGGCCTCATACCGGACTTTACATATGAGAAGGGCGACGGTTTCCGGGTAGGATCGGTAACAGACGGGAAACCTGCACAAAAAGGCGGAATGATGGCAGGTGATATAATTACGGCCATCAATTCAAAAAATGTATTAAATATTTATGACTATATGGCCAGGCTGGGAGAGCTTAAAGCCGGCGAAAAAGTTGAGGTAAAACTTATGAGAGAGGGGAAGGAAATAAAATTAATCATTGAGCTATGAAAAAATTCTTATTATGGCTCCTTGCTGTAATTATTACTCTTGCAGCGGTAAAATTCCAAAGGAGTACTGGCCCAACAAAACCCCTTTATGAGCAATTCACGGTTAACGGGCAAACCTGCGAAACATTTCTCCCCAGAAGCTGGGAAACAACTATTAATAATAGTGAAGCATCGGGCGATTATGAGAGCCTTAACAAAAAACTGGAGATTAATATAAAAATTGACAATCTCCCTGCCGGAACAGAAGGAGTGTTTGTATACAGACTTTACCCTGGAAACGGACCTGCAGACACCTTAAAAGCTTTAAGAAATGGCCCGGCATTCATTGTAACTATGCCTGCTCAGCCACCTGCAGGAAAGATAGCATATAATTTTATATTAAATAATCCGTCTGTTTCCGATTCAACCGTATCGAAGGAGATAAAGCTCGGAGGTATCGAAGGGGTGATACTAAGGTTTAAAAGTCATGTCCCTGTGGGTGTTCTCATTCCTCACATTCTCCTGATGTTCATTGCGATGCTCGTCTCAAATTATATTGGCGTAGCAGCATTTTCAAAAAGTATAAATCTTAATTCTTCCGTTATTGTTTTGCTCTTTGTATTTGGAGCGGGGGGGCTCATTCTTGGCCCTCTTGTACAAAATTATGCTTTTGGGGCTTATTGGACAGGATGGCCATTTGGCAGTGACCTCACAGATAATAAAACTTTATTGGCTTTTATTATTTGGGTTGCAGCCTGGATGTTTAACAGAAAGAATCCAAGAAGATATTTTTACATAATAGCTGCAATTGTCATGCTTCTGGTATATTCCATCCCTCACAGCACAGCCGGCTCGGAATATGACCGGTCAAAGGGACAAATAGTAACCGGCAGGTAGACTAATATTTGTGCGTATCAGGTTTTAAAAGGTCCTCATTGCTCATCTTTACCTTTGTCATTGCCCGCCATACATAAACAATATAGGCGAATACAAATGGTACCATAAGAGAAGCATAGGCCATTACCTTAAGGGTGAATTCACTGGAAGAACTATTCTGAAGAGTAAGTGAGTTCTGAATATCAACAGTTGAAACAAAAAAAGCAGTATTGTTAAATGCGGCACAAATAAGCAAACTCCATACTGCAAGTACAACTCCGGTTCCGGTAATGTAAAAACTGCCTTTCCCCTTGCCAAAAAGAGTGTTTGCCAATCCTCCAATAACAAGAATTACGCCTGTAAAAAGCATGATAAAAGGCCAGATGAGCTCAGTCATGTTGAAGAGGTACTTATACCTGACGGCAGAAATAAAGCCGTTCTCAGGATTTACATGATAGCCGGTCATAGTAAACAGAGATAACAAAAGAGCAACGAATGCCAGTACAAATGCCGGTCCGGTGATTTTTATCTGGTTTTTTGCCTTTTTTGCAAGCGGTTCAAAGTCGATTTGCATTATAATATAAAGCAAACCTAGGGTTCTGGCGGCAAAATATACAACTATCCCCATTAGCAGGTTAAAAGGAACGGTTATGGCTTCAAGCCCGTGATAATTATTTGTCCAGTATGAAATAGTAGGCTGAAAAGTATTAGTTATGCTGCTTTTGTTCATAATAAATGCTCCTCCGGTAAAAAATGTGCCTACCGCTACTCCAATGAGTATTGTTCCAAACATGCCATTTAGGAATAGAAATGTTTCATAAGTTTTTGCCCCGAGAAAATTTCCTGCCTTGCTGCGAAATTCGTATGATACAGCCTGAATGACAAACAGGAAAAGAATAGTCATCCACAGCCAGTATGCACCACCAAAACTGGTTGAATAGTAAAGAGGAAAAGAAGCAAATATTGCACCTCCAAATGTAACCAAAGTAGTAAAAGTCAGTTCCCACTTGTGCCCAAGGGCATTAACAAGCAGAGTTTTTTCCTCCTTGCTTTTGACAGTGCCAAAGAGTAATGACTGCCCTCCCTGAACAAACATCAAAAAAACAAGCAAAGCTCCCAGCAGAGAAACTATGACCCACCAATATTGCTGTAATATATTTAACATATAAGTAATTTTTGTAGTTTAGGTAAAAGTTGAGTAATTGAATTATATTATGCTCCGGGACCCTTTTTAATAACTTTGAATATAATACCCAGTTCAGCAATCAAAAGGGCTGTAAACAAAATGAAAAACAACAACATAGTTGTACGTACAGCATCGGGATTAATTCCTGAAACAGCAGCACCTACAGGCAATAAATCCTGAATTGTCCAGGGTTGCCGGCCAACTTCCGCAACGATCCATCCAGCCTGAGAACAGATATAAACAAGGGGAATTGAGATAATCGCAAGATACAAGAACCAGCGGTGCTTTGAAATGATTGCCTGTTTTTCCATGTAGATCGTAATAACGAAGAAAAGAAGAAAATACATTCCCAGCAATATCATTATGTGAAATGCGTAAAAAGTAAGAGGAATATTTGGAATAACATCGGTTGGTTTTTCAATGTATCCATAGCCGAAATGGTCAAAATTATCCATCAGCTGACTGTATGCCAGGTCTTTCCCTTCTTCGTCACCGGCAAGGCGTGCTTTTTGGTAAAGAGCAAGTCCTTCGATAGCCAGTTTTCCCTTTGCCATTCTCTCCTCAATAGGCGGGGCAATTTTTTGAACTCCGTCTTTATCCAGGTAGGTATATCCGCCTTTAAGTATATCCTCTATGCCCGGTACAAATGTATTTGTTTTACGGTCAACAAGAAGGGAGAGTCCCTGAGGAATAGCGATTTTGAAAGCAAATGCATCCTCACTCTCATATTTTATAGGATTGTCTGCAATGTCCTTGACGGATTTTCCCGGATTGAGTATTCCTGCAACTATAATGGGAGTTCCTTTCTGACCTTTGTAAAGCCCTTCCATCGCTGCCAGTTTCATAGGCTGCTTTTTAGCTACCTGAACAGAAGAACCATCACCGGACCAGATAAGAACTAAAAGCGATATAAGCCCGAATACAGCTGAAGTCTTAATGCTTTTTCTTGCAAATTCCTCCTCTCTTTTGTGCAAAAGATACCATGAAGAAATTCCGATAACTACTATTGATGCGAGAACATAGCCGTTTGTTACTGTGTGAATAAATTTATTTATGGCAACAGGCGAGAATAAAACGGCCCAGAAATTGACCATTTCGTTTCTTGCGCTGTCCGGGTTGAAAGCCATTCCTACCGGATATTGCATCCAGGCATTTGCAACCAGAATCCATAGTGCCGATAGATTTGTGCCAATGGCAACAAGCCAAGTAGAAATCAGGTGAGCATTTTTGCTCACTTTGTTCCAGCCGAAAAACATTATTGCGAAGAAAGTACTTTCCAGAAAAAATGCCAGAATTCCTTCAATTGCGAGTGGTGCACCAAAGATGTCGCCAACAAACCATGAATAGTTGGACCAGTTTGTACCAAACTGAAACTCCAGAATAATTCCGGTAGCGACTCCTATTGCGAAGTTAATCGCAAAAATGTTCATCCAGAATTTTGTTGTTCTTTTCCAAAATTCGTTGCCAGTCCTGACATAGAATGTCTCCATTATGGCTATTATAAATCCCAGACCAAGAGTGAGAGGAACAAATAACCAATGGTACATCGCTGTTAGTGCAAACTGAAGCCTTGACAGATCTGCGAGTGAAGCTAAAAACATAATTTATAAGATTTTAGGTTTTAGGTTTGCTTGTGGTAGTTAGGTTTTCAATTACATGCCTGCTTTTTTCATCGTCATTTTGATAAGAACTTAATTCCCCTCTGAAAAAAAACAGCTTAAGAATAAAAAACATAATAAAGAGTTTTATGACAATAATAATCCACAATGTTTTACCAAGGGTCATGCCTTTGAATCCATCGTAGTAAAATAGCCATATCCTCTTTATTATATTACTATTCATCACTAAAATTTGCTCTAATATAACCTTTTTTTTGCTGTTGCAATTAACAAAATTGTATATTTGTGGAAAATGTACTTGTATGGAACGGAGAAATTTTCTTAAAGCTGCCCTTTTAGGCAGCATTGCAGGAGCAATTCAACTTAAACCGGAGAATATTTTTGCAGGTGGAAGTGCCTCCGCACCAGGGAAAAATGACCTTGTTGCTGTTATGGGTGGTGATCCCGTTACTATGTATAAAAAAGGGATTACAGCTATGGGAGGAATTTCCCGGTTTGTTAAAAAAGGGCAAAAAGTTGTTGTAAAACCGAATATAGGATGGGACAAAAAACCTGAACTGGCTGCTAATACAAACCCTCAGCTTGTTGCTGCAATTGTTAAAGATTGCCTGGCTGCAGGAGCGGCGGAAGTTATTGTTTTCGACCATACATGTGACGAATGGCAGGCTTGCTACAAAAACAGCGGGATAGAAGATGCGGCTAAGTCTGCAGGAGCAAAGATAGGATATGCCCACGATGAGAAATATTATAAAGATGTTAATCTGCCCGACGGTGTCCGTCTTAAATCAGCAAAAATTCATGAGTCAATTATTGACTGTGACGTGTGGATAAACGTTCCTGTATTGAAAAACCACGGCGGAGCCAAGATGACAATTTCGATGAAAAATTATATGGGGATTGTCTGGGACAGAGGATTCTGGCACTCAAACGATCTTCAGCAATGTATTGCAGACTGTGCTACTTACAGTAAAAAACCTGTACTGAACATAGTTGATGCATTCAGAATCATGACTCAAAACGGACCAAAGGGGAAAACTGCAGAGGACGTAGTTCTTGCTAAAGCACTTTTCCTGTCAACAGATATAGTTGCTGCCGATACCGCTGCATTAAAATTTTTCAACCAATTCAGAGAGATGAAAATGGAAGCCGTATCTCATATTGGAAAGGCAGAAAAATTAAACGTGGGAACAACAAATCTGGATTCTATAAAAGTTGAAAGAATAAAAATCTGACATTGATGTATAAGCTCTTAAAAAGAAGCAGGGTAGTAATATCGCTGCTAATTTTGGTTGTTATAACCCTTAATTTTCTCTATTTTGCAAACAGGGAAACGCTGTTTTTCGCACATTTTCTCAAAATACAGTTTGTACCAGCACTTCTTGGTGCATTTACAGGGTCGGGTATAATTTTCTCTTTACTTATAATTCTGACACTCTCTTTTGGAAGAGTATATTGCTCCACGTTATGCCCTCTTGGAACACTTCAGGATATCTTCACGAGAATGGCCGGCATTTTTAAAAGCAAGAAAAAGAGAAGATTCAGCTACTCTTCGCCAAAGAGTATATTGAGATACTCATTGCTTGCACTTGCCTTAATTTCGCTCATTTTTGGAATAACATCAATCATATCCTATCTGGACCCGTATTCAAATTTTGGAAGAATTTCCACCGAACTGATTGGCAGGGCAGAACAACTGATTCAAAACGGACTTTCGGCAATTGTGCCGGAATCTGTATTTTTCAGGACTTATTCGACTTTTGTTGCCGGGTCATTCGCTTTTGCTGCAGCATTTCTCATCCTTATAATTGCTATGAGTGCATTTTGGGGGAGACTATATTGTAATACAATTTGTCCTGTTGGTACATTTCTTGGTTTACTTTCAAGATTTTCAATGTTTAAGCCACAAATTAACAGTCAAAATTGTAACCATTGTACTATATGCCTTCAAAATTGCAAAAGCGGATGTATAGATGCAATTTCATGCAAAATTGACGAATCAAGATGCGTTGCATGCCTTGATTGTATGACCAAATGTAAAAAAGGGGCTATATCATATAAGTTTTCCTGGAAAAAGAAGATAACAGAAGAGACACCAAAAGACAACAATCAGGGGAAACTTCAGTCAAGAGAGAGGAGAGAGGCTATAATTGCAATGGGTTTAATGGGAACGCTGCTTGCCTCAAGAGCATTAGGCTTCCCTCGGCAAATAGTTTCTGCTCCAAAAATTACCGGAATTGCTCCTCCAGGAGCAGGAAGCATTGAGAATTTAAAAAAGAACTGTACTGCCTGCCAAGCCTGTATATCGGCATGCCCCAACGGAATAATCAAGCCGGCTACCACACAATATGGTCTGGACGGAATTCTTATGCCAGTCTTAAGTTTTGAGAAACAATTCTGTGGATTTGACTGCACTGTTTGTAATCAGGTTTGTCCAAACGGAGCGCTAAAACCCCTTTCGCTGGAAGAAAAGAAGCTTACCCAGATAGGAAGGGCAAATTTTCGCCTGAAAAAATGTATTGTTTATACAGACAAGACAGATTGCGGAGCATGTGACGAACATTGTCCGACAAAGGCGATAACAATGGTTCCCTACAGAGATACAGGGCTTTTTATCCCTAAACTCAACAAGGATATTTGTATAGGATGCGGAGGATGTCAGTATGTATGTCCTGCAACACCGGAAAAGGCAATTACCGTATCTGCAAACGAAGTGCACAAGACAGCACAGAAACCTACCGTTGAAAAACAGGAGAAGGTTAAGGTAGACAGTTTCGGATTCTAAATATTCCCTTTACCGTCTTTTTCTTTAAGCAAATCCGGTCTTAATTTTTGTGTCCTTTCAAATGACTGGACCTCCTGCCACTCTTTTATTAATTTCGGATTGCCGGACAGCAGTACGTCAGGTACTTTCCATCCGTTAAATTCGGCAGGCCTTGTGTAAATGGGCGGAGCTAAGATTTCGTCCTGGAATGAGTCGCTTAATGCAGATGTCTCGTCTCCCAAAGCTCCTGGTATCAGTCTCACAATTGAGTCAACCAGAACTGCGGCAGGGATCTCTCCACCGCTAAGGACATAATTGCCAATTGATATTTCACTTGTGATGAGGTGTTCCCGTATTCTGTGATCGATACCTTTGTAGTGTCCGCAGAGAATTATGATATTTTTGAGACACGAAAGACGGTTTGCAATTCCCTGAGTAAGAATTTCTCCGTCCGGGCTCATGTATATTATTTCATCGTATTCTCTCTCGTTTTTCAACTTGGAGATTATTTTATAAACCGGTTCAATCATCATTATCATTCCGGCATCTCCGCCGAAACCATAATCATCAACCTGCCGGTATTTGCCTTTCCCGTAATCTCTTAAATCATGTATAAAAATCTCTGTCAGATTCGCTTCTTTTGCCCGTTTTATTATGGAGTGATTCAACGGACTGTCAAGTAGTTCCGGAACAACAGATAGTATATCTATTCGTATCATGGTGCAAATTTACATAAATCACCGCGTTGGCAAACTTTTTTTGTATATTTGCGGGTTAATAAACCTAATTGTCTTGTAATAATGAATCAAGAAGAGAACACACAAGCCTTAAATGAGCAGATCGCAGAGGAAATCATACCTGAAATTCCGCAAAATTTAGAATTAAATCCAGAAATAAATTCGGAATATCCCGACCATTCAAACAAGAGTCTCAGAGAGATAATTGATATCTTTCAGGAGATGGTTGACAAGGGAGACCAGCAGGAGATGTATAAATATGCCGAAGGCATAAAAGCTGCATTTTACAAGGCACTTAAGAGGGAAAAAATTGCAATAGGATTTCAGTTACCATCAGATAACGCAGATTCTTCTGAAGAAGAGCATGACGAAAATACAGTTTCAAATAATCCTTTTGCCGAGCTGGAACGCGGGTTCAAAGAGTTGTATTCAAATTACAAGGCTTTAAGGACAAGTTTCATTCAAAACATAGAAAAACAAAAAGAGGAGAACCTCCATATTAAACTCACTCTCATTGAAGAGTTGAAATCTCTTCTTGAAAAACAGGAGGACCTAAATCATACATTTCCGGCTTTCCGTGAACTCCAGAACAAATGGAAATCTGTTGGTCCTGTGCCTCAGTCCCATAATAAAGATGTGTGGGAAAGCTATCAGTTTTATGTAGAGAAATTTTACGACTATGTTAAGATCAATAATGAACTTAGAGATCTTGACCTGAAGAAAAATCTGGAAATCAAAAATTCTCTTTGCGAAAAGGCAGAAGCTCTTATTGATGAGCCAAATGTTGTTGAAGCATTTAAAAGGCTTCAGAAACTGCATGAAGAGTGGCGTGAACTTGGTCCTGTCCCTAAAGAACTTCGTGAAGAAATATGGGAGAGATTCAAAAAAGCCACTTCAAATATCAACAAGCGTCAACAGGAGTTCTTTGAAAGGTTAAAAGACGATCAGAAGAAAAATCTTGAATTGAAGGATGAACTGTGTGAAAAAGCCGAAGCTCTTGCGAATATTGAAGATTCAGAAAACAAGGATTGGAATGCTCTTTCAAAACAAATAGAACAACTTCAGAACGACTGGAAGGCAATTGGTTTTGCTTCAAAAAGGGAAAATCAGAAAATTTACGACCGTTTTCGTGCTGCATGCGATAAATTCTATAATGCCAAAAGAGAGTTTTATTCAAAATTCAAGGTAATGATGCAGGACAATCTTGACAAAAAGATTGCCCTGTGTGAACAGGCCGAAGCTCTGCGCGACAGCAGTGACTGGAAAAAAACCACCGATCAGCTTATCAATCTTCAGAAAAAATGGAAGGAGATAGGACCTGTTGCCAGAAAACAGTCCGATTTGGTATGGAAAAGATTCCGTGCTGCTTGCGATGCTTTTTTTGAAAGCAAGTCAAAACATTTCAGCACTGTTGACGAATCATACGAAGTTAATTTAAAGAAAAAGCTGGATATCATTCAGGAGATTAACGATTATAAGCCGGATACAAAAGTTGCTGAGAATGTTGAAGCACTTAAGGATTTTCAGTCACGATGGAGTGAAGTAGGATTTGTTCCAATAAAAGAGAAGGAGAGAGTTCAGGCTGCATACAGACATGCTATCGATACTAAATTTGCCGATTTACGCTCAAGCGATACCGAAAACAAAATAGATCGTTACAAGAAACATATCAAGGACCTTCATGGATCAGGAAAAGGAGACAGGGGAATAAGATCGGAACGGGATAAACTTGTTCAGAAGTTCAGGCAAATGGAAAATGATATCCTTGTTTGGGAAAACAATATGGGATTTTTCGCAAAATCCAAAAATGCCGATGCTCTGCTACTGGAACTTGATAAGAAAATTGAAAAAGCCAAAGAAGAACTTGGCCAGATAGAGGAGAAGATAAAAGTAATAGATAATCAACAGGAATAGGGACAGATGAATAAAAATTCCATTTTAGGATTTGTAATAATTGGTGTCATTTTAATTGTTTTCAGCTGGTACAACTCAAAAGTATTTAATGAACAGCAAGAGCTAAAGGCAAAAAGTGATTCTACAGTAATAGCAAAAAATTTGCAGGCTGCTCAAAATGGTGGTACAGCAAATTTGGATACCGCATCAAAACAGGTAGTCCAGGCGGCAACGGTTGACTCAACTTCGGCCGAAGAAAATTTCTCTTCATACAAAGACTCAATGCTTATTAAGGCAAGCAAGGCTCCGGAAGAGATTACCACTCTGGAAAACAGTAAAATAAAAATTGATTTTACAAATATCGGAGCTCAGACTAAATCTGTAAAGGTTAAAAACTATTTTACTTTTGACAGTCTGGATTTAATGCTTGTAAGAGAAAATAAAAGCAGTTTTGCACTAAAGCTTTATACTAATGAAGAGATAAAAACGGATAATTTCGCTTTTGAAAAGAGTGAATCAACCGATTCGTCCCTTACATACAAGCTTTATTTTGACTCTTTGTCATATATTCAGTACAAATACACCCTTCCAAAAGAAAGCTATCTGGTTTCGCTGGATGTTACTATGGTTGGAATGAATAAGCTGATTCCGAGAAATGTAACATCGATTGACCTTCAGTGGAGAATGGATGTTCCGCGTCTTGAAAAGGGATATGACAATGAAAAGAACTATTCTACAATTGTTTATAAATTTCCAAATGACAAAAGTGTAGAAGATCTTGGCCTGAGAAAAGACAATGCAGAGAAGGACATCAGAACAAAACTTGAATGGTTCGCTTTTCAGCAGCAGTTCTTTTCGGCAATACTTGTCGCAGAAAACGGATTCAGTAATGGTATTCTTAAATACCAGTTTTATCCCCAGACAGAGACAGGCAAGGATCTGATGAATTGTTCGGCAGAGATGTCTCTACCTTACACCGAAGGCGAAGAGGTCACTTTTCCGCTTGAACTCTATTTTGGCCCGAACAAATTCAGCACGTTAAAGTCATACGACAGGGGATTCGAGAAAATCGTACCGCTTGGAGGATGGCTCATCGGATGGATTAACAGGTACATCATTATTCTTGTTTTTGACTTCCTTGGCAAATTTATAAGCAGCTATGGTCTGATAATATTCCTGCTTACACTTCTGATTAAGATTGTCATTTCTCCACTGACTCATAAGTCTTACATGTCATCTGCAAAGATGAGAGTGCTTAAACCTGAGATTGACAAAATAGCTGAAAAGTATCCTAAGAAGGAAGACGCTATGAAGAAGCAACAGGAGACAATGGCTCTGTACAGTAAAACGGGAGTGAGCATGTTTGGCGGCTGCCTTCCTATGCTGCTTCAGTTTCCTATTCTCTTTGCAATGTTCCGTTTCTTCCCGGCATCGTTTGAATTGAGGCAGGAGAGTTTCCTTTGGGCAAAAGACCTGAGTACTTATGACTCGATTCTTAATTTCCCTTTTACAATTCCATTGTTTGGAGACCACCTGAGTTTATTCGCTCTTTTAATGGCGGTATCAACTTATCTCTATTCCCGTATGAATATAGACCAGATGACATCCGGACCACAAATGGCAGGTATGAAGGCGATGACATTATACTTTATGCCGATATTCCTGTTGTTCCTTGGTAACAACTTCTCAAGCGGCCTGAGTTATTACTATCTTCTTTCAAATCTGATGACTATGGTACAAACCTGGGTAATCCGCAAATATTTTGTGGATGAAGAGAAGATATATGCAAAGCTTCAGGAGAAAGCGGCAAAACCTAAAAAGAAATCAAAATTTCAGGAGAGGCTCGATGCTGTTTATAAAACACAGCAACAGCAGCTTAAGAATAAAAAATGAGCATAAAGAATAACCTTTTAGAATTAATTGGAGAGCTGCCGTCAACTGTAAAGTTGGTGGCAGTTTCCAAATTCATTTCAAACGAAGCAATAATGGAGGCATATAATGCCGGCCAGAGAGACTTTGCAGAGAGCAGGCCTCAGGAACTTGCAAGAAAGACAACTGAACTTCCGGCCGATATCCGGTGGCATTTTATCGGACATTTGCAGACGAACAAGATAAAACTGATAATAGACAGAGTCACTCTGTTTCATTCGGTGGATTCAATGCGCCTTTTGAATGAGCTCAATACTTTCGCTCAAAAATGCGGAATTACGGTTAAAATTCTTCTGCAGGAACATATTTCCGGGGAGGAGACAAAGCAGGGATTCTCCCGCAATGAGCTGATTCAGGCAGCTGAGCTGTCTAAAACTCTTTCAAACTTAAAGGTTTGCGGGTTAATGGGAATGGCTTCTTTATCAAATGACCAGGAGGTGATTGTTAGAGAGTTTCGCTCCCTGAAAGATTCATTTTTAATGCTAAAAGAGACTATATTTAAAGGGGAAAACGATTTTACCGAAATATCAATGGGAATGTCTTCCGACTACAATATAGCAATTCGGGAAGGAAGTACTATCGTAAGAGTTGGCTCTAAGATATTCGGGGATAGATATTAATCTTATTCCAAAGCCCAGTTTACAGGCTCTTTCCCTTTCGATTTTATGAATTCGTTGGCTTTTGAAAAATGCCGGCATCCGAAAAATCCACCACGTGCAAGTGGAGACGGATGAGGGGCCTCGAGTATGAAGTGTCTTGAGGTATCTATCAGATCTCTTTTACCCTTTGCGAAATTTCCCCATAACATAAAAACAATTCCATCTCTCTCTTTAGAGAGTTTGGAAATTACAGCATCTGTAAATTCCATCCATCCAATTTTGCTGTGTGAGGCTGCTTCTCCGGCTCTCACTGTAAGGACAGCATTGAGAAGAAACACTCCCTGTTGTGCCCATTTAACCAATGATCCGCTATTAGCCGGTTTAATACCCAGGTCGGTGAATAATTCTTTATAAATATTTTGAAGAGAGGGTGGGAGAGCAACTCCCTCTGGTACAGAAAATGATAATCCATGGGCCTGTCCTGGTCCATGGTATGGGTCCTGGCCCAAAATTACAACTTTTACATTCTGTACAGGTGTCATATTAAATGCATTAAAAATATCCGGACCCTTTGGATATATCTTAATGCCGGACAACTTCTCTCTCTTCAGATATTCCGAAAGAGAAACGAAATATGGTTTTTCAAACTCATCCGATAATAACTCTTTCCAGGAACTCTCAATTTGTACATTCATCTCAGGGGGATTTTCAGCTTAAAAAATAAAATCCAGTACTTCATCAACGGTTTTGACATATTTGAACGTCAATCCCTTGACATATTGCTCATTTATTTCTTTAATATCTTTTTCATTTTCTGCCGAAAGAATAATTGTTTTAATTCCTGCTCTTTTAGCTGCAAGTATTTTTTCTTTTATTCCGCCAACAGGCAAAACCCTTCCTCTTAATGTGGTCTCTCCGGTCATTGCAATTCCGCTTTTAACCGCTTTTTTATTAAATGCCGAAGCCATTGCACTTACCATCGTTATTCCGGCAGAAGGTCCATCTTTAGGTATAGCGCCTTCAGGTACATGGATATGAATATCCTTGTCTACAAATTCCTTATAGGACAGGCCAAGCTTTTCGGGATGCGATTTAAGATACTGAAATGCAATTATAGACGATTCTTTCATTACATCTCCAAGGTTTCCTGTTGTAGAAAGGATTCCTTTCCCTTTACTTAGACTGCATTCAACAAAGAGAATCTCTCCTCCGTTTTGTGTCCATGCAAGTCCTGTTACTACTCCTGTTCCTTCGTTGCCCTTTTGCATGTCATGCTGATTCGTGGGAGTTCCAAGAATTGCCTTAACCTCTGCAACACCAATAATATCCGGGATTTTTTCGTTCATCGCAATTTTCTTTGCAGTGATTCTGGCTACTTTGGCAATTTGCTTGTCAAGACCGCGCACGCCTGACTCTCTAGTATACTCGTCTATAATAGTGTCAATAGCTTTAATGCTTATTTTCAACTGGTCTGCATTAAGTCCGTGTGCTTCTCTTTGCTTGGGAATAAGGTGATCTTTTGCAATATACCTTTTTTCTTCTGCAAGATATCCGCTCACATTAATCATCTCCATCCTGTCCCTGAGTGCAGGATGAACATTGTGAATATCGTTCGCAGTAGTTATAAAGAGAACTTTAGACAAGTCATAATCGATATCCAGATAATTATCGTGAAAAGCTGTGTTTTGTTCGGGATCAAGTACCTCAAGAAGTGCCGATGCAGGGTCCCCCCTGAAATCGCTGCTGACTTTGTCAATTTCGTCAAGAACAATAATAGGATTAGATGTGCCGGCTTTTTTAATTGAACTTATTATTCTTCCCGGCATAGCCCCTATATAGGTTCTTCTGTGACCGCGTATTTCAGATTCATCATGAAGCCCGCCAAG
>Ga0209016_1002021_pt1 | contig 14587 bp, 9 predicted proteins | sample EPASupsiteSAE305_FD_187265 | JGI IMG/M metagenome (GOLD analysis project Ga0209016, IMG submission 187265) | Bioremediated contaminated groundwater microbial communities from EPA Superfund site, New Mexico - SAE3-05 (SPAdes) (version 2) | ecosystem: Environmental > Aquatic > Deep subsurface >...
CTGTTACTGCGATAGTAAAAAAGAGTTTGACAACTGCTGCAAACCATATTTGAACAATATGCTAAGCCCATCAACGCCCAAGCAGCTTATGAGAAGCAGATACAGCGCTTATGTTTTGGGCGACGGCAAGTATATAGTAAAAACCACAGCTAAAGAGCAAAGATATGAAGATGATATAGATCTCATAAAAGAGTATTCACAAAGCGTAACATGGCTTGGTCTTGAAGTTGTACATGCAAAAGAGAGTGTCGTTGAGTTTAAGGCCTACTACAGAGATGTGGATGGCATAAAGATACAACATGAAAAGAGCAATTTTATAAAAGAGGACGGAATCTGGTTTTACAAAGACGGTCTGCTTTTAAACTCAAAGATAGAGAGAAATATGCCATGCCCATGCAAAAGCGGCAAGAAATATAAAAAATGCTGCGGATAAAAAGATATTTATAGTAAAATTTCTTTAAGTCCATTTGTCTCTAGCTTTTGATTTGCAGCTTGTTCATTAGCTTTTTCTAACTCGTCCTTCCATTTTTCTCAGCGTTTACCGTCTTCTAAAAGCAACTCTTCATCATCAACGATAATAACTTCTGGATTACTATCATCAAAATCCTGAAATTCTATCTTTGAATCTTTGAGGGTTTTGGATGCTTTTGCTCCTAATCTTTTTAAATTTTCAACGCGTCCTAGTATATTTCCACTTCCTTCGCTCAGTTGTTTGTGTGTTGCTTCGTAAGTGTTTGATAAAGTTTTGATTTGATTGCCAACTTTGTTAAAATTTTCGGCGAAACCGACCATTTTGTCATAAAGTTTTCCAGCTTCATCAAAGAGTTTTGTCGTGAGAGAATTTGATTGCTCACTTTGCCAGTAGAGGTAGATGGTTCGCAGTGAGACGGTTAAAGTGGAAGGATTTACGATTGCAATATGTTTTTTGAGTGCATATTCATACAAAGCAGGGTCTCTTTGAACCGCAAGAGCAAATGCACCTTCAATCGGTACAAACATAAAAACATACTGTAGCGTTCCAATTTTATAATGTGCATAATCTTTTGAATCGAGTGTGTCTATATGGTTTTTAAAAGAGATAACCATATTGTTGATTGAGATTACTCTCTCTTCTTCAGTTTCAGCTCTGATATAGCTGTCATAATCATTTAAAGATACCTTAGAATCGATAATCATTGTTCTTTCTTGAGGAAGCTTTATCACAACATCGGGGCGTTTTGTATCCCCTTGTTCGTCTTTATAGCTTTGTTGTGTGTGATAATGGACATCTTTGAGCAAACCTGAATATTCTAAAACACTCTCCAAAATCATCTCACCCCAGCTCCCCTGCGTTTGTTTTTTTCCTTTGAGTGCCTTTGTCAAATTTTCTGCTTCTTTGGAAATATTCATACCTGCTTTTGTAACTTGTTCTATCTCTTTAGAGAGTTCGGCAAATTTTTTGACACTGCTCTCTTGTGAGTCCTCTATCTTCTTTTTAAAAGAGTCAATATTTTCTTTAAAAGGTTTCAAAATCGAATCAAGCGATTTGAGTGATGTTTCATCAAATTTTTTGAGTTTACTTTCTAGGTTGTTTTGCATGATTTCATTGAGTTTTAACTCTAGTTTTTTGCTCTGCTCTTCAAATTCAACTTTGAGTTTTACATTGTTTTCTTGTTGTGCATTGAGGCTTGATTCTAACTCGGAATTTTTTGCTCTCACCTGAGCGTTATTTTCAATGAGAGAGTCAATTTTTGCCTTTGAAGTATGCAGCTCTTCATCTAGCTTTTGCAAACGCATAGTAAGGTCAGCGATATTGTGTTCTTTCGCATCAATATTTGCTTTAAATTCGGAGTTTTTAGATTCAGCTTTATGGAGATTTTTGTTTGTTTCTTCCATTAAAGAGAGGTTATTAGATAGTTTTTTATCAAGAGAATCGATTGTGGAGGCTAATTCTTGATTTTTTGTAATTAGAATTTCATTATCTTTTTTATTGGATTTTTCAATCTGTTCTTGCTCGTTCTCTTTCATTTTAACTGTGTTAGTCAGTTCAATATTTTCTGTATTTTTTTGCGTTAATGCTTGATTGGCTTCTTGAATGGTTTGCTCAAGCATCAAAACTTTGTTCTCTAAATCCGCAATATTTCTTGATTTTTCGTCTATGTCTTTTTCAAGTTTCGCATGTTCTATATCTTTTCGGGCAAGATTGGCATGTGCATCTTCAAGCTTCTCACTTAGGAGGATTTCCTTGCTAGTGAGTTCACTGATTTGTTGTGTCAAAAATGGTATAGCAGCAACTTGCTCTCGCTTGGCGTTTAGTTCCGCCAACAAGCCATCATCCGCAGAGATTGGTTGTGACATACTTTTTTTGAGCCAAATGACCAAGCCGATAAATACCATTAATGCCGTTAATACTACTACTGCGATTATTATGTTGATTGGATCCATTTTGTGCCTTTTTTATAAAATTAGTTTATTTTTAAAATTTTGATGTTCACGAGTATTTATCACTTTACTTTGGCATGTGGAACTTTCCACATGCCTAGAAGTTTTCAAAATCATGATTTCAAAAATTGAAAAAATGCAATTAAATGCTCTTCTGTAAAATAAATATACTCTTCATTTTTGTTAAGTCTTATCTCTAAAAAGCACATATCTTGCCATTCTACATGCTCTTTAAAACATTCTGGATGATGCAGAGGTTTATCAATTTTCATATCAATTATAAATTTATCATAAGTGTAGTAATTCGATTTTAATTTATTTTTAAATTCAGTAGTTAAAAAACTTGCTTTAAAATCTCCACCTTGTTTGATTATAGAATAACATCTAGAACATAAACATAATGAATTGCTGACATCTATCAAATTATGCTCTGCTATTTGTTTTTGCTCAGATGTCCAACTTCCTCTTCCAAAATCAGTCCATGTAAATCTTTCACAATGGTTGCCAGTTTTGGTTTTAAATGTGAAACCGCATATTTGGCATTGACCCAAGTAAAAATCTTTTCTTTTAAATTTATTTTTAGTTTCTTCATGACCAAATCTTTCCATCTTCTGGTTGGAAGTTATATTGTTATTGCCTTTGCCATCATATGACATTTCATTCTTTATTTTACATTTTGTTTTTTCAGATATTGAATTTGAAGTATCTAATATTTCTGAAATTCTTTTCGTTTGTTTTTTGCTGAAATCTTCTTGAAACTTTTTTGTATCTCTCACGATAGATGGCATAAGTTCTTTCTCTGAATCCGAATCTACATATCGTTCAAAATCAGCAATTTGGTCTGCACCAGATTTTCTCTCACCTCTTATTTCTTCTTCACTTTTTTGCTCTTCAGTTTCAGTTATTTCATCTTCATCATAATTATTTTTAGAGCCATTGTCTTCTTCTTGCCTATATGTAGGTTTATTACCAACAAAAGTGTTTTGCTCTTCAGGCATTACATCAGAAATATTTAATGGGAAATTTTGCTTTTCTTTGATTTCTTCTTTTTGGTAATAACTATCTTTTGATTGTGATTTTTGAATAACTTCATTGTAAAAATCTTTTATATCCTTGTCGCTTATCGAGCCTATTTTGTCGGAAATAATTTTAAATAAATCACTCTCATTAACAATATATAAAACTTTATCTTCAATATAGTGCTTCGTTCTATCAACTTCAATAGTAATTTTATCAATTGTGATTTGAGCAACAATATCTTCATGAATACTTACTTTTTGAACTTCATTAAGTTCAAGTAAATTATCTTTTTTTTCTAGTTCCTTATACTCGTCTGGAAATTTTGTAAAAAGTAAATCATAAGCAAAATGCAACATGCTCCTAAATTTTTGAAGATCAAAACTATAAATTTGGTGTCCATTAGAATATTCAGGAGTTAGCTCTTTTAGCCTTTTTATTTTTAGTGTGCCAATTAATTTTGAATAATGTTCTATCGGATATTTTTCATTTACAGAAAATATTTTATCTTTTAATTTTTCATCATCATATTCAATTTTTAAATCATTAAAATAAAAATTGTTATCTTTATTTTTTTTGTCATTATCTAAAATAAAAATGTTTTTTTCTCTAATAAGTTCAGGAAAATTTCTTGTTTGACTTTTAATTCCCATATCATCGTAAAATCTTCGCTGATTATTTTCTTCGGAGATTAAGTCATTCAAATCTATCAATAAATCATAATACACATCTGTTTTAGAAGATATTTTTTCTATATCTTCAATGATGTGTGCTATTGTCTTTTCATGTGCAATTCCTATTTTATGTAAGAAGAATTGTTTTAATGTTTCATTATAAATCTTAGATAAAACTGTCAAACTATTTTTACTTTTTTGTTCTTTCCAAGCACATTCAGAGGTATGCTTTTTATTATTAGAACTATCTAAAATGAGTGGTTTTCTTTTAAATTCTTTTTTTAGTTCATCAATGGATACAATTTCGCCTTCTCCACGTTCAGAATGCTTATCTAAAAATGAATATATTCTTTCAGCTTTTTTATAGTCATTGATTTTTTCAAGATATACAATATATGGTTCTATATTTTTTAAGGGTGGCAAAAAATATTGTTTTAAAATATCCAATACTTTATTTTTTTTATACTCTTGATTTAGATAAGCTATCTCGAAATCTTCCACTTGCTCATAAAACAAATTTTCTACTTTATATTCATGATTGTCTTGAGAAAAAACTCTAAATTTTCCTATATTCTCAATTTTTTTCTTTTCATCGCTAATACTTTTAGCAATTAATTCTAACGCTTTAATGCTCTTTTTTAAATCCAAATTTGATTTAATAGATTCAATAAAATTTACAATATCATCATTTTTTATATTTTTTTCAAAAGAAAAATATTTTAAAAACTCTTTTGTTTTTTTTTCATCAGGCGTCTTAAAAATATTCTTGTAGCTTTCATTTAAAAATTCAAATCTACTTTTGTCACTGATGTATTCATCAATTGAATCAGTTCCAAAAACAATTTGTGAAATATCTTGAGGTAGATAAATATAACTAGATTTTCTATATTTTCTCGTATTATTTGATGAAATAAAAACTAAGCTATTTTTGATGTTATTTTGTTGTTCCTTTTCAAATTTACCAAAATTCTCAATAATTGCTTTTGTGTATTCCAATAGTTTTGTATCGTTTTGTTTATCTCTATTTTCAGCATTTTTCTTTATCCAAGGCAGATATTCATTGATTATAATATTGAGAATATCAGCTTCTTTGACTTTAAACACTTTTATAAAAAATTCTTTATATTCTTGCTTCTGATTTACAATTTTAAAAAGTTCATCATTTAATACTTCTAAAATAGCGTCACTATCATTTGAAAAATAAACATTTCCTGTTGACGATAGAAAATTTGCATTTTTAGTTAAAATCAAAGAAATATTTGAAATCTTATCTTTGTTATCATCTTGATTTTTAATTAAAAAATCTAAAATTTTAGGATAATTGATTTGAATATTTTTCTTTAAATAGTTTTGCAAAACTTCTGGATATTTAGCAAAAAAATCTAATGTTTTTCTGTTTTTATCTCCTTGTTGTTCTCCTATAACTTTTCGTATAAAATTTTCTAAATTTTTATTGTTTGCATCTAAATAATCATTTGATAGAAAGTTATATTTACTAAAATCAAACTCTGACTCTTCACACATACTTTCAATCAAAATGTCAGGTTTGTATTCACTCGATATATACATCACATCATACAGATAAAGTTTTTTCTCAGCTTTATATTTTGGAAGAATCGGCAAAGCTTTTTTTATCTTTTGAAAATAGTCTTCGTCAAATTTTCTAGCATCTCTTCCAAAATTTAAATATGTTGCAATTATGTTTGTAAAATACAAAACTTCATCTTTTTTATATAGGTTTATGTCATTATGTTTATTCAAATAAGCATAAATCTTGTCAAGTAATTTCTCTTTATCAATTTTTATAATTTGAAATTTATCTATGAAATAATTATCAAGCTCAAATTTTTCATGAACTTGTTCATATTGTTGTCCGAATAAAATTTTTAGATATTTTGTCTCTATCTTTATATTTTCTTCGAGTAAAATAATATTTTGTGGCTTTTGCCAAGTTTCATTTTGAGAGAGAATTAAATTCTTATTTTTAATTTCACTGATTATTTCTGCATATAGTTTGTCAATAAACTTATTATTGCTTTTTGTTTCTTGTAAAAAATATTTTAAATATGTGTATTTCAATTTAGAATGGCTTTGAAATTTATCTATATTTTCAATAATAAATATTTTTATCTCTTTAAATATATTTTTATTCCACTCATTTTCATCTATGTCACCTCTATTTGTGTCGAGTAGAAAATCTGCTTGAATTGTAAAATTTAATCTACTATCAATATCTGTTGGCAAGAAGGCAAAAACATTTGTTGAACTTGAGTATTCCTTTTCCGGAAATGCTAAGATTATTTCTCTTTTTTTTGTAGTCTCTCGCCTTTTTTCCTTTATAAGTGAAACATCTATCTCTTTTCTAAAAATATAATATTTTTCATTGTTTGACAACTGACATAATTCACTGTTTTCTTCCTTAGTAACACTTTTTTCTATAGACATAAACCTTGTTTCACTCTTAGTAATACTTATCGAATTTAGTTTTTTCAAAAATAATATTAGTTTAGGCTCAATTTTTAATTCAAAATCTTTTTCAAGTTCTAGTATTGCATCATCATTGATTGAATAAGGTAAATATATTGCAGTACCGCCATAACTATTAAATTCACTAGGCAAAACATCACGATATTCCCTTAATAAAATTGGCTTTACTCTCCCATACATTTCATTAATATCAAAATAAAATTTATATCCATTTGATGATATACAAGGAGTATTTGTTATTTTAAATACAGATCTAAAGCCTAATCCTTTTTCCCCTATAAATTGATCCTTTTTAGAAATTTTATCACCACCACCTAGTAAACATATAGAATTAATATCTTCTTCTGTAAAACCATCTTGATTACTTAAAACCATTATCCCATTATCAAATAGATGAAAATGTAATTCGGATTTTTTGTTTTTTAAATATGATGAATCTTCCGCATTTTGAATAATTTCATATATAAAATGTGCATTTTCTGGGTAAGCTTTTTCTGATAATGCTCCTTGTTGATTTTCTTCAGCTTTATTAATATCTTTTCCTAATCTTTGAGAATCTATGTTATTCTGCTCTGCTTTCCCAATATAGTACTTATTCCATTTTAAAATCACATTCTCTTCATTAGATATATTCATTCTTTTATCCCCATCATCCCCAAAATCTCAAAACTACTCTTAATCTCTTTTCTACTCTCTAGCTCTTGTATCTTTTTAGCCTTTTGGAGTTTTAGATTTTCTATTTCTCCGATTCTCATGCGTTTGACATCCTCTTGCGATACTTTTTGTTCGAGTCTTTTCACTTTATCCATCTGCTTGTCAAAATAGTTGCTTATGGAGTTGATTTTTATATCTATTTGTCTATTTTGGTTGATGGCTTCTATGGCTTTTTGCTCTTCTATGCTTTTTATAATGAGGGTAGTTGATTTTGTTTTTATCTCTTCTAAGTTCATGTTTGTAGTTGTTTGACTTTGCGTACACTCACTTATAAACTCAAAATAATCCACTTCATCCACAAGAGATAAATTTTTGTCAAATATAATGGTTCTTATGAGCGATTTGTTTTTGAGCTGGTTGAAGTTGACTCTGTAAACAACAGCGTAACTCTCTTTATATCTGGCATGTGCAACACTTGAGTAGAGTGTTTTATGCGTTTTGTCTTTGGTAATTATGGAAATAATCGGATTGTTTAAGTAGAGATAGAGCGTTTGAAACTCATCATTGTTGTTTGTCGTAAAACTCACTTTTAGCTCTTTGTATCTATTTATTTTAAGTAACACGGCTCTTTCTTGTTTGTGTTGCAGTGCTTGAGTTCTTTTATCGCTTTCATTTGCTTTGAGTAGATTGACTAATTTTTTCAGATTTTCAGAGGATAGTTTTATATTTCCATCTTTTAGCTCAAAATAGTTTATTTGATTTTCTTCTAAATAACGCACAAATATTTTTTTGCTTTGTTCTTGCAAAGCATTAATTTTTATTGGGTTTAAGAGTTCATCATGCTTTGTTTTGTAGTGTATATCTTCATTTATGAGCTTTTCTACTTCACTGTTTTGCTCTTTTACTTCTATCTCTTGCCTTTTTAGAGCAAGTTCTTTGAGGTGCATTTTCTCATCCACTTCTTGTGCTGAGAGATGGATTAACTCTGCTATATTGAGTTGTTTTTCAAGGTCTCCTAAAATCGGTTCAAGCTCACCTACTGAACTCTCAAATATATTTAGCTTTGTATAAAGTCGATTAAGTATTCTGTCTTCTATCGAACCGACAATGCAGAGGTTGAAGACATGCAACTTATCAAACTTTTGACCAATCCTGTCTATCCTACCGATGCGTTGCTCAACTCGCATAGGATTCCAAGGCAAATCGTAATTTATCACAACATTACAAAACTGCATGTCAAGACCTTCACTTCCTACTTCGCTTGAGAGTAAAATGTCAAAGCTCCCTTTTTTAAACTCTTTGATTTTAGTAAATCTCTCTTCTACAGAAAAATCTCCATGTATTTTTCCAACCTTATAGCCCATTTTTTCAAGTTTACCCTCAAGATAGTTGAGTGTTTTTTTGAAAAACGAAAAGACAATCATCTGTTGTATGTTTTGAGATTTCAAATCTCTTAGTATTTCATCAAATCGTAAATACTTTGAATCATCCTCTCCGATGCGTTCACCTTTGACAATAATGTCGTCAAGATATTTCAGTGCCTCTTTTTTGATGTCTATGTCTTGGTAATAATCTTCCAAATCATCCATATCTCTTATAAAAAGTTTTCCGCTCTTTTGCATCTCTTTGAAACTCTCTAAGGATGCTATCATCGAAGAACTAGCCATTCGCTCTGGCATAATTGTAATGAACCCTTGCGGAGTATCTGGGTTAAGAAACTTAACCAACTCTATTACAGCGTTATAATAATCTCGTTCTTCCTCCGTGATTTCTACAATCACAGATTTTGCACTTCTAGGGATAGAACGACCAACATCTTTTTTCTTTGTACGATTGATAATAAAACTTAAATGATCAGACTTTACCAATCTATCTATAAAATCGATTTTTTCTAAACTTTGCAAAGTTTGGAGTTTTAAAATAGCACCAAATATCTCTTTTAAAATACTCGGATAACTATCATCAGTATTTTCATGAATGAATGTTTTTATCTCTTGTAATGTGTGGTTGTTTCTGATGAGGGCTATAAGTGTATGTATTACCTTGTTTGGAAGTAGCATTTTTGCAAAATAATCATAATCTTTAAAATAATCACCATCAAGCAAAGATAAAATATTGAACAAATCATTAAGGCTATTTTGAACAGGCGTAGCAGTTAAAAAGATGATGTGTTCAGAAACAGATGTAATGAGTTCGGCACTATCAAAGGTCGAAGTGCCGTAATTTCGCATGGTATGGGCTTCGTCCATAATTAAAAAATCAACTTCAAAAAAACTGTTTTTTATAGCTTTCATAACCTTTTCATCTCTTAGTGTATGATAAGAGATGATGATTTTTTCATTTATGAGTTTTGAGCCGCTATGTGTTTCAACTTCATGAATAAAATGTAAAAATTGGTTTGTTTTGTGAATCTCAAAATGTTCGTCAAATCTGATTTCTAACTCTTCTTGCCATTTAAGCGTGAGCGATGAGGGGACGACTATGAGGGAGATTTTGAGCTCTTCTCTTTTGTCAATTTCTTTAAATATCATTCCCGCTTCAATGGTTTTTCCAAGTCCGACTTCATCGGCTATGAGAACACGATTATTTTCAGAGTTTAAAAACTTTATGAGCGGTTTATATTGGTGCGGTTCAGGAGTGAGGCGGTTTGTATTGTAGGAGTAAAGAATATCGCTCAATGGGTTTTTAATACAGTTTAAAAATATGTTTTCTTGCATAGCATCAAGCGAAGAAACTTTTGCCTCTGGCTCAAAAAATTCCAAATCATCCTTAGACACATTAACATACTCACCATCTAAAAGTATCTCACAGTACTCATCAGATTCGCTTAATATGATGGTATTTTGGTTTGTCGGCTTATGGATGGCTTTTTTCAATATTTCTCCTAAATATACTTTTTATTTCTTTTAATTATAAATTGCGACCATTATATATGTATTAATCTTAAAAAACTAAAATTGTGAATTTTTTTGATTTTCTATGCACTATAATCGCACTCACTCACTACGCACCATCATATTCTTATTCCACATTTGTATAATTTCTCTATCTTCTTCAGGAATGCTCCTGTTGAGTATAGCTTTTGCTTGAATGATTTTAAGATTGCTTATCTCAACGGCATAGACAAGCCCATCCTCTTTAAAAACACCATATATTATGGATATTTGATTATGAATACTTCTGCTATATCCGAACATGCAGTTATGTAAAATCTTTGACCACAGACTAAGCTCCATAGCTGTTTTAGGAAGTCTAAAATCAAGTTCTTTGAATATATATTCTTGTTTTAGAGCATGTGGCTTATACTCAAATGATTCTCTACTGTCTAATTCATAGCTTACTATATGAAAAATTCTAACTATCTGATCATGCAATGCTTTAAAAGTCAGCTTAACTTTCTCAAAATGCGTTTGCAGATGCTCTAAGCTATTGGCTCTATTGAGCATCATCAGAGTATCTCCCCAATGATGTATTGCATTTGCAAATCTTTTTTCATCTTGCATTTCATACCAAAAAAGTCTAACAATTTCTTTTTGGGAGTAATGTAGTTTCAAAAACTCTATAAATTCTATGCCGATCGAGAAAGTTTCATTAGTAAAAATTTTGTTTTTAACAAATGGATGGATTGCGTAGAGTTGCTGTAAAAAATCAATATTTGTGATGGTTCTTGAAAATATGTAGTCACTGTATGGATTGTAATAATTTTCCAGATGTAATGCTGATTCATACGATTCATAAAGTACTTTTTTTATATTTTTTGTGGAAATATTATTACTAATGAGATTGAGTAAAGAGAGTTGGGTATGCTGTCTTTGCTCTAGAATGTCAAAAAAGCCATTCTCCCAAGAAAAGAATTTAAACTCTGTTAAATAGGGGTTCATTACAAAAAACTTCAAACATTTTAATTTACCTTCAACAGAGAGATTTTTAAAATCACTTCCATTAAGCCAACCGATTTTGGTGCTTGTGTTTTCAAAGATAAAGCTTAATAGTTTTTCTTTGATGTCCTCTTGTAAAAGATTGCGAAATGTCTCAATTTTTTCTTCTGTGTATAAACTATATTTAAAAATCATTCTTTGTTTTGAGACATCAACGACTAGGGATGTTCCATCTTTTGTGAGAGTTCCACTAGCTAGTATGTGTTTTACAAGTTGAATGCTTTTTTCTTTCTCAGAGTAGATAGGGATGAAGCATAGTAAATCAACTCTCCATAGTTCATCATCTTCATATTTCTCTTGCGTCCAACTGAAATGTTTCCATATTCTCGTACTTTTGTTATGTAAAAAATGCTCGGCATCTTTAAAGTAATCGTTATTACATGCTAAACATGAGACATTATCAACATTATAATTTTTCATTAACGTATGTCGGACGAACTTCTCTCCGCATTCACAAAAGAAATGGTGTTGTGCTGCAATATAATATCTTGGCACGGTGAGAACCCAGCTATTTCTATCTGTCATTACTTTTTCCTCAAACTTCATTTATTTTTGTGAAAAAGTATAGCACTATTGTCCGAACTGAGAGTTCGTAAAAGAAATTTATAGTTTGAGGTACTGTTTAAGTGTTTGTTCTAGTTGTTGATGAAGCTCTTCGTTATCGAGGATTTTAATTTCAGGAAGCCATTGTTTCACAAATAATAAAACCTCTGCTGCATTGTAATATTCCAATTGTATTTGCAGTATAGAGTCGCTTTGCGAGAGAATAGTTGCATTTTTTGGTAGATTCCTTTGTGTATAGAGTTTTGCATTACCGATGATTTCAAGTGTTACACTTTTTGCATTGCCATCAAACCAAACGGAATTAAATCTGGCAAAAGTACTTTGAATCTCTTTTTCTATGGCAACATTGCTAATATAATTTTCACCTGCGAATTCTACTTTGGTGATACTGTTGATGTGATAGCTCTTGAGTTTACTGGCTTCTACATCATAAGCCAAGAGATACCAAAAGTTAGAAAAGTTTGCAATTCGATAGGGATGAACATAAACCTCTTTAAAAGTTGCATCTTTTTTTGTGTAGCAAAAGGAACAGCTCTCTTGACTTTTTATTGCTTGAAGCAGTTTATAGAATTCTTTCGTATGTGATATTTTTTCATAATCAATACTCAACAAAAAAAGATTTTTGCTCTCTCTTGCTTGTGGAAATGCATCATCTACATATTTGTTCATTTGTGGTAATGCACTGCTTTGTAAACTTTTCAAAAGAGCTATAACAATCTCTGCATCATCACTATTTGCATCTATTGAGCTGCTGTTTTCTCTTAAACGGTAGTTTTGCTGACCAAGGCTTTGTATTTCATATATGCTGCTAAAGAGCTCTATATCTTTTTGAATTTGTCTTTGGGATATTGAAAACTCTTGAGATAACTCTTTTACATTGAGCGTATCACCGTGATTAATTTTTTGAATAATAGATACTAAGCGATTTACGAGTGTTAGGGGTGCCAAGATTTATTTCCTCTTGTGAAATGAATGTATGAGTCTATCATTTTTTTGAACAAAAATAATTTATGTTTGGCTTCGACTATTTTTTAATTACGCTACAATCATGCCAACTTATTTGATTCAAGCTCATTTTTTACCAAAACTAAATGCAACAACGGATTTTATGATTATTTTATTACGCGAAGGATTTAAATGAAAACTATACTTGCAGTAGGTGGCAGAGGTGGAAACTTTGCAAATTATATAGAGGCTTTGAAAAATGACTATGTGGTTTATAGAATCAAAAAAATAGATGAGCTTCATGATGTTTTGAATGACATCAATGGCAAAAAAGTAAACATTGTTGTTGGTTTAGGTGGTGGGTCAAGTGGTCAAACGGTAGTACAAATAGCTGCCATTTTAAGCCAGAATAATATTGACTTTACTATTTTTGCATCCCTACCTTTTAAGTTTGAGGGTGGTAAAAGAGATAAAGCTGCAAAAGCAACATTAGAAACTTTGCACAAAAATCAGTACAAAGTCATTGCACAAGGAAACGATGAATTTCTCAAACAAGGTGCTTCCGTTGATACACAAGAAATATTTAGTAATGCCGATAAAATCTTCTTTGAGAAACTTGAATAATTGTAAGCGTTCCGTAGTAGTGAGATAAAAGAATCTTGGCATGTGGAATTTTCACATTCAAATATTTCCATCTCCACATGCCGTCATACATAAAAATAAGCCGAACCACAATTTGAAGTAAAAAAGAAGGGATATTTTTGACTATTTCTAATTCATAATCTATACATTAAAGTAGGTAATAAAAGAACACATTTATTGCGTTTTAATATATCATCTACTAGACAAAATATTGTTATTATCTTCTCTTCCATAAGAATCCCTCTGTTACGAGCTTTTATCATGGTTCTAGCAATTTACAATCCCTCTTTTAACTAACAATTTGGGTTAGTTTAACATGTTAAACAAAATCTGAAACAGTTTTTACACTCTTGAGAATACAGCTTCATGAAAGATTATGCCATTAATAATATCTGGAGCATCTAGCTCACCATCATCACGTAAGTACTGAAAAAACATCATAGGAATTATAACCCTTGCTAATGAATTAATTTGTTGTTGCGCATATGTAGCAACGGAACCATCGTCAAATTCAAAATTAAATTCAAATTCATCATTCAATTTATATAATGTAGTATTTTTACGTCTATGTAGTTGTTTTATTTTTTTTGTTTTCTTATCTCTTAGAAGATATTCCTCTTTTTCAACCATGATAGATGATTTTATTTTAAATTACATACTTATTTTTGTTTTTCTTGAACTCTATGAGATTTCATGGCAGAAAGCCCCCAGCATTATGGGCATGATAATACGCATGAACAGATATTACTCAAAAAGTATACTTCTTTTTTTGATTATGCAACCAACTTTCTACTTTGCCATCGGTTTTGCTATATTGTGCGATTATGATATTTTTGCGATTATTTTTCTATTTTTAAAGACAGCAGACGTGGCAACAAAGATACTTCTTATAGAGCAGATATTTACAAAAAAGAGTCTTTCTCAAGAAATGAGCCTTATCTTACTCTCTCCCATAGATAGCTTCTTGCCATATATGGGGCTGATAATCTACCCTCTTCTTATTGCGTTAGCTATCTAACTCGGAGTAACTGTTTTTAAGCTGCGCTTGTTTAGATAGAAATTTAACACTTTGAGAGATATCTTCATTTGCTATATGGTAATGTTCATGCAGTCTCTCTAAAGATCTATCCACTTTTGTCGTAAGTATCACGATTAGAGACTCCATCTGCTCTTTTATGCTGTCTATTTCATCATCTTTTGCATCTTTAAAATCTTTTATAATCATACTTAGCTGAGATTGAGATT
>Ga0209016_1002022_pt1 | contig 14584 bp, 13 predicted proteins | sample EPASupsiteSAE305_FD_187265 | JGI IMG/M metagenome (GOLD analysis project Ga0209016, IMG submission 187265) | Bioremediated contaminated groundwater microbial communities from EPA Superfund site, New Mexico - SAE3-05 (SPAdes) (version 2) | ecosystem: Environmental > Aquatic > Deep subsurface >...
ATATATCCCCATCAAAAATTAACTCAGGCAGACGGGGAAAATCTGCCATTTAATAATAAAGAGTTTGATTATGTTATTTGCAGCCATGTGCTTGAACATACAGAAGACCCGGCTAAGTTCGTTGGTGAGCAGGTAAGGGTATCAAAAATGGGTTATTTAGAAGTTCCAAGCCTCATTGGAGAGTTCCTGGCTCCAAAGTCTTCTCATAAATGGGTTACCCTGGACATCGACAACAAACTGGTTCTCTATGAAAAATCAAAGATGAAAACAGACTTTTTACCTGATTTTGGTAATCTTTTTCTAAATCATTTGCCTTATAAATCTTTGCTATATAAATTATTGTGCATGTCCAAGCAGAATTTTATAGCTGTTAAGTATGAGTGGAAAGATTCTGTAGATATTATTGTTAACCCGGAAGACAACTACTACAAATCGTTTTTTACAGAAAAGTGGACGCCTGAAATGGTTCAAAAGATTTTCCCGCAGAGATCTGTATGGATGGAACTTTCTGAAATATTTAAATCATTCTCATATTACACCATGAGCAAGCTTAAAAGAACAGTTTTCCCATCAAAAGAGCCTGTTTCTTATGAGGAATATAGCAGGACAAATCAGAAATAATCAATTGATGTAGCTGAAGTAAGAGTTGCTGTGCAAGCTGTCGGCCACGGAAGGGATATACCAATTTGACCCTATTTCGCCACCGCCTTCTGCCCAGATTTTAAAGTTGGGATATGCATTGTATATTTTAACCCATTCAAGTGGATGGCGAATAGATTTGTCACTAATAATAGCCCAAACCCAATTATCAACTGTAGAAAAATCTGTTTTTGGTCTTGTGCTTAAAAAATACAGTAGGTTGAATTTTTGCGTTGCCTTTTGTCCTTTAAAATGAACCTCTCTTCCACGGGTGCCAAAACAGGCAAATATGTCAAGATTGATTTTCCCGGTTTGTATGGTATCAAGAAAAGTCATCTTAGAAAATGAAAATAATTTTGTGGGCTTAATTATTACCTGCACGGTGAATGACTCGGTATATGTAAACGGATCGACATCCCGGACATTAATGAAAAGGTCTTTTTCATTATAAAAATAATATCTGAAATCCCCTGTTATGGGGGCTACCTGAGAAGTTGTTACTCCTGTTTCCGTTGAGTATCCCTCTGAATTGTCGGTAACATTAAAAAGCGGGGAAAGAATGGGATCTGAAGAGTGAAGAATGGTTTCCACAACATCCAGTGCCTCATCGGAGTTAAGATTTGCTGCAAGCCCAATCTGGGGATAGGAACTGCCTATAGCTCTGGGCTGAATGTTAATATTAAAACCAAGAAGCTTTGCTTTATTGTCGAGAAGATACTCAATATTGAGGCCGAAAACAATATCATTCATATCCATGTCCCCTTTAGACGGAAACAAATCCTCAAACATAACAGTTGCGTACTTGTATTTAGAGGGGAAATAAACTCTTTGCTTCACCTGGCTACTCCTGATGGATTTGGTCTCAGCCTGAGATTGTTCCTGAACGATATTGAGATTTGTGTTTTTTCCAACAGTTATATCATACTCTCCCGGTGGCAAAAAAGAAGCAATTGTGTCTCCTTCATCGTTGAGGATACTTGAAACGACTGCAATGTTAACTTTTTTCGCCTCAATCGTTTTCCAGTCAAAGTCGCCAGGAACATCCAATACTTTTACATAAGTATCTTTAGGAAACTTTAGGCATGAAGAACAAAAAAGAATAACGGAAAATAAGAATATAAATTTTCTCACTCCTTAAAATTTTAACTTAATCGTATGCGAAGTTAATCTTTGTAAAGAGACTATCCAAAATTTTTGAACCATACCAGTTTGTTTTGTCCTGATTTGAGACCCACAATCCAAAATCCGGATATGCATTGTTGATTCTTACAGTTTCAAGAGGGTGCCTAACGGATTTATCACTCATGATTGCCCATACCCAGCTATCGTATGCAGATGAAAAATCTGTTCTTCCTGTTGGTTCAAAAGTTGCTAAGTTGAAATACTTTGAAGGTAACTGACCTTTAAAATGAACTTCTTTTCCTTTATTTTCAAAAGCCGCGTAAATGGAAATATTAACCTTATTTGCGTTGTATACATCAAGGAAGGTAAAAGAATTATAAGCTATTACAGAATTTAATGACACCTTTGCTGTAAATTTTTTACTTAAAGTTGCAGTTCCAATATTGAAAACATTTATAAATGTAGTATAGGTAGGGGGGTTAATAAAGAAACTACGGAAATTACCTGTGAAAGGAGCAACTTTATAGTCGGCATTTAGTGCGTCACTTGGATTCACAGGATTATAATAACCGTTTTTCGGATCAACATTATAAATTGGAGCCAAATCGGAGTGGTCGTTTGAAATGCCAGGATAGTCAGTGCTGCTTCTTGCAACCTTGCTAACCTTAACAGCCATTCCGGTGAAATTTGCTCCAATGCCGATATATGTTTGAGTGCTGCCAACTGCTCTTGGCTCTATGTTAAAATTTATGGCAACGACTCTTGCATTTTTATCAAGGTCATATTCAATATTAAGGCCGAATACAACATCGTTCATGTCTTTATCGCCAGAATATGGGAATAAATCTTCAAACATTACAGTAGCATACTTGTTTTCAGCAGGAAAATATATCCTGGTTTTAGTTCCTGTTGATGGAGTTGAAATAGCCTTTGTATCAATGTCAAGATTTACATTAGATGCAATCGTTTTTAAAACAGATCCCTTTCCAATATACAAATTGTATTCTCCGGCAGGGAGGTTTAATGCAATTGTATCTCCGTCTTGATTAATGACAGAAAATACTCCGGTTGAAGAAACTGTTTTTGTTTCTATTGTTTTCCAGTCGAAGTTCTCTGCTATATTTAAACCATTTGGATCCACGATAGTTGTTGAAGCCGGAAATTTTACGCAGGACGAAATAATAAATGTCACCGCTGCTAATAATACTAATACTTTACTCATTTTTTAAGCACCTCTTTAGCCGCTTTAATTGTTTAAATTACACTAATATATGCGATAAAATTAGTGTGTAAAAATCTAGTTAATCGCAAATATAAAAAAAATAATTGAAAAATTATACTTTTTTATGAAATATTTTTTTATTATAAAAATGTATATTTGTAATCATTAGAAAAATCAATGACTATGAAAAAGCTGCTATTTATCTTATTTGTGATTATACCGGGGATGATGTTTCCTTTGGAAAAAAATGACGGACAACAAGTCCCGAAAATGAATTTTTATGGAGTAGACTTTACTCTGGTTAAAACATTCGGAGTAAAAGAAGAACCGGGAAAGGTTGCAAAAGCATTTGAAGAGATTAATAAACTCATTGTTTCTGAGACAAAAAAATACCAGTACGGAAATTTCTTTACAAAGTACATCAGGGAGATTGATCAGTCAAAGGAGTTAAAAAAAATTCAGTTTACCACTTTCGACAATGTGAGTATAGACGAAGCTATTTACAGGGCACGCATTATGAACGAGGCCGGAATGCCAACCTACAGTAAAACTTATAAAATTGATGATGCGGCTGTTGTTGCTCTCGTTAAGTCTTTCAATACAGGCAAGGATATAGGCTATGGTGTACTTTATGTGGCAGAGCTTTTGGACAAGGAGGCAGGAATAGGAAATTATATAGCGGTATGTTTTAATGTGAAAACAAAGAAAATAGTTTTTACAGACAGAGTTTCCGGAAAGGCAGGCGGTTTTGGGTTAAGAAACTACTGGGCTTCCTCTCTGGAAAAAATATTTAAACTTTAATTATAGATTTATATTTATAAGCCTGCAAGCATTTGCAGGCTTATTTCTTTTATACTAACCTAAAATATTTATTATTATGAAAAAGATTTTAATGTTGGCACTGATTTTATTTGTCGGGATTGGTGCTTTTGGTCAGAGTATTAAGAAAACTTCGGGCACCCTTAATTCTCTTAGGGAAGCTAAAACAATTGGGGTCTCTTTCACCTACGAAAATATGAAAGTAGGGAAAATGACAGAAGAAAAGTATGTAAAGGAAAAGATTGAAGCCTACAATTCAAAGAAATCCGGATGGGGAGATGAGTGGCATAAAGCGTGGCTATCCGACCGTGACGAGCGGTTTGAACCAAAATTTATAGAGTTGTTTTCTAAATACCTTAAAGACAGTGGTGTAAGCGCAATTTTAGGCGACGGGGAAGTCCTTATGAAAATAAATGTAGATTTTATTGAACCCGGATTCAATGTTGGCGTTGCAAGAAGAAGTGCCTCAATCGATTTTACCTGTATATTTGTAAACAAGTCAGACGGAAAGGAAATAGCAACTATTGTGATAAAAGATGCCTCTGCCAACAATTTTGGAGGGAACGACTATGATGTGGGTTTTAGAGTGCAGGAATCATTTGCCAAGGGAGGAAAGGAACTTGCAAAATATTTGATAAAAGAAGCTAAACTATAATGGGTGTCAAACTAGCGTACTGCATACCAGCTTTATATTCTGCCAGCGGGATGGAGAAAACCCTGACAATTAAGGCAAACTACTTTGCTGATGTGCTTGGATATAATGTTTTTATAATTACAACTGATGGGGCTGGCAAACCGCCGGCATTCTTGTTATCCAATAAAATTACTATAATAAATTTAAATATTGATTTTGAAGATATTTGGAATTATCCAATTTATAAAAAAGCTTTCTTTTATTTATTTAAGCAGATGGTTTTTAAAAGGCGTTTATCAAAAACGCTGATACAGATAAAACCCGATATTACAATATCTACTTTAAGACGTGAAATTAATTTTATTACCAAAATTAAAGATGGAAGTCGTAAAGTTGGCGAACTGCATTTCAATAAGAGAAATTACAGAGATTTGGATAAACACGATTCACCGGGTTTTTTCAAATCGGTGATATCAAGATTATGGATGAATCAACTTGTCGGAAATCTGAAAAAGCTTGACAAGTTTGTTGTTCTTAGCAATGAAGATAAAGAGCAATGGAACGAATTGGAAAATGTATCGGTTATTTACAACCCATTAGAAAAACTTCCGGGTAAAACATCCGATTGTTCTGCGAAAAAGGTTATCGCAGCTGGAAGATTTGTCCATGTGAAAGGTTACGATATGTTAATAGACAGCTGGAAAATTGTTTCTGAAAAACATCCAGACTGGACTTTGACAATATATGGGGCGGGAAATAAGGAATCTTTCAGAAAACAGGCTGAAGCTTATGGGATTGGAGATAAATGCTTTTTTGAAGAGCCTGTCGGCAATTTGGATGATATGTTCCGGGAAAGTTCAATTTTTGCTTTCAGTTCAAGATTTGAAGGCTTTGGAATGGTAATAACGGAGGCAATGGCCAGTGGAATCCCTCCGGTTGCATTTGCCTGCCCATGTGGTCCGAAAGAGATAATTAATGATGGAATTGATGGAATACTTGTTGAAAAGGGCGATATAAACTCTTTGGCGGATAAAATCAATTATTTAATTGAGAATGAAAGTGTTCGTAAAGAAATGGGCCTTGCTGCGAGAAAAAGAGCGGAGCGATTTCAAATCGAAGTAATAGCAAAGGAATGGGAATTACTATTTAACGAACTCTTGAATTAACTATTGAATGATAAGTAGGACTAAACAAAACAAAAAGAGGGTCGTAATATATTTACGGCCCTCTTTTTTAAGTGATTATTTTAATGTTAAATATAAACCTAATATGTGAATATTTTTGTATTGTTCCGGTATCCGCTAATATTCTTATACCAGTCATTGAAATTAATTCCTCCTGATACAGCCCATTCATCGAAGTGTAAGTACGCAACATTCACTGCCTCGTATTCGAATGGGTAATTGAATGGTTCCGGAATCATAATTCCCCACATCATTCCATCGTCGAATTTATATTTATCGCGGGGATGTAGTTGCTTCCCTGCGAAAAGACTTATATCTGCCTTGGTAGTATGAAGGAAAGTCGGGAGATGGATTTCTTTTCCACGGGTTGTTTCGCCCGAATTATTTGTAACTACAAAGAAATTTATTGACCCCATATTCAAATCAGAAAGGCTTACAGGATTAGCAAATATAACCTTCACATATTTATCAGGTGTAGAGATGTAGCTGTCTGGGAGTGTGTTTAAGAACGATAAATATTCTTCTGTGACAATATCTCTCACTTTGTTAAACAACGGAATTACGGCTAAGTTTACCCCGTTCTCCGTTCCATTAGAATTTACAGCGAATGGGGTACTGCCAATAAGTGGTTGTCCAGAAACAGATGAGATGTTTGAAGCAGAAACTTTATCAAGCTGAAACGCGGCTGATAGTATTAAGTTGCTACCTGCTGCGCGGATGTTGTAGTCAAAATCCATAGAAGTAACCTTGTTCTCCGAATTAGAATAAAGTTTAACCCTGAAGCCAAGAACCAGGTCGTTCATATCGTAGTCTCCCTTCCATGGCCACAAATCTTCAAAGGCGAATGTCCCCCATGTTGTTTCAGTAGGGAAATATGAGACAAAAGCAACGTTTGCATCATTATCATCTGCATCGAATTCAGCAGCAACGCCGTCACCGTCGTTGTCAATAATTACCGGAGTCGGGTCCTCTATTTGTCCTGCAGCATCGTTGCAAGAAGATGCAAGGATATTTTTGGTTTGAACTTTAGATAAGATTGAACCATTATTATTAAATAATGCTTCATACAAAAGACTTCCGTTTGTGCCTGAAGAACCAACTACAAGATTTGTATGTACAAATTCAATTTTCCCGTTTACCTGAGAGGATGCCCATCTCATATCAGGAACATTTCCTGTACATTTGAATACCGAATATGTGCTTGATGAAGATAATAGATACATCTTATAAACTTCAGAAATGGTTCCTGTAAGAAACATACTTCCACCGTTCATTGTAATAGAAGCGTTATTCATCAAGGATGTCTGGGTTTCCCAAAGCGAGCCGTCATATAGATTGACTACCGCACTTTGAAATTCTGTTACGTTTGCTGCAATATTGCAGTAGTTATTCAATATTCCGCCACCTTCTGCCTTGAGTTTTGTTGTAACAACTAATTCATTGAAGTTGTCTAAAACGGTTCCATTTGTTTGATAGTATGTGATTGCAGTAACTTTTCCGGACACATCGTTTACCAAAGAAGCATTTGAAGTCAGGTTAAAAACTTTAGTATTAATTGTTCCGTTGTTATAAAGAGTGGAGTTGTTTGTGATCTGAAGACCATAATTGTTTTTGGTTAGGACAATGCTGCCTTCGTTATAAAAAGTGCTTGCAACATTCATTTTTAAATCGCCATTTACAGACATAGATCCTTTATTGACAATTGTTATCCCGTCATTGAATTCAACGTTTCCGGAAGAGGTCAGGCTGGTGTTTTGCTGCATATATACTATTGGAATAGTTGCATCAAAAACTCCTGTACCTATTCCTTTTACAGTAACCGATCCGCCATCTAATATTACAATTGAAGTTTTGTTAAGACTTATTGTGGAAGATGACAAATTAAGATTTCCCTTGACATACAGAATAGCATGGCTAAGATAGTTGCTCATGTTGGTTGAAGCGGTCCTGGTCACTCCTGCAGGAATATAGTACGATTTGTAAGTATTTCCATATGCAGAACTTTGTCCGGAGTCAAAGCCAAGAATAGTAGTACTGCCGGTTGCACCAAGGGTTACATCATAGTTTGCCGGTATAGAAATTGAGGGTGATGTGAAAGATGCATTTGTTGCAATCACCTGAGCCGGCTGAGAATTAGATGTACTATTGTTAATTGTAATATTTAACAGTGAAGATGAAACCTCAACTTTTTGAACAGTTCTTTTACCGGTTGGTAAAATCTCCTGAACATAAAGCGTAGAGAGAGCCGTAGGCAAAGTTAATTTTACAGCAAGGGGACTACCCGGTTTGGCAGCTCCTGACGCAATGAGAGAGCCGTCCTTAAGCATTGGAGATGAATATATTCGAATTACCCGGATATAGTTGTCGCCGATACCACTGACTGACGAAACCTGAACATTAATATTAACATCCTGTACGGTTTTCCAGTTAAAATCTGAAGGAATTGTAGTTCCAGGCTCAGGACCAGGTCCGGGATTTGGAAATTTTATGCAGCTACTCAAAATTAACACAAAAATAGTAAACGCAGCTAATCTACTGCTAAATAGGCTTTTCTGAGTCATAAGCTTTGGTGTTTCCGGGGTTATCAACATATTTATCAACAAATGTAAGGTTTATTCTTGAAAAATGCAATATAATATCTATAATAACACCCAGTTAGACATAATGTTTACGCCATATTCGGAAATTACCGACTCCGGATGAAACTGCATTCCGTAAATTTTAAACTTTTTATGGAACACAGACATGGGAATTCCGTATTCATTTACAGATCCGACAGATAATTCATCCGGTAAAGAATTTGTATCAACAGCCCATGAGTGATAAAGGCCAACTTCTATTGCCGGAAAGAGTCCGTTCCCGTCATAAATCCTCCCTAAAACCGGGTCTGAGGTATCTGCAAGCTTAAGAAGCGACTTATGTCCGTGAAGAGGATTGCTCAGATTCAGAAGTCTGCCTCCAAAGCAGCATGCAATGGCCTGGTGCCCAAGGCAAATACCAAGAATTGAGTGTGTATCTTTGCACATATCAATAAGTTTCAGCAAATCTCCGGCTTCGCTTGGCAAACCTGGGCCCGGGGATAGAATAATATGGCTGAACTCATGAAGTCTGGAAAAAGCGATACGGTCATTACAGCAAATTTCCAATTCATGTCCGGTCACGCTTTTAACAAGGTGGACAATATTGTATACGAAAGAATCGTAGTTGTCTATCAGCAGAATTTTCTTCACGAAACAAAAGTATATATTTTGTTACATTTGTCTGTAATGAAAGGAATGAAGACATACATTAACTCACAAATTGTCCGGGAAAAAATGAACTATGCCGGGGTTGTAAAACGCCCCTTCCTGTTTGCTGTGGATTTTGAGATGGAATCCGGCTTGTTTGTAGATGATCCTCTTAATCAAAATGAAGTTCTGTTCCGGGTTGGAGATATAAAAAATTTTACCGGGACATTTATTTCACCAAATGAATCGCTTCTGAAAATAAAGGATTTAATCCGATATGCCGAGTATTCCGAAAAGTTCGATATCGTAATGACCGGTCTCAGAAGGGGAGACACATATCTTATAAATCTTACTGCAAAAACGGAAATTGAGACATCACTTACTTTGAGGAAAATTTTGTGTGCAACTGAATCGCAGTTTGGAATATGTGCATGGGAAGATTTTGTCTCGTTCTCTCCTGAAAGGTTTGTACGGATAGAAAATGGAATTATCTCATCCTGTCCGATGAAAGGAACAATAGATGCATCAATTCCAAATGCCGGAGAGATTATACTTAAAGATTATAAAGAAAGTTGCGAACATAATACAATTGTTGATCTTATCCGGAACGACCTCGGCAAGGTTTCCGGGCGGGTCTGGGTAGAAAGGTTCAAATACATAGATAAAATCGAGACCGACAGAGGAGATATCCTGCAGGTAAGTTCCGACATAAGAGGAGAACTTCCTGTTGGTTATGGAAACAACCTCGGAGATATCATTTTTTCCATGTTCCCGGCTGGATCTGTATCAGGTGCGCCAAAATCATCAACTTTAAGATTGATTTCAAAGGCAGAGGGAGAAAAAAGAGGTTTCTATACAGGCGTTTTTGGCTATTTTGACGGCACTGTACTTGATTCGGCGGTATTGATAAGATTTATTGAAAAGAAATCGGAAGGGAGCATGTTTTATCACAGTGGAGGGGGGATTACGGTTAATAGTGTGTGCAAGGACGAATATGAAGAGTTAATTACAAAAATTTATCTTCCTCTTAAAAAATGATGAGATTCATTGAAACAATAAAAATTGAAAATGGGATTGCCCATAACCTTGATCTTCATCTGGAGAGAGCATCAAAGACTTGTTTTCACCACTTTGGAGTAAGAACCGTTTTGCCATTCGATAAAATTATAAACGAAATCAGAAGTTCTCATAATGAAGGCATATATAAACTTAGAATAATCTATGCCGGAAAAATTGAGCATTATACGATAGAAAAATATCAGCCTAAAATTGTAAAAACGCTTAAAATAGTGGATGGAGGCAATATTGATTATTCTTTCAAATACGAAGACCGGCTGCCTTTGAATAAACTTCTTGATTTGAGAGGAGATTGCGATGATATAATTATTATTAAAAACGGATTTGTTACTGACACCTCTTTTTCGAATCTTGTTTTCTTGGATGGAGGACAATTATTTACTCCCGCCAGCTTCTTGCTCAACGGTATAAAGAGACAGCAGTTGTTAAAAGATGGAAAAATTAAAGAGAAGGAGATTAGTTTGGAGGATATAAATAAATATTCAAAAGTTTTTATGATAAACTCAATGTTAGATTATTCTATTGGATTCTTTGATGCAATAACAAGTGGGTAATCTTTGTGCTTAAATCCGTCTAATTTGTGCAAATAATATTTCTTCCCATAAATAATTAAACGTAAAATCTTTGCTAAAGGTTCAAATCTGCGGGGAACCTTAAGCAAATGGCCTACTCTCTCAAATTCATAAAAATATTTATATCCGTAGTCCTTTAACAGACTCTCAATCGGGGGTACTTCTTTGGTATAAGCTGTTATCAAAAATTCAAATGCAATTATCGCCTCCCCCGACATCAGGGTCTCCTTTAAACCGGATAGTGCTTGAAATTCATGACCTTCGGTGTCAATTTTTATAAAATCAACTTTTGATAAAATATTTTTTGGCAGAGCATCATCAAGGCGATTGACATTTAATTCGATTTTCTTGAAAATTTCATCTTTAAAACCGGTTCGGTCTCTTCCGATTTCCGTTTCGCCAATATTTGTCAGATTTTCTAATGCGCTTAATTGACCTTTAATATTGGACGCACCTAAATTAATGGCCTCAATATTATCAAACTCTTCAACATTTAACTTCAGTAGCCTGAATGACCTTGGATTTGGTTCGAAGCTGATAACATTTTCAAAAAACTCAGAAAAAAACAAGCTATGATTTCCGATATTAGCACCAATATCAAGACATACCCTCCTTTTAGCTAATTTGGGGAATATAAATTTTTTTAAATTCTCACACTCTTCTTTCTCATATCTCCCTCTCGTGAAAATGTCCTGTGAAATAAGATCGGAGCTATAGCAGGCAATTCTGGGATAATTTGAGTAAAAAAAATACCTTTTCCGCTCAAGGTAATGCTCAGCAATTCTCCTCTCAATCAGTTCAACGATGTTCATTCCGGTAGAATTATTTTAAAAATAAAGGTAAAATTATTACTCGAAAAGCCAAAAATATGTGAATTATATAAGATTTACACATAATTGAATAGCATTACACACGTATTATCTCATCACTTTTGTGACTTCATCATTTAAATTCAAAATAATTTAATTAAAAGAAGAAGTAATGAAAAAAGTAATTTTAGTATTCGCATTTGCAACCTTTATGTTTGGTAGCATGTTTGCGCAGAAGAGCAGTGCAGATTTCAGGGAGAAATTATCGTTTGGCGTAAAGGCTGGTGTAAATCTTTCAAATGTATATGATTCTCAGGGAGAGCAGTTTAATGCAGATTCCAAATTAGGTTTGGCTGCAGGTGTCTTTGTTGCCCTGCCTCTTGGGAAATATTTTGGTATTCAGCCGGAGATTCTGTTTTCGCAGAAAGGATACAAAGGTTCCGGTTCTTTATTAGGCAGTGACTATAGTTTCTCTTATACAAGTAATTATATAGATGTGCCATTGTTGTTGGCCTTCAAGCCCATTTCCCTGATTACCATAGTGGCCGGCCCTCAGTACTCGTTCCTAATAAAAGATAATTATACTTTTAACAGTGCGCTTATTAATATCGATCAGGAAAATGTATTTGAGAATGACAATATCCGTAAAAATACCCTCTCTTTTTTGGGAGGCATTGATTTTAACTTAAACAGAATTGTTATAGGTACAAGAGTAGGATGGGACCTTCAGGCCAATAAAGGCGACGGGACTTCAGAAACTCCGCGCTATAAAAATATCTGGTATCAGGCTACAATCGGATTCAGATTTTAATTATCAGCAGTTCCATTAAAAAGCGCCTGCACATTTTTTGTGCAGGCGCTTTGTTTTCTATTTCTTCATTGTTGCTTCCCAAAGGGCCTTGCGCAGAGTTCCCGAGGCATCGTCCTGATCATATTGCCAGCACATCATACCTTTCATGCCAAGACCAAGGAGCCATGCTCCCTTTGCTGCAATACTCCGGTCATTGTCGTATCCGCAATAATAGATGCCGTTCTTTGTTACAAATGGTACGCTGGCAGCCTGATCCCAGTTATCAATTTTATATATGCTCCTGTCAAGCAGAGTAATGTTCCTGTATGTTATAGCACCGGGGCTCTTCGAGAATGAGATTCGTCCATAGAATGGTATTCCCAAAACCAGTTTGTTTGCAGCAACTCCAGCATTCAGGTACGCTTTTACTGTTCGGTCGCAATCCCAGTCTGCATTTGCATTAAAAAGGGCAGAATGGTGCTTTGGTGCATCAGAGATATCGTAAGTCATCAGGTTTACAAAGTCCACGTAAGGGTCAACAGCTTTTACGTCGATATACTTATATCCGCCGGCAGCGATTTTCTTGTCTGTTACATATCCGGCATAAGTAAGCAGATAGCCTGTTCCGAGTGTTTCGCGCAGTTGTTTCATAAGCAGGACATGGTTTTGCACATCAACTGCGGCATCAAATGCATCTGCTCCCCAGCTCATTCCCGGAAACTCCCAATCCATGTCGATACCGTCAATACCCCATTTAATCAAAAATGCCTTGCAGTCGTTCGCGAATGCTTTCCTGTATTCGTCGGATTTGGACAGGGCAGAAAAACCGCCACCCTGGATATTATCCGCATTAGAAACGGAATTAATGAAAGATATGGAAATTTTCAGATTTGGGTACTGGCTCTTGAGATTAACAATTTGTTGAAATCGGAATTCGCTGCCCTGAAGCTTAAATCCCTTATATTCCCCGTTCACCATATAAATCTCGGCAAATGCGTAGTTAAGATGCGTAAAAAAAGTAGGGTCCGGAATCGCAGTTCCATAACTTGTTACATAGGCAAGGGCAACTCTTCCTTCTACCCTTGTTGCAGGTGTGTATTTTGGAGGTTCAACAGGTTTCTCATTTGGAATTGGATCTTTTTCGCACCCGGCAATAATTATTATTGCCAGTAGGGCCGCAAGGATACTTTTTTTCACAGGTAAGTTTTTGTTTAGTGGACAAAAATAAAGAATTAATTATTCCTATTTTTGTGTGAGAGTAATTGAGAGTAATTTAATAGCAAATTTATATACCATTATGAAGAAATTATTATTATCCGCAGCTTTACTTCTCTCTGTTTTTGTACTGAGAGCTCAGCAAAAAGACGAGGGCAATGTTGTAAAAGTAGGGGATATGGTCCCGGACTTTAAGGTTCAGATGTTTGACGGCAAAGAGGTTAATATTTCCGATTTGAGAGGGAAGGTTGTATTGGTCAACTTTTGGGCTACATGGTGCCCTTCCTGCATTCAGGAACTCGCAGTGGTACAGAAAGAAATAATTGACAGGTTCAAGGATAAAGAGTTTGTTTTTCTCCCTATTTCACGGGAGGATCCATACGAAAAGATAGCGGCATTCAGAAAAGACAGAGGACATAACTTTCCGATGGGAATGGACCCCAACAGAAAAATATATTCAAAGTTTGCAACCGTTACCATCCCTCGTAACTATGTAGTCAACAAGGAAGGAAAGATTGTGTACATGGAAAAGGGCTATACAAAGGAGCTCCTGAATGAGATGGTCCGGGAAATTGAGAAACTCCTACAATAAGCTGTCAATCTTTGCGGAGCTTTTTAATCCGCTTCCGGTAAGGGAGACCACTGCTTTTTCGTTATTTCCGATTTTGCCGGCATATTGCTTAAGCGCAGCAACGGCACTTGCCGAAGTGGGCTCTATGTATACCCCTTGCAAGGCTGAGGTTTTCAATGCCTCAATTATGTCGGTATCGTCTACTGTGACAAAATCGCCGCCTGTCTTTTGCACTACATCAATAATCTGTTTTATTCTCACAGGTTTATGAATTGCAATACCTTCTGCAATAGACGGGTTGTGGGAGGAAACAGGAGTCGGTTTGCCTTCGACATAATCCTTGAGGGGGCAGCACTTATTGCTTTGCACGGCCATCAACTTAGGCATTTTGTCTATGATTCCGGCTCTTTTCATCTCGGCAAGACCAAGGTAGACTCCTAAAATCTGAGAACCGCTGCCAACAGGCGCGAAAAAATAATCCGGAGCCTGCCAGTTCAGTTGTTCTACAATCTCGTATATCACTGTTTTGGCGCCATGTATAAAATATGGGTTCCATGCATGGGCCGCGTAATAGCTTTTCTTTGCACCTTCAATTGCCGCATTTGCACAGTCTATCCGGTTTCCTTCTATCTGATGAAGTTCTGCACCGTATGCCCTCACCTGAACTGTTTTTCCGGCAGAGTTACCGGCCCGCTGGTCAAGG
>Ga0209016_1002028_pt1 | contig 14550 bp, 10 predicted proteins | sample EPASupsiteSAE305_FD_187265 | JGI IMG/M metagenome (GOLD analysis project Ga0209016, IMG submission 187265) | Bioremediated contaminated groundwater microbial communities from EPA Superfund site, New Mexico - SAE3-05 (SPAdes) (version 2) | ecosystem: Environmental > Aquatic > Deep subsurface >...
ACTCGGCCAACGAATCACCCTGGGGTGCATTCTCATTGTATACTCAGATGAACCCTTACAGCCGTTTGTATGATAATAATGGTAATCTGATAAAGTCTTATGACTATACAAATGCTGCAGGAACGTCTATCGCAGCCACCAATCCTATATGGAATTCCACAATCAATACCAAGGATATTTCTAAATATACCTCTATTACAAATAATACATATTTAGAATGGCAGGCACAAAAAAATCTAAAGCTTACTGCACGTTTTGGTATTACTAAAAAGCTGACTTCTCAGGACATCTTTAAACCTGCATCTCATACTGATTTTGCATCTTATACTAGTGAAAATCTGTATCGCAAAGGGAGCTACTACAAATCCAACGGTGACTATACAGACTGGAGCGGAGACTTAAATGCCAGTTACACACTTCAGTTCCAGGAAAAGCATTTGCTATTTTTCAATGCACAGGCTAGTTTAGCAAACAATACTTACGGAACAAGTGCTTTAACAGCCGAAGGGTACCCTAATGATTATATGGACTACGTTACTTACGCCGTTCAATATTTGAAAGATGGAAAACCTTCCGGTACAGAAGGTATTTCACGTTCTGCTGGTTTACTGGGTTCTCTTAATTATTCTTATGATGACCGCTATCTCTTTGATGCGAACTATCGTTTAAATGGCTCTTCCGAATGTGGTTCCAACAAACGTTGGGGATCATTTTGGTCAGTTGGTGCAGGATGGAATATTCACAAAGAGTCATTCATGAAAGATGTTGAGTTCATTTCCCGTCTAAAACTCCGTGCATCCACAGGTTTCACGGGTTCACAAGGTTTCAGTTCTTACGATGCTATGCCAACTGTATCTTATTATTCAAGCTCTTCTTATAATGGCTCCATTGGTTCTTACCTATATGGACTGGCTAATCCAAATCTGAAATGGCAGGAAAAGTATGATAATAACTTTGGCGTTGACATCTCGTTATTTAAAAATCGCATTACAGGTCGATTCGATTACTACACTTCAACAACAAAAGGTATGCTGACAGATGTCACTGTTCCTCAGTCAACCGGTTTTACAACATACCGAGCTAACCTGGGTGAGACTGAAAACAAAGGTTTCGAAGCATATTTAAATGCTCGTATCTGGGATCAGCCTAAAAATCATAACTACATTAATGTATATGCAAGTGTAGCTCACAACAAAAATACTCTGAAGAAAATTTCCAGTAGTTTAAGTGCTTGGAACGATGAACAAGATAAGCTGGTAACCGACGGTCAGATAACTCCTGTTGTTCGCTATGTGGAAGGTCAGTCAATGAACGCCATCTGGGCTGTTAAATCAATGGGAATTGATCCGGAAAATGGAAAGGAAATATTTGTAAAGAAAGACGGAACTATCACTTATACATACGATGCAAACGACCAGATTGTTTGTGGTGATGCATTGCCCAAAATTAACGGAAATGTTGGTCTGAACGCAGAGATTCACAACATCGGCTTATCAGTAGCATTCGGTTACCGTCTGGGTGGTCAGCTTTACAATAGCACACTTGTTAGCAAAGTAGAAAATGCAAACCTGGCCTATAATGTCGATCGCCGCGTATTTACAGATCGTTGGCAGAAAGAAGGCGACATAGCATTATACAAGGCTATTACAGACCAAACGGTAACCCGTCCTACCTCTCGTTTTGTACAGGATTACAACACATTTACCTTGTCTTCATTAAATATATATTATGATTTCCGTGATTGTAAATTCATTAAAAATTCATTTCTGGATCGTCTGAAAGTAAGCGCCTATGCTAGTGACCTATTTATCTTGTCATCTGTAAAAACAGAAAGAGGTATTATTTATCCATACTCACGTACTTTCTCATTTTCCGTACAGGCAACATTCTAAACGTATAAAAGAAGTAATTATGAAAATTAAAAAATCAAATATATTCCAGTTACTGTTAGCTTCATTTCTGGCAGTAGCATTCAGTTCCTGTAACGACTGGCTGGACGTTCAACCTAAATCTCAGATTTTTACCGATCTTCATTTTGATCGTGAAAGTGGGTATCGTGATCAATTAACAGGAATCTACACTAAGATGGCCGGAACAAGTCTCTATGGAGGTGAAATGACAATGGGGCTGGTAGATGTACTAGCACAGAACTATGATTTGGGGTCCGACAATAGCTATCGTTACTTAGTAAACTATGATTATAGTCAATCGTCCTACTCAAAACCTAAAATAGATGCAATATGGACTGGAGCATACAACTGTATAGCCAATTGCAATGTTCTTTTGCAATACATTAACAAGGCTGACTCAACGATGTTCACCGACAATAACTACTACCTATGTAAAGGTGAAGCTTTGGGCCTTCGTGGATTCCTTCATCTGGACTTAATGCGTTTGTTTGCCAAAGCACCATCAAGCAATCCTAATGCAATGGGTGTTCCATACGTAACAGAATATTCAACCTCAATTACGCCTCAAAAGAGTGTAAAAGAAACAATGCAGCTTGTTATTAACGATCTAAAGGAGTCTGTTAAATTGCTAAAGCATGATTCAATTTATGAAAGTAGTAAACCTTATAATTTCAGAACTAGCCGTCGTTGCTATTTTGATTATTACGCTGCAACAATAACTCTGGCTCGTGCTTATATGTGGGAAGGCCAACAAGACAGCGCTTACATTTATTGCAAAGAAATTATGGACTTGGCTGAAAGCTCTGAAAACAGCCTTCCGTTCTCTTTCACTCATAGAACCGCTATTGAAACGAATCATGATTATGAATGTGATCGTACTTTTTCGACCGAACATCTGTTCCTGCTATCTTTAAATACGATGGCTGACATTGTAGACGCACGTTTCAACTCAAATGCCGGTAAAGATGCTTTGTACCCATCCACAACCAAAACTGATGAGATTTACGAAGTTACCTCCAAAGGCTATGGTATCGATTACCGCTATATGAAGCATTATGCATTCGATGGTGAAACCAAATATTTTAGTAAGTTCTGGCAATATGACGATGGAGCATATAATAAAATGTTTCCATTGATTCGTATGACAGAAGCTTACTATATGGCAGCTGAAATTCAGAAAAATAAAGGAAATCTGAAAGATGCAATTAATATTCTGAACACAGTACGTAGTCATCGCAACCTCACTCTTTATCCATTATCGGAAGATTTAACCGCTGAAGATATCCAAGAAGAGATATTTAAGGAATATCGCAAAGAATTCGTAGGTGAAGGCCAGTTGTTTTTCTACTACAAAAGATTAAACCTAACGACTATTAAAGGGGCTGGCGTTACTGCTAACGACAATATCTATGTATTGCCAATGCCTGATAATGAAATTGAGTTTGGAAATCGTAACTAGTCATTTAAAAATTATAATTATGAAAAATATAAGCTTTAATCTCTTGATATTGCTAGTAATATTCTTGTCTGCAAGTTGTAGCCAGGATGAAGATTTCTTCTATCAGGATCAACCTCGTGTCCGTATTGAAGGTCCTTCTATATGGACTTTAGATACCGACTCTTTAGAATATTCATTTCTGACCAATCCTAATGATACTGTACACATGGATGCAACTCTTTACATTATGGGAACATCTGCAGATCATGACCGCATAGCTAATATTGAAGTTGTTACCAGTAAAACCACAGCCTCATCGGATCTTTACGTAGTACCTTCTCAGGTAACTGTTCCGGCTAATGCAACTAAGACTCTTTGCACCATCATTTTAAAGCGTGGCGAGATTCTTAAGACCAAAGGAGTTCGACTGTATGTAAAAGTCAATACATCTTCAGATTTTCAGGTGGGAGCTATTGAACAAGATCATTTGATTCTTAAATGGAACGATTTGCTTTCCAAACCCAAAAATTGGTCTACATTATCTGAATATTTCGGTACTTACAGTGATACCAAGTATCGTTTCATTATACAAATATTGGGCACCTCCGAATATGATACGAACGACTGGGCATTAATGATGAATTATAAGATGGTACTTACATCTGCACTGAATGAATACAATGCAAATCATCCTGGCACACCCTTAACTGATGAAAATGGTGTATTAGTTACATTCTAGACAAATTCAGAATAAAATAAAGTAAACAGAAAAATATATGAAAAAACTAAGTAATATTCTTCTATTGATAATATGCCTTGTTGGTCTTGCATCATGCAATGAAGACAATGGAAATTATAACTATTTGGATTATAGCCAAATAGGAGAATTAAAAATAGATACAATCGGCATTAAAAATCGCAATGTACTGTCAATACTAAACCCAGGTGATACTGTTGTTCTAGAGCCGAACGTAACATACCCGCATGCAGAAAATCTGCGCTACCGCTGGTTTGTGCATAAGTATCCTTATACTACTGTTACAGTAGGTAACACTCAGAAATACCAGGCAGCAGATACTATCAGTACAAGTAAAAAACTGAACTGGATAGTTAATCTTGCCGCCGGTACTTATACTTTCTACTTTATGGCTGAAGATTCCGTTACAGGACAAAAAGCATTCTTTAAGTTTCAGGAGCAGTATGGTACGGTTAACGCAACTGGAACCAAATCTGGTCTGTATCTACTTACTGAATATGATGGCCAAACTGATATTGATATATATCAGAGTCAGTTAGCCCTGATTATGGGTGGTGACGGTTTATATAAGCACTATTATAGTAAATTGCATGGAATGATTTCCGGAAAGCCTAAGTTTATAAGCTATGGAAGTAGCTGGTACTATGTATTTACTGATGAGACTGGTGTACGTTTGAATGTAAAAGGTTTAGATAAGATGGATGACTGGTCATCAATGTTTTATAGCGCACCCGTTTATAATCCTCAGTCCATGGTTTATGTAGGATATCCATCTTATTGTGAATGCTTAATAAACAATGGTAAACTACATGTACTTTACCCTAAAAAGACCAGTTCACGTAAGTTATCTTCACCAGTTGCCGGTAATTACACGGCATCCAGTTTCATTACGGAAACTTGTCGTTATTCAAAAGGTTCTGCCGATTGTGTTATTTACGATAAAGCCAACCATGCATTCCGTCCTTACTTTGCACAAGGAACTTCCGTTTCTAATTTTATGAATTACACAGGGACAACTGGTTTCGATGTTAGTAATATGCCAGCAGATCCGATAGCTTCTTTCAGGGGAAGCGGTAACGCAACATATAGTATATTGCACATAGATGGTCAGGCATGGCTATATACTTCTTTATTCTATAATAAAGCAGATGTAGGGAATTATACTCTTGGAGTAAGCAAACCTATTATTTCTTTGGCAGAATGTACAGATATAATGAACGCCCAATATTATATAGGTTCAAGCGGAGGTAGTGCATTTTTCTATACTACTCCCCGTGGCGTTTACTCATTCTCACCTATTTCCGGTAGCACAACATCCAACACAATCTATTCTTGCAGTGCGGGTGAAGAAGTTACCAGTATGTATATAATGCCGTCTGTTGGTATTCCTACAGGAGGTTGCATTCTTTGGGTAGCCATTTATAATGCTGGAACAAAACAAGGAACTTTGCGCGAATATGAAATTGATCCAAATGCAGGAGTTCCCCGCACAGAGTATCTACCTATGTTTGCTCCTACCCATTCAAATCCTCAGGTAACTACAGGTTTAGGCAAAATTGTAAGTATGACTATAAAATTATAATGAAATGAATTTAAGAAGAATTTCAGGCATAGCCGTCTTTATGACGGCTACACTTTGTGCTTCTGCACAAAGTAATGTAACAATTCAGGCTACTCTTAACGGAATAGCGGATGGTACAGTTGTTAATCTGTATCCGGCAGCCAGCCACAAACAATCCACTCCGGCAGCCACAGCTAAAGTTGTTAGCAATAAGATTGTTTTATCTGTTGCGACAAAGACTCCTAAATTGTTTTATCTGCAATTAGATAAAACTTATGGCAGTTGCTTATTGATGACTGATAAAGGTGAAAATATTAAATTAGCTGCAGATGTTTCAATAGAAAAAGATGGAACTTATTCCAGAGGACAGTTTAATAATGTAAAAATTACAGGTGCTAGTCTGCAATCTGTTTATGAACAGAAAATGGCTCCACGCCATAGCCTTGATTCTTTACACCAAGCTATAGAAAACAAATATAAGAATTATATTGCTCAATATGGAAAGGCGCGTATGGCAAAAGATACAGCAGAAATGAGTCGTTTGAATAAAAGCGAAGAAGCAAGGGCTTATAACACGGAAACCAAAGAATTATTTTCAGGCCTGGACAAAGCTTTCAAAAAAAGTTACGAAGAAAATAAAGATTCCTACTGGGCACCATTGTTAATGTTTCAATGGTTCAGTTACTTTACGCCAGACCAGAAACAAATGTACGAAAGTTTGTCACAAACGGCCAAGAATAGTGAATATGGCAAAGAAATGAAAGAAGAACTTTATCCCGCTGGTATGATAGGACAAACCGCTCCACTATTTAAGATTATTAACGCAAAGGGGAAAAAAGAAGATGTTTCCAATTATACAAAGGGAGCTAAATATATTCTTGTTGACTTCTGGGCTTCCTGGTGCAACCCCTGCCGTATGGAGATTCCTAATTTTAAAAAACTATATAACCTTTATAAAGATAAAGGTTTCCAGATTGTCAGCATCTCTGCAGACAAGAGCGAAGCAGCCTGGAAGAAAGCTTTAGAAGAAGAAAAACTTATTTGGCCAAATTTCCTCGATTCGGATGGCGAGATTACAAAACTATACAAAGTCCGTCTCTACCCTACAATCTATTTATTGGATAGTAAAGGAAAAATGATTGCCGAAAATCTTCGTGGAGAAGCGTTGGCCAATAAATTAGCAGAACTTATAAAGTAATATATTTAAAGAATAAGCATAGAAAACAATTAAAAATAACAAGGGAAACATGGAAACAAGGAAAATAGTGAAATTATTATTGCTGATATTATTGGCATTACCAATGTCATGCATATCAAAAACACCGGGTTCATTTACTATAAAGGGGAATATACAAGGTATTCCTGATGGTTCAAAAATGCTATTAACACCAGGTGGAACTCACAAAACAGAAAAGGCTATTGCAGAAGCTATTATTAAAGGCGGACAGTTTACATTTAGCGGTTCAATTGAAGATCCTCTCCAGTTTCACATAACTGTTGACGGATATTATGGTTCTTGCTCTTTAGTTATCGATAACGAAAATGTATCAGTTTCTGCAAAAGCATCTCTTAGTACAAATGGAAACAATAAAATATATGTTTTTGACAACATTAAAATTACCGGAAGTAAACTAAATGATGAATATCTTGAGAAAAAGTCTCCAAGAAACTCTTTAGACTCCCTTTATAAAGCTTATCACGATAATAATGATATTATTCTGAAAGCTGTAGATAAAGCCAGAACTGAAAAAAATAAAACAGCATTAGACTCTTTATACAAAACAGCAGAATGGAAAAAGTTTGCAACTGATGAAAAAAACTTCTTCGACACAGTTGAGACTATCACTAACAGTATTATAATCAGTAATAAGGATTCATGGTGGGGACCATTTCTTATGATGGATATGATGAGCTATTTCACCGGAGAACAAAAAACATTATATGAATCCTTTTCACAACAAGCTAAAGATAGCTATTATGGCAAATTAGTAAAAGAAGAACTTTATCCTAAAGGATTTGTAGGCACCAAGTCTCCATCATTCAATGTTACTGAAAATGGAAAAATTATTCCGGCAACTACTCTATTTAAAGGGAAGAAATATATTCTAATCGACTTTTGGGCTTCCTGGTGTAACCCATGCAGAAAGGAAATTCCTAACCTAAAAGCTCAATATGCTAAATATGCAGGCAAAGGACTTCAAATTATAAGTATTTCTATTGATAAGAAAAAGGCTGACTGGGAAAAAGCTCTGAAAGAAGAACAACTTAAATGGCCTAATTATCTGGATCAAAATGGAATTGCTGATTTGTTTAAGGTTAAATTAATTCCTGCAATATTTTTATTAGATGCTAACGGAAAAGTTATTGGAGAACAACTACGCGGTGAATCTCTAAGTAAAAAACTGGATGAACTTTTTAAATAGCCAAATCTATGTTTAAAAGATTATTCTTTTCTCTAACTCTCTTATTACTGGCTTCCTGTATCTACGCTCAGATACAGGAACCGGTAAAGTTCAGTACCAAGTTCAAAACATTATCGGACACTGAAGCAGAAATCACATTCACAGGTTCCATTGAAAATGGGTGGCATGTATATTCTGTAAACCTACCTTCAGGAGGACCTATTTCGGCGACCTTCAACACTGATAAAATAGATGGTGTAAAGTTGGTTGGAAAACTAACTCCTACTTCAAAGGAAATTTCAAAGTACGATAAGATCTTTGAAATGAACTTGAAATACTTTGAACATAGTGTCGTTTTTGTGCAGAAAATAAAGTTCACAAAGCCAGTATACAATATAAAAGGTTATTTGGAATATGGTGCTTGTGACGATGAAAACTGCCTGCCTCCTACTCAGGTTTCCTTCAATTTTTCAGGGAAAAACGATAAGGTTAAAGCTGATGAGCAACGTGCGGCACAAAATGAACAAGTTAATGCTCCGGTAGCAGACACAGTTTCTGTAAAAGCCATTCAGAATACCGACAGTGTAGCTGCAGACTCTGCCACTGCTATAAAAAGCAATTATTGGAAACCGGTTATCACTCAGCTTAATGCGATGGGTGATGGAAACAACCAGAAGAATATGGGATGGATTTACATCTTTATTACCGGATTTGCGGGAGGATTACTGGCTTTGTTTACTCCATGTGTATGGCCTATTATTCCTATGACTGTAAGTTTCTTCCTCAAAAGAAGTAAAGATAAAAAGAAAGGAATCAGGGATGCGTGGACTTACGGAGCTTCTATCGTGGTGATTTACGTAAGTTTGGGACTACTTATCACATTGTTGTTCGGAGCCAATGCATTGAATTCTCTATCTACGAATGCTGTATTCAATATATTGTTCTTCCTGATGTTGGTTGTTTTTGCAGCTTCTTTTTTCGGAGCGTTTGAAATAACATTGCCTTCATCGTGGACAACAGCTATTGACAGTAAATCAGAGAAAACAACAGGTCTTTTAAGTATTTTCCTAATGGCTTTCACATTGTCATTGGTTTCTTTCTCATGCACCGGACCAATTATTGGATTCTTGCTGGTACAGGTATCTACTACGGGTGATATCATTGCCCCGGCTGTTGGTATGTTAGGGTTTGCCATAGCATTGGCACTTCCGTTTACACTGTTTGCACTCTTCCCTTCCTGGCTGAAGTCAATGCCTAAATCAGGAGGATGGATGAATGTAATCAAGGTATTCCTTGGATTCCTGGAACTGGCATTTGCACTGAAGTTTCTTTCCGTAGCCGACCTTGCCTATGGATGGAAAATACTGGATCGTGAAACATTCCTTGCCTTATGGATTGTAATCTTTGCAATGCTAGGATTCTATTTACTTGGGAAAATCCGATTTCCTCACGACGATGATGATAATAAGGTCAGTGTTCCACGTTTTTTCATGGCACTCATTTCACTGGCATTTGCAGCGTATATGGTTCCCGGACTTTGGGGTGCTCCGCTTAAAGCTGTCAGTGCTTTTGCTCCACCGATGAAGACACAGGATTTCAATTTGTATGCCAATGAAGTACATCCTAAGTTTACCGACTATGACGAAGGTATGGAGTATGCTAAAAAGAATAGAAAACCAGTTATGATAGACTTTACAGGATATGGTTGTGTAAATTGTCGTAAGATGGAGGCTTCCGTATGGACCGATAACAAGGTAAGCGAACTAATAAACAATGATTATGTGCTTATTACGCTTTATGTGGATGAAAAGCAGCCATTAACACAACAAGTAACTATTAATGAAAACGGTACAGAACGTATTTTGCGTACCGTGGGCGATAAATGGAGTTACCTGCAACGCACAAAGTTTGGGGCAAATGCTCAACCATTTTATGTATTACTAAATAACGAAGGAGATCCTTTAAATAAGTCATATGCTTATAATGAGGATATCGGTAAGTACGTAAACTTCCTACAGACAGGGCTTGATAATTATAGAAGATGATAACTGAATTTGAGACAAAACAGATTATTTCCCTGATAAAGCGCGAGGTTGTTCCGGCGATAGGTTGTACAGAACCTATTGCCGTAGCCTTGTGTGTAGCTAAAGCTGTAGCAACGTTGCAAGCAGCACCAACTCACATTGACGTATATTTAAGTGCCAATATCCTAAAAAATGCGATGGGAGTAGGTATTCCCGGAACAGGAATGATAGGTCTACCTATAGCGGTAGCATTAGGAGCACTTATTGGAAAATCAACCTACGGACTGGAAGTCCTCAAAGATGTAACTCCAGCCGATGTAGAACGAGGAAAGCAACTCATCAATGCGAAGAGTATTCAGATTTCTCTAAAAGAAAACATTACAGAGAAGCTATATATAGAGGTAATATGCAAAACTGACAAGAGCAGCGCAACAGCAATCATATCAGGAGGGCATACAAACTTTGTATACATTGCTAAAGACGAACAAATTCTTCTTGAAGTCAAGACAAATTCTTCAGAAGAAAGTGACAATGCAACTCCGGCTCTCACACTTCATAAGGTTTACGATTTTGCAATGTCAACCCCTATTGACGATATTAGATTTATTTTAGACTCCGCTCATTTAAATAAAATGGCAGCTCAATGTGCATTCAAAGAGGATTACGGACACGGTTTGGGGAAGATATTAAAACAAGGAAAAGAGCAAAAAATTATCGGAGACAATGTTTTTTCAAAAATAGTATCATACACTTCTGCTGCTTGTGATGCACGTATGGCTGGTGCAATGATTCCGGTAATGAGTAACTCCGGCAGCGGAAATCAGGGTATTGCTGCAACACTCCCTGTGGTTGTTTATGCTGAAAACAATAGTAACTCTGAAGAAGAGTTGATACGAGCACTGATGTTAAGTCACCTCACTGTAATTTACATCAAGCAAAGTCTAGGCAGACTGTCTGCTTTATGTGGTTGTGTCATAGCCGCCACTGGTTCCAGTTGCGGTATTACTCACTTAATGGGAGGAAACTATACCAATGTTTCCTATGCCGTAAAAAACATGATTGCCAATCTTACAGGTATGATTTGTGATGGAGCCAAGCCTAGCTGTGCCTTAAAAGTGACAAGTGGTGTATCAACTGCTGTATTTTCTGCAATGATGGCAATGGAAGAAAAATGTGTTTCTTCCGTAGAAGGTATTATTGAAGATGACGTTGATAAGAGCATTCAGAACCTTACACTCATTGGATCTAAAGGCATGAATGAAACTGATAGATATATACTGGATATCATGACTCATAAATGCTAAATGATTAATAATTTTTTGAGGAGTTTATAAATAGAATGGGGTTATTCCAACGTTGAACAACCCCATTTTTATATCTTTGTCTTCTATTCTCTCTACCTGAAATCGTTTTCAAATATTCAATTTTCAGATACCTAATTTTATTTTTTGGACAGCCTCGTCTTGTTATATGCCTTAAAGAATAAGGCTCTACTCATTAATTTAAGGTCGAAGCCATCTCTTTTACCTTAGCTCTGCAGATCTTACCGCTTTCAGTTAAGGGTATTGAATCAACAACAAAGATCTTTTTAGGAATCTGATAGGAAGTCAGCACCTTACTCATCTCCGTTTTAAGCATTTCATCATCAACGGGAGCAGCAACAAGTAAAACAACAAATTCGCCAAATTTTGAATCACTCTTAGACGTTACAGCAAAAGGTGCATGAATAAGTGCTTTTAGCTTCTCTTCCACCTGTTCAATCTGTATTTTTACTCCTCCACTATTTATTGTATTGTCCTTTCGACCTATAATATTGAAACTACCATCGGGATTTATCTCTGCTATATCATTTGTCTGCAATATAACATCACTGACCAAAGGAGCATTGATTACAAGCGTACCATCTTCTGAGAGAGAAAGATCTACTGAAGAAAAAGGATAATAACTGTTGGATGACTGAGAACCATTGATTCTTCTCAATGCTATATGAGAAAGTGTTTCTGTCATTCCATAGGTACAGTAAATCTCACCGGGAAGCTTTTTCAGTTCTTCCTCCAAATTCATATCAATCGCACCACCACCAATAATCAGGATATCAGATTCCTCGAGAATCTTTCTTTCTTCGGGCACTTGCAGACTATTAAAGACCTGCAAAGGCACCATCGATAAAAAGCGAAAAGGCTTTCTTACATTTTCCAATGGGTGACCGCAAGGAGGAATATAATGAATATCGAGTCCGGCAATCAAAGCTCGAACTGCCATCATTTTCCCGGCAATGTACCCCAATGACATATTTATCAGCGCAGAGTCGCCTTTTCTTAAATGAAGATATTCGCAAGTTAATCGTGCGCTTTGCATCATCTGTTCCTTGCGAACTACCAATTCTTTAGGTTTGCCTGTAGAACCGGAAGTATGAACTTTTATTTCAGCCTTGCCATCAAACCATTCAAGCAAAAAAGAGTATAAGCCATCGTACTCACTTTTTCCTTTCAGGAATTCCAAAGCCTCGACAGATGAATAAGTTACACCGTCTAAGATCAGGACTTGTTTGCTTATATCAAATTCAAAGTGCTGCAACTTATTTTCTTCCATACCAAAGTTTATCTTCACGGATCACTAAAGGCATCTCAACATTATCTGTAAAGAGCATACCCGTTCCCAATCCCTGCGGAAGAGTAGTATTAAGCGTAGCACACCATTGAGCAATAGCATTCAGCCCTATATTTGATTCCAAAGCAGAAGTAATCCACCAGCCAATATTTCTCTTTACAGCCTCATCAATCCATTCATTGGAACCACAGATTCCTCCGTGAAGAGAGGGTTTCAGAATAATATATTGCGGATTTATCTTATCTAAGAGTTCAGCTTTCGCTCTTAATGAAGTCACCCCAATAAGCTCTTCATCAAGAGCAATAGGTATGGGTGATTCTTTAACGAGTCTGGCCATCTCATCAATTTGTCCGGCACGAATAGGTTGTTCTATGGAATGAATCTCCAGTTCCGCCAGTCGGTTGAGCTTATTTATGGCATCTTCCGGAGAGAAAGCTCCATTTGCATCTACTCTCAATTCTACTTCTCTGGCAGTAAAGTGCTTTCTAATATGTCGCAGCAAAGAGAGTTCCTCTTCAAAATTAATAGCACCAATCTTTAGCTTGATACAACTGAAACCCAGTTCCATCTTCTTCTCAATCTGACGGAACATTTGTGCATAATCTCCCATCCAGATAAGTCCGTTGATAGGAATACCACTTTCCCCACGAGAAAAGGGTGTATCCCAAAGAGCAAAACTGTTTGCCTGAAAATGTAACAGAGCTGTTTCCAAGCCAAAGAAAATGGACGGATAAGGACGTAAAGCCTCTTTATCGATCACTCCGGTTTGCTCTAATTGTTTGCAGGCTTCACTGAGAATATTCTCATAATCGGGAAGATCATCATAGCTTAGGTTTGGCAGAGGTGCACACTCTCCCAAACCTATTCTTTGTGGTTCTTCAACAGAAGTAATGCCAACATACCACACTTTCCGGGTATTATACACTCCGCGGGAAGTTCCGGCAGGCTGTTTAAAGTGTAATATTGAAGGACGTATGGTTGTTTTAAACGTCATTACTAAGGAAATTTTGGAAATTGTTTAAAGTCGGGTTTACGTTTTTCAAGGAACGCATTTTTACCTTCCTGAGCTTCTTCTGTAAGATAATACAAAAGAGTGGCGTCACCAGCCAATTCCTGAATTCCGCTCTGACCATCAAGTTCGGCATTCAATCCGGCCTTAATCATACGTAAAGCCAACGGACTGTGCATCATCATTGTTTCTGCCCATTCCACTACTTCATCTTCAAGTTTGTCAAGAGGAACAACTTTATTTACTAGCCCCATATCCAAAGCTTCCTGAGCATTATATTGTTTGCAAAGGAACCAGATTTCACGAGCTTTCTTCTGTCCTACGCAACGTGCCAAATAAGAAGCGCCGAATCCGGCATCGAAACTACCAACACGAGGACCAGTCTGACCGAAAATTGCATTCTCAGAAGCTATTGAAAGGTCGCATACCACCTGAAGCACATGACCGCCACCAATGGCATAACCGTTCACCATTGCAATAACAGGTTTAGGAATTGAACGAATCTGTTTTTGTACATCAAGCACGCTCAAACGAGGCACACCGTCTTTGCCAATATACCCACCTTTACCTTTTACATTCTGGTCGCCTCCTGAACAAAACGCCTTATCTCCGGCACCAGTGATAACAACAACACTAATGTCAGCACATTCGCGGCAGATTGTAAGTGCATTACTCATTTCTCCTGTTGTTGTAGGAGTAAATGCATTTCTATAACGAGGACGGTTGATTGTTATCTTTGCAATTCCATTATAAAACTCAAAAAGAATATCTTCATATTCCTTTATGGTTTCCCATTTTCTTTCTTCCATATACAGTCTATTTTAGATTGTGATAATATG
>Ga0209016_1002038_pt1 | contig 14502 bp, 10 predicted proteins | sample EPASupsiteSAE305_FD_187265 | JGI IMG/M metagenome (GOLD analysis project Ga0209016, IMG submission 187265) | Bioremediated contaminated groundwater microbial communities from EPA Superfund site, New Mexico - SAE3-05 (SPAdes) (version 2) | ecosystem: Environmental > Aquatic > Deep subsurface >...
CCGCGCCGGCATCGTCAATGCGGTCAAGGATGCGGTGGCCACCCACCTCTATAAATTCCCGGAGACCGCCGAGGTCTTTGTCGACAAGGTACAGCGCAATGAACGGGTGCGGCGGGAGTTGCAGTCGGTCCGCCGCGACGCCAAGGCCAAGGCCAAAAAAATCGCCTTCAAGATCCCCCAGCTCAAGGACTGCAAGTATCATCCATCGCGCGGCAACGCCTCCAAACCAGGCCGCGAGAACATGTTGTTCATCACCGAGGGTCAGTCCGCCGCCGGCTCCATTGTCAGCGCCCGCGACCCCATGACCCAGGCGGTGTTCTCGCTCAAAGGCAAGCCGATGAATGTATTGGGGCAGCGGCTGGACGTGCTCTACAAGAACGAGGAAATGTACTCGTTGATGCAGGCCCTCAATATCGAGGAATCAATCAACGATCTCCGCTTCGACAAGGTCATCCTCGCCACCGATGCCGACGTTGACGGCCTCCACATCCGCAACCTCATGCTCACCTTTTTCCTCCACTATTTCGAGCTGCTGATCAAACATGAACGGGTCTATATTCTCGAGACGCCGATCTTCAGGGTGCGGAACAAGGAGCAAACCATCTACTGCTATTCCGATCAGGACATGGAGGCGGCCATCCAAACCCTCAAGGCCAAGAGCAAGGCCGACCGCAGCATCGAGATGACCCGTTTCAAGGGACTGGGCGAGATCTCCCCGCCCGAATTCAAGCAGTTCATCGGTTCGGACATGCGGATCAAACACGTTCGAATCGACAGTCTCAGCGAGGTCAGCAGGGTGCTGCGATTCTACATGGGCAAGAACACCCCGGAACGCAAGCAGTACATCATGGACCATCTGATCGTGAGGCCGATATGAGCGAGACCACCGAACAGCCACGCGGCAAACTGCACCAGCTGTTCGACACCAATTTCCTCGACTACACCTCCTACGTCATCCGTGAGCGGGCCATCCCCGACGTCGACGACGGCCTCAAACCGGTGCAGCGGCGGTTGCTGCAAACCCTGCACAACATGGACGACGGCCGCTTCCACAAGGTGGCCAACGTGGTTGGCGAGACCATGAAGCTGCATCCGCACGGCGATCAATCGATCTTTGACGCCCTGGTCAATCTGGCCAACAAGGGTTATCTGGTCGACCGGCAGGGGAACTTCGGCAACATCTTCACCGGCGATCAGGCCTCGGCCCCCAGATATATTGAATGCCGCCTGTCACCGCTGGCGCGCGAAACCCTGTTCAACAAGGATCTGACCGAGTTCATCGATTCCTACGACGGCCGCATGCAGGAACCGGTGCGCCTGCCAGCCAAAATTCCGCTCCTGCTCCTGCTCGGGGCCGAAGGCATCGCGGTCGGCATGGCCACCAAGATCATGTCGCACAATTTTGGTGAACTGCTCCAAGCCCAGATCGACTACCTGCGTGGCCAGGAATTTATTTTGTATCCCGATTTTCTCCGCGGCGGAATCATCGATGTCGCCGATTACAATCACGGCAACGGCCGCCTGCTCTGCCGGGTGCGACTGGAACAGCCGGATTCCAAAACCATTGTCATCACCGAGCTGCCCTACAACATCACCACCCAGTCCTTGATCGAATCGATTGAAAAGGCGGCCAAGGCCAATAAACTCAAAATTGCCTCGATCAACGACTACACCGCCGAGAAGGTCGAGGTCGAGATCAAGCTGGCGCGGGGCGTCCTCGCCGAGGAAACCATCGATGCCCTCTATGCCTTCACCGATTGCGAGTTGAGCGTCTCACCGAGCCTGGTGACCATCGAGGAGAACATGCCCCGACAGCTGGAGGTCGAGGAGGTGCTCAAACGCAACACCGACCGGCTGGTCAACAACCTGGAACGCGAGCTGCAAATCGAACTGGGGCGGCTGGAGGAAAAATGGCATGCCCGCAAGCTGGAACAGATCTTTATTGAAGAGCGGCTTTATAAGCAGATCGAGGAAAAAATCAATTATAAGGCGGTGATCAGCACCGTGCGCCAGGCCCTGGCGCCCTATGCTTTGGAGCTGCAGCGCAAAATCACCACCGAGGATGTGGAGCGCCTGCTGGAGATCAAGATCCGCCGCATCTCCCGTTACGACATCAACCGTCAGGAAAAAGAACTGCGGGAAATCGAGAAGGCCATTGCCCAGATTAAGACCCACTTGACCGACATGGTTGGCTTCACCATCGGTTTCATTGAAGACCTGCTCGCTAAATACGGACCGATGTTTCCCCGCCGAAGCGAACTGCGGTCGTTTGACGAGGTCGATGCCCGGGCCGCGGCCCTCTCCAACCTCACGGTAGGCTACCATCGGGAATCCGGTTTTCTCGGCCATAAGATCAAGGCCGAGGAGGCCGCAAGCGAGCACGAACTGTGTTGCTCCGAATACGACCGCCTGCTGCTGATTTTTAAAGATGGCCTCTACAAAGTGGTGCCGGTGCCGGACAAGCTCTTTGTTGGTCCGGACCTGTACTGGATGGGGGTGGTGAGAAACGATGTGGTCTTCAACCTGATCTACCGCCACGGCCCGGAGAATCTGGCCTACGTCAAGCGCTTCGCCACGCCCAAGTTCATCCTCAACCGGGAATACCATTTGTTCGAGGCGGACAAGCGTTCCACCATTCTCCTTTTATTGCTGGGCAAGGAGGGATTGCGGGTTCGGGCCAGTCTGGCGCCCTCGGCCCGTGCCAAGCACAATGCCGTGGAAATCGATCTCGACGATTTCCTTATCAAGGGGGCAAGCGCCAAAGGCAAACGGATCGCCAACCGAAGTGTCCGCCGTATTACCGACATCTCCGGAACACCGAAAAAACCGCTGCCGACCCCATTGGAACTTCCCGGAATCAATCTGACCAAAGATGACGAGGAGACAGGGGAGAAAAACGAATGAAGCGATGGGGCCTTGGACAGCATCATCCGCCAGCAGCGATACGGCCGTTCATTTTTCCAGAAGAAACAAAAACTCCCGGTGGGATTGTCCGGTATCGCGCAGCCATTCATTGGTCCACTTCATGCCGGCCATAACGTTTCTTTTATAGTCAACCTCAATAACTTCCACCAATCGTCCATTGCGGCACAGCGCCTGGTTGAGTTCTTCCGCGGTCGCTCTCCCTCCCGAACTATAGGACAGGATAACCCACCGGGCACGCGTTGCCCTGAGCAGCCGCTCGATGGCTTTGACCGCGATAAAGGAACCGTCCCTATCCCTCCGGAATTCCTCGAACACCGAGGCGGCAACCGTATCGGAAGTGTCTGTGCGACGGTTGACCTTGCCAAAAACCTCTGGCTGATCAAAGAGGCACACGCTGGTCCAAGCATGGTAATAGGCGGCATAGCGGACGCGTGAGGGCGGCATTTTCTCGTTGTTGGAGCCATAAGGCGGATCAAAATACGCCAGATCGGTTTCGACCTCACTCGCCACATCGAAGACATCCCGGCGAAAAACCTGGTGATCCGGTTGCGACCCACACACAGCAGGCACGGTGAGTTGCAAGGTGCGATACGATCGCGGCGACCAGTTATGCAAGTAGGAGACAAAATGCCCCAGGGTGCTGTCGACGCGGTCCAAGGCAAGCATGAGACTGGTGAGGGCAACCGCCTTGTCCACTGGATCAAGAGATAGTCTGTCGATTTCCTGGCGAATCCCATCGAGCTTTCGCGTGTTGTGCCTTTGCCATGGTTTTTTCAAGCCATCCGCCTGCACCGAACAGCCACCGTTGGGATCGCCACCGTACCGTTCGGTGAACCAGCCATCGACCGGAGATACAGCATTCAAGTGGTCGATTAATGGCTGGTACTCCTCGCGCTGCTTTCTGCTCAACAGATAGCAGGTTGCAAACACTTCCGCCCATGCGGCGATATCGTTGCAGACAACACGGTATCCACGCTTGGCAAAGGCCTGGGAGACGCGCGTGGTTCCCGAAAATCCGTCAAGAATGGTCCTGGCCCCGGTCTTTTGCGCCAGTTCAAGGATGGCGGGCAACAATTTTAACTTCGAACCCGCGTACTTGATGCCCTCCGTTGAGGGCACGTCAGCATCGCAATCATCAAAATGCGAGCATTGACGCCTCATTTTTTCAGCCCGGATCGTTGGTTGCGCATGGTGCTTTTTTCTTTCAAGGGAATGGCAGACACCCACAGCGGCTGTCGGAACGAACGGTTCATTCTTTCATGTACTGAAAAAACCGCGCGGCGTCCAGCAGAGGTTCCTCCGATGGATCCTAGGAATATAATATTGACGGAGAACGGGCCTGTTTGCTATAGCTGAGCAACACTTGGCGCACCGGTTTTCCGGCCTTATGGAAAAAGTGCTCAGAACTAGATGCCGGTTTTGCAAGAAGCATTGCTGCTGGCCGTTCAGCCAAGCCGCCGGGAAGCACCTGCCCCATCATCCACCACGTATGCTACAGGATTTTCTATGAAAGGAATCTACGCTGGAAGTTACGATCCGCCGACCAACGGCCATTTGTGGATGATCGAACAGGGCGCTCGTCTGTTTACCAAATTTTATGTGGCGGTCGGACAGAATTCGCAGAAAGAGTACTCTTTCACTCTGGATGAACGAATAGAGATGCTGGAAGAAATGTGTGCTCGCTGGAAGAATGTGGAAGTAGTGCACTTCGAGAATAAATTCCTGGTGAAATACGCTGAAACGATTGGGGCCGATTATATCCTCCGCGGCATCCGCAATGAGAAGGATTACACGTACGAGCGCAGCATGCGCTACGTCAACGGCAACATGACCGACACCATTCAGACCCTGTTCATGATGTCGCCCCGATATCTGGTGGAGGTGAGTTCCAGCTTGATCAAAGGATTAGTGGGTTCGGATGACTGGGAGCAGGTCGTCCGCGAATATGTTCCCGACACGGTCTATTACAAAATGCTCAGCAAATTCGGAAAAATACACCTCCATCATCCCCGGAAGAGGGCTCTTGAAAAAACCTGAAACCAGGATTTGTTCTCTCCATTGAAAGTGCGGGGGGTTGCCGGCATTCCGATCACAGACTCGGGTGCCGGTAAGCGTCCACCGTGCAGACCCCTTTTGGGACCAACCGCTCCCCACGGTTTTTGTTTCCGTCGCTCCCGCATTCTTTACCGGAATTCAACCTGAAGCCCATTCCATTCGATGAACCATAACGATAACCTTTTTCATTCCCTACCCCAACCCTGGGACCGGATTTTACCCCATGTCGCCACTCTTTTGGTCTGGGGAGTGCTCCTTGGCATAATTTATCTGCTCCGATCATTTTTCCTGCTGCTTTTCCTCACCTTTGTCTTTTCCTATATCCAGGCACAAAGCGTCAACCGCTTGGAACCCCATATCAAAAACCGGGTGATGCGGGTAGTGCTCGTGGCTCTGGTTATCCTGAGCATTCTAACCGCGGCCGGCATTTTCCTGGCCCCCAAGGTAAAAAAACAGACCGAGGTTTTTGTGAGCCAATTCACCACCTACATTTACAGGGTCGACCAGGAATTATTTGCTGTGGGCAAGCGATATCCCCTGCTGGGAGAATTCCTCCCGGAGATCGTATCCAAACAAGAACAAAACAATGTGGAAGGAACCGAAAAGAAAGGGCTGAAACACTCACCCACCGCATCCATTCTTCAACAATTTCTCCACCTGGGTGAAACCGCCAGCGGAGTGCAGAATGTCAGTCAGGTGTTCGGTGCTTTGGGCAATATCGGCGGCAAAATCGCCTCCGCGACATCGGCTTTCCTCCTTTCCCTGCTCTTTTCCTTTCTGATCGTACTCGATCTGGCAAACCTGGGAGCCAGCGTCCGGGAACTGGAATCAACCAAACTCCGGTTCATCTATCGAAGCGTGGCCGGCAACATTCGCGATTTTTCCCTGGTCTTGGGCAAAGCACTGGAAGCCCAATTGATCATCGCCATCATCAACTCCTTCCTGACCGCTATCGGCATCAGCCTGCTCGGGCTGGGGGAGCAAGTGGCCTTCCTGTCGATGATCGTCTTTTTTTGCAGCTTTTTCCCGGTAATCGGCGTGTTTATCAGCTCCATCCCCATCTGCCTGATCGCTCTCCAGACCGCAGGATTGCAAACCATGTTCCTGGCCATCCTGCTGATCGCCGTTATCCACTTGATTGAGGGCTATATCCTCAACCCAAGGATTTACGGGTCCTATATGCGGATCAACTCGGTCATCATCCTCATTATCCTCACCATTGGCGGCAAACTGTTCAATTTTTGGGGCTTGATCCTTGGCGTACCGATCTGCACCTATATTTTTGGCCACGCCATTCGCTTCAAGAGAAAAGAAGAGGAAAACGATGCGGCCGAACCTTCTCCAGGCACAACAAAAGAACGCTGAAAGGGGAGTTTCCCGGTTGACTATCCGGGCAGCGAAGACGCCAGGGGGGGGGGCGGAGATCTGTTCCTCATCTACAAGGCGCTGACGAAATCCACGGCCCCAAGCACCTGGCTTCGCAATTACCGCTGGGTATTGCCCAGATCACCAGCGTCGACATTATTTTTTCCCTCGATTCGGTGATGACCGCGGTCGTCCTTGCCATTGGCGTGATGATCTTTGCCGCCAAACCGATCGACGAATTCGTCGAGGAGCACCCAACCGTCAAGATGCTGACCTGCCCTTTCCCGTCCTGGTGGGGGTGGCCCTGGTCGCTGAAGGAACCGGTCACGAGATGCCCAAGGGATATCTCTATTTTGCCATGGCCTTTTCTTGTATCGTAGAGATGCTCAATCTGCGTCTGCGCCGAAAGGCCGCCCCAGTGTGCATCTGCACCAAATCTATGATGATATCAAGCAAGGAAAGAACGCCTCCGTAAACAACAAGCGGCAATAAGGCAAAACACTCTTGAAGTGGTGGAAACTCGTCTGCACGGCTCCGGCTCGCCACTATCTTTTGATTGCTTTATTCGATCAATGGTATATAGAAAAGCGATTCGACTGGTTGAGCTGGCTGGCGCCGGCCGCGGGCTTCAACCCCGTTGAGCTGACCGTGAAAGGAACGCTGTTTGGTTCGATTCCAAGACCAGTCTCCATATCGATACACACACTGCCCTGTAGCATTACTTTTTGCGATGCTGGCGGGCGTTTTAACTGGCAGTGCGCACGCAGGATTCCCCCTGACAGGGATTGACCTCGATCAGAATATGGTCGAGATGCGGAATATGCCGGAGCAGGTGTTTATAGTGGTCCGGCTCTTTGGGATGATGGGTCACCAACGCCAACCCAACGGAATACGTGTCGGCTCCGACATGCCAGACGTGCAGATCGGTGAGCCGGTTATCGGCGTCTTCTTCAATGGCCCGCCGGATTGACGCTACGGTTTGCGCATCGGCACCACCATCGAGCAGAATCTTCCCAGTATCCCGCACCAACCCGTAGGCCCAGCGCCCGATCACCGCCGCCCCCACCAGTCCCATCGCCGGATCGAGCCAGATCCATCCCCAATATTTGCCAACAGTGAGTGCAATGATTGCCAGCAACGATGTCAGGGCATCCGCTAGAACATGCAGATAGGCAGCGCGCAGATTGTGATCGTGATGATGGTCATGCTCATGCTGTTCATGAACCTGTTCATCATGATGATGGTGCTCATGAAGCAAAAAACCGCTGACCAAATTAACCATCAAACCGGCAATGGCGACGCCGATGGCCTCGTTGAAGTGGATGGCCTCGGGCCGCAGTATACGCATCCCCGATTCCAGCGCCATCACCAAAGCCACCACCGCCAAGGCCACCGCGCTGGCAAAGCCACCCAGAACGCTTACTTTCCCGGTACCAAAGGTAAATTGCGGGTTGTCAGCTTGGCTGCGGGCATAGCGATAGACAAAGAGGGCAATGCCAAAGGCGGCAACATGGGTTGCCATGTGCCAGCCGTCCGCCAACAGAGCCATTGAGCCGAACACCATCCCTGCCACGATCTCGATGCCCATCATCGCGGCGGTCAGCAGCATAACCCGGATTGTATTTTTTTCAGCCCGACCAGTCTCTGGTAAAAAATTGTGCGAATGTTGCCAAGTTTCGAGGGTATGAATGTGCATTGTCCTTAGATCCTTAAAAAAAATCGATTTAGTTGCGAACAGAAAACAGCTAGCAACGCAGTGCCTTTCCATGGAAAAACAGGTCACTCTTAAGAATTCTGCAATCTATACACAATAAGGCTCCATGAATCAAGTAAGGACATCCTAATAATTTTTAAATTCCTCTACAATGAGCGCCCTCACTGCCCTGGGCGAGAGTGGAGCAATGCTTAACGACCTCCGGTCACCACGCTGAGCAGACGCGGGCAAAGAACAATCAACAGACGATGGCAGAGCACCAGCAACGCCATAAGCAGCACCGGAATGCCCAGATACAAGATGAGCATGGTGTAGGCTCCATCGAGCGGCACATACTTGAAGGCCAGCAGGCGGAGGATGCCCAGCAGGGGTTCGTGGGCTGCGTACACAAAAAAACTGGCGCCTCCAAGGCTGACGAGCGCGTTGCACAAACCTTGACTGCGCAGGATCAGCTTGGTCGCATACAGGGTCGCCAGCACCCCAACAATCAATCCGGTGCGATGGAGATAGACATTAAACCAGGCCTCATACCAGATAACGTCGGCAATCAGCAGCGGGAGATAGAGCAAGAGAATGGCTGTTCCGAATCGATCAAAGGCGAACAGGCTCTGGCCCTTGATGCCGCATAAGGCGCCTGCCGAGAAAAAGAGGACCCCCACGGCTCCCGGCATGTAGATAGGCCAGCTTTCCGTTACCCAGCAAACATACAGCAACAGAAAAAAAGGAATGGGAACAAAGCGTACAATGACCGCGAGAACCGGAGCCAGCACAACCAGAAGGATGAGATCGCGGATGAACCAGAAATGATAGGCAATCGGGTATCCTTTGAGACCGAGCAGGGCATTAAGGTAATCAAAGGTTCCATATTCCATGATTTTTTTACCAGTCCCGGTGAAATAGGGCTGGGTGGATGGGATGGCCTGAACCACGGCGAAAAATAAGAGCGCCAGTATGTTCCAGAAAAGAAAGGGGATGAGCAAACTGCGCAGGCGGGTAGCCACTTTTCTTACATAGGTCTTTTGCGACCAATGGAAAGTGGCAAAAAAGAGGTAGCCCGACATCAGAAAAAACAGCGGCACCGCTATCCGGGCCACTCCTTCCGAAAGCAAGATACGGATAAAATTGGTGAATGCATTCAGTTGCGAGGAGCCGAGGCTGCCGCCCTGGTAATAAATGACCGAACCGTAAGCGTGGATATAAATAACGCCAATGATCGGTGGAAAACGAAGCAGTTTTAGCCGTAGCGACAATTCATTGTCTAACATGGTCTATTGGATCGAAACGAAAAAAGAAGGGAGTGGAAAAGAAGAGTGAGAGGAGAGTGACTCGTATAACCGCTGCGAAGCGGCATAAAAGATCGTCGGGCAAAGGAGATAAACCGGAGGCGGATCAAGCGGTTCCTTTGTCCATCCATGGCCCCCTCGAGCCCCGTTCTCCCGGTCAGCGCCTGCCGCCACTATGGTGGTGATAAGGACTGCGGTAGCCGTGATAACCTCGATACCCATGGTACCCCTGATAACCGCGATATCCATAGCCTAGATACAAGCTCGGATACCAAAACGTCCCGCCTGGATAATAATAGGCGGCGGGAGGTCTGTAGGACGGATAATAGTAGGGCCTGTAGGAATAAGGGTAGTAGTAGGGGTCCTGATAATAAGCCACGCATCCACCGCAGACCAGCAGCACAATCACCGCGGCAAGTAATCGACGTTTCATGATGCACCTTCCTTATTGTCCATCAATGGGTGATGAGCATTTCTACCACAAGACGGTCTAAAATGAACCTTTTTCATCCACCCCCGCCGCCCTGTCGAGAGGGGGCTCAACTTGTTTAAACAAGATGATCCAAGTTGACAAACATGAATCTTTCTCAAAGGGAACCTTTGTACGATAAGGATTCCTGGCAAGCAAGCAAATTTATAACCAAGCTAGAAAGATTGCTGAGAAGGTATTGCATCTGCTCCATTGTCCCTCTTTGAGGCTCTATTCCTCCGTTCAGCCAAGGAAACGGGTACGGACATTTCCCTTGAAAAAATTCAATTTCTCGGCTTAACACAGGATGTTGCCACCACAGAACGCTCTTCTGCCAAAAGACTTCAGAGCGAATGACCACGCAAAAAATCAAGGAGCAAGGCCATGCGAAAGGAAATTCAAGATGTGCTGCGGGAGATCGCCGGCGGAACCGGCAAGATCACGGTGCTGACCGGAGCCGGCATTTCGGCGGAGAGCGGCATCCCCACCTTTCGCGGCCCGGAGGGCTACTGGACCGTTGGCTCCACGGTCTACCAGCCCCAGGAGATGGCTACGTTTCACATGTTCTGCCAAATGCCCGACGAAGTCTGGAAATGGTATCTCTACCGCATGGGCGTCTGCGGCGCGGCCAAGCCCAATCCAGGCCATTTGGCCCTGGTCGAGATGGAGCGGCAATTCGGCGACCGCTTCACCCTGATCACCCAAAACGTCGATGGCCTCCACTTGCGCGCCGGCAACACCCTGCCCCGCACCTACCAGATCCACGGCAATGTCTTTTACATGCGCTGCTCCCTGGAATGCAGCGAAGCGGTGTACCCTATTCCGGAAGCGGTCCGGCCAAAGACCAAGGAAGAACAGTTGAGCGACAGCGATCGGGAACACCTGCGCTGCCCGCTGTGCGGCGCACGGTCCCGGCCACATATCCTGCTGTTCGACGAGAGTTACAACGAACATCACTACCACTTCCACAGTTCGATCCAGGCCGCTCAACAGACCGCGCTGCTGATCGTCGTCGGCACGGCCGGCGCCACCAATCTGCCCAACCAGGTGGCCCGCGAGGTCTACCAGCATGACGGCGTGATTATCGACATCAACATCGAGACCAACCCTTTTGCGCAACTGGCCGAAAAAAGCCTGCACGGTTTCTTCATTCAGGAACCGAGCGCCTCTGCCCTGCCCGCCATGCTTGCGGCGATGACAAACACCTGATCCGGCCGTTGCCCTCATCAGCAGCTGCCGGTATCCTCCCCGGATAGTCACAAGTAATCCACCCGTATTTTTTGCGCGATCGCACGCCATAATCAGCTGATTGCTCTTTGCTCTGCCGCAGGCAGGCACATCGCTTGTTCTGCTTCCCTTTTCCAGCTCTCTGCGCAGTGACCTTTTTCTGTGGATATTTGACCATGGTCAACTTTGCAATCGCTTGAAATATCCCTGGAAGAAAAACTGTGAACAAGAAGGAGTTGACCTGCTGAAGAGTTCAGCTTATGGTGCGAGATTGACGCGCCTAACGGAGAGAAAAGATGGATATCAAAGGATTGCGGAAAGAGTATGCTAATCCGGTGCTCAGCCGAGAGATGCTGTCCCCCGACCCGTTTGATCAGTTTGCATGTTGGTTCAACGAGGCTTGCGCTGCCGAACTGCCCGAACCCAACGCCATGACCCTGGCTACGGTTGGGTCCGATGGGCAACCGACCCTTCGCACCGTGCTGCTCAAACTCTTTGACCATAGCGGATTTATCTTCTTTACCAACTACAGTAGCCGCAAAGCCCGGCAGATTGCAGAAAACCAGCAAGTTGCCCTGCTTTTCCCCTGGATCAAGCTGGCGCGGCAGGTGGCAGTCACCGGCATTGCCGAAAAAATTAGCGCCGCTGAATCGGCCAGGTATTTTTCCAGCCGGCCGCGCGACAGTCAATTAGGCGCCTGGATCTCCAAACAGAGTTCCGTACTCACCTCCCGGCAACTGCTGATGATGGAACTCGACAAGATGAAAAATAAATTTCTCCACGGAGAGATTCCCCTGCCTGATTTTTGGGGCGGCTACCGGGTCCGGCCGACCAGCATCGAGTTCTGGCAGGGCCAGACCAGCCGGCTCCACGATCGTTTTCTTTATACCCGCAAGGATGATGTCTGGGCCATCGAACGGCTGGCCCCTTAAGCGAATAAGAACGATCCCCCCTCTGTAATCCTGGAGCAAAGCGCAAACCGTTCTTCATTTTTGCAGGCGTCCAATGCTTCAATTAATGAACAACTCCCTTTAATCCTCCCTCACTCCGATCTGGCTATGCGTATCCCACTTTTTTGTTCGCTTTTGCTTACCCTTGCGCTGGCGGCTTTCGCCGAAGAACCACAGAACGATACAAGACCTGCCGCGCCGCCTCTATTGTCTCAACCACCGGAACAAACAGTTCCACAAGCAGTCAAACAACCCGCTTGGCTCCCGTTACCGGGACAAATCGCGCCCGCACCGGCATCGCCCGCCACCCAGCTGCTCAACAAGCCGCCGACAAAAAAAACGACCGCCACGCCGGTGGCCGCCGAGCCAGCAACACTGGCCAAAAAACCCTCGAGATCCAGTCAACGCAACAAAAACAATGCTGCCGCGAAACAGACAGGCTTGAAAAACAATGTTCCCCCTCTGCTCGCGGACGCTGTTGCTGAACCTGAAACAGCCAAACAACAGGTCTCTCCCTGGCTCGAGCTCTTCCCTTTCCAGCCCCAGCTCCGCCAGGTAACGGCCACGCCCCCCCTGCTCGCCGGCATCCGTTCACAGCAACCGGCAACCCCTGCCGAAGAGCCTGAACCGCAGATCACGATCGAATCGATACTCACCAAACAACTGCGACAGCAAGAAGAAGGTATTCAGCAAACGGGCGATACCTTGAATATGCTTACGTCTCTGGTGGAGCTGCAAAAAAACATCAAGCTCCAAATCGCAGCCACCTCCAAAAAACTGAAAGCCAGCGCCTCTGAGGCCGAGAAACAGATGCTCCAGGAAGAGCTGACCCAACTCGACAAACAACTTAGCGAAACTTCTGCCGATTTTGAGCGGACCGCCACCGGGGTTGCTCCCGAAATCTTCTCCGAGCAGGAAAAAGTCACCTTTAGCTGGAAGGATGAATTGGCCTTGTTGCTGGAACCAAGCATCAAGGAATTAAAACAGCTTACCGCTCGGGTTCGGTTAAAAACCGATCTCAAGGACACCATCAATGACTACAACAAGCAGTTGGCCACGACGCGCCGGGCAGTGGAGCATCTCAACAAACTCATCGACGAGACCAAGAATCCTAAGATAAAAACGCACCTCGGAGAACTCCTTCCCGCCTGGCAAAACGCGGAGAAACGGATTAGCAGCAAATTAGATCTAGCTCAACGGGAACTGACCAAACTAGAAAATAAAGACGTTTCCCTGTTTGAGAGTTCCAGTAACTCGGTGCGCGAGTTTTTCCGCAATCGCGGTTTGTACATGTTGATCGCCTTTGTCACCTTTGTGGTCATCCTCCTCACATTTCGCTTGCTCGCCCGCATGCTCTTTTTCATTCTTCCAGGAGCGCGGAAGGAACAACGGCCCATCCATGTCCGCATCCTCGACATCTTCTTTAAGGTTTTCTCCACCATTTCAGCAATATTTGGCCTAGTCTTCGTCCTCTACACCGCCGAAGACTGGTTTCTGCTGAGCGCCATGATTATTTTATCTCTTGGTCTGGTCTGGACGGTCCGCCAGACTCTGCCCAAGATGTGGCAGCAGGTGCGACTGGTGCTCAACATGGGCTCGATCCGCGAAGGTGAGCGGATTATTTATAACGGCGTGCCCTGGAAGGTAGAAGCGCTCAATGTTTTTTGCAAGCTCTACAACCCAGCCCTTGGCATGTACCTGCGCATCCCGATTGAAAACATGATTGGCCTGATTTCCCGCCCCTATCACAACGACGAACCATGGTTTCCCTGCAAGAAAGGCGACTGGGTGGCGTTTGATGGCAAACCCTTTGCCAAGGTGGTCAGCCTCTCGCATGAACAGGTTGAGGTGGTCGAATTGGGGGGGAGGCGAACTGTGTACCAAACCGGCGACTTCCTGAGCAAGTCACCGGCCAACTTGTCGCGCAACTTCAACCTCAGGGTGGTTTTTGGTCTTTCCTACAATCTACAGGCCGAAATCACCACCACGGTTCTGGCAACCTTGAAAACCTTTCTCCAGAAAAAACTGGCGGAACATGGGTATGCCGAGGATTGCCTGAGCTTGTCGGTTGATTTCCTTCAGGCCGGCCCCTCGTCGCTTGACGTGGCGGTTCTGGCCGATTTCAAGGGCGACCAGGCCCCAGCATACCGGCGGATCGAACGTGCCCTGGCTAAATGGTGCGTGGATTGTTGCAACGCTAATAATTGGGAGATCCCTTTCCCACAGATGACTGTGCACCTGCCCCCTGTCGGTAAGGCATAGGATGGTTCAAAACCTGGAATTCATGCAGACTGAGCATCTCCTGAGACAACTCGCTGATATTGTTGGGGCTACACATGTCTCAACCAGCACTGTCGATCGGATCACCCATTCCTTTGACGCCACCCAGCGACAGTGCCTGCCCGATGTGGTGGTCCATCCAAACAGCGTCGAGGAAATAAGCCAAATCGTCCGCCTGGCCAATACAGAGCGTATTCCTATTCTCCCACGGGGTGCGGGCAGCGGCTTCACCGG
>Ga0209016_1002042_pt1 | contig 14472 bp, 12 predicted proteins | sample EPASupsiteSAE305_FD_187265 | JGI IMG/M metagenome (GOLD analysis project Ga0209016, IMG submission 187265) | Bioremediated contaminated groundwater microbial communities from EPA Superfund site, New Mexico - SAE3-05 (SPAdes) (version 2) | ecosystem: Environmental > Aquatic > Deep subsurface >...
TTATCTCATCTTCTAACGGTAAAATGTGTGTATATTTTCTGCCCATACAAAATTACCCCCTATCGTAGCTATTATCCTACGATAGGGGGCTTTTGCTCAATGTCTATTTTCGGGGGTTCAGCCCAAAGCGCAAGGGAGTTTTTTATTAAGATAATAACCACTATATAGTGCTTCTTAGTTTTCTCTGTTCAAGAAAAATGAAGGTATCTGAGAAAGCACTGATGCCCTTTCATCAAAAACAGAAAGTGCTTCTTCTGCAACCTTAACCGATTCAAGAGCAGCGGCACGGGCCTCATCCAGACCTAACAAAGTCGGGTAAGTTGTCTTATTGTTACGGGCATCTACCCCTACTTGTTTGCCCAGTTTCGCTTCGTCCCCCACTACATCCAAAATATCGTCGGCAATCTGAAAGACCAGTCCGATATGATCGGCATAAGTGCTTAAAGCGGCCATTTCCCTCTCGCTGGCCTGGGCTAGGATTGCGGCGCTGATGATAGAAGCATGAAAAAGTGCGCCAGTTTTATTTTTGTGAATATATTGCAGTTGGGGTAGGTCCAGGGTCTTGCCTTCCCAAATTATATCTACTACTTGTCCGGTTACCATACCCCCAATACCTGCCGACCAGGCTACTTCGTCAATGGCATGGAGCAGGCTTTGAGCATTAGTATCAGGACACAGCTTGAGCATAGCATTAAATGAATAAGTTAAAAGCGCATCCCCGGCTAAAATGGCCTGGGCCTCGCCAAAAGCCTTATGACAGGATGGTTTCCCCCTGCGAAAATCGTCATCATCCATTGCCGGCAAATCATCATGGATCAGCGAATAGGTATGGATCATTTCTAAAGCACAGGCAAAAGGAAGAAATTTACCGGTTTCGGATATGCCCAATGCTTCAAGCGTGGAAAGAAATAGGCAGGGACGCAATCTTTTCCCTCCGGCAAAAACACTATAGCGCATTGCCTCATAAAGCACTTTTTCTTCCCCGCCGGCTTTAGGCAGCAATTCATCTAGGCAAGCATCCACCGCCTGGCCTTTTTCTTTTAAATATTTCTGCAAATCCATTATGCTCCACCTTTAAAAACAATTTACAAGCATAGCATGCCCTGCTAATGATTGCGGCATACCTTTACGCATAAACCTATTTAAAATAAAGAAGATAGTTCTTCCATTTCTTTTTCCGCTTGATTAAGCTTTTCCCTGCAGACCCGGATCAGGTCAACCCCTTCAGAGAAACGGGCTAAAAGTTTTTCCAGAGGCAATTGTCCTCTTTCCATTTCCTGAGCCACTTGCTCCAGGCGGGCAAGGGCTTCTTCGAATTCGATTTCTTTCTTTTTAGGCCTCCCCATTATCTTCCCTCCTACTTCTTACAATACAATCCAAAGAACCTTTGGACAGGCGTACTCCGACTCTATCTCCAACCTCTACCATAGCTGCATCACGCAGTATGGCACCATCTTTGCTACTACAAACAGCATATCCCCGACCTAAAGTAGCCAAGGGGTCAAGTAAGGACAAGCGCGCGGCACTTTGAGCTAAACGCCTTTCTCTTTCCTGAATGGAGAAGCTTGCCTTCTGCGTCAAGGCTAAAGAGAAAGCGTTCAATTGTTCTTCCCTTTTATCTAAAAGTATTTGGGGACGGGAAAAAGTGTCCCTAGCCGTTAAACCTTCCAGCCTTAATCTTTGTTCGTTGATCTTTCTTTCCAGCGCCTGGCATAAACGGTAGCGGTATGCCTCCAAATTAGATAAAAGTTCATGCATCTCCGGCACCGCTAAAGCCGCAGCATGACTGGGAGTAGCGGCCCTCTGGTCAGCAACCAGATCGGAAAGCGTAAAATCGATCTCATGCCCTACCGCCGAGATTACCGGTATTGGCGAGGCAGCAATAGCTCTTACCACAGCTTCGTTGTCAAAGGCCGACAAGTCCTCTCCAGCTCCGCCGCCTCTGCCAACGATCATCACGTCAGCACCGCTTTGATAAGCTTTGCGGATAGCTAAGGTAATCGAAAGAACTGCATTATCACCCTGCACCACTGTGGGGAAAAGCCGCAAGCTAACGGATGGCCAGCGGCTTTTAGCAATCTTTTTTATATCTGCCCAGGCAGCCCCTTGAGGGGAAGTAACTACTGCCACAGCTTTAGGTAAAAGCGGCAGACGGCGTTTGCGTGCAATATCAAAAAGCCCTTCGGCAGCTAAAGTTTTTTTCAGTTGCTCCAAAGCCAAAGATTGGGCGCCTGCTCCCGCGGGAAAAAGCTCCTGCGCATATAACTGACAGGTACCGTCTTTTTCATAAAGAGAAAGACGTCCCCATACTAAGACGTCCATACCGTCTTCGGGTATAAATTCCACATTGGCAACATAACTGCGGAACATCACGCAACGTAAAGAAGCCTTTTCATCCTTAAGCGAAAAATAGCAGTGCCCGGAATGATGGCATTTATAGCCGGAAAGCTCTCCACGCAGCCATATCCCGTCCAAAAAAGCATCTTCTGATAAATATTCTTTTAGATAAGTAATAACTTGTGAAACGCTATAAACTTTGTCCATTTCTATTCCTCCCGCGTCAAAAGTGGGCGGATTTATTATTATTTATGCACGTAAATTTTGCAAATAAGATATCAAATCATTTATGCCGACGAATTCAGGCATTTCCCCATTAAAACGCATCAAATCTCCTTGTATATTCCGCAAAAGGGTCATTTCTTCCTGCTTATCTAATCTATCTAAAGAAGCTGCATTGCTTTCCAGCGGCAAACCATAACGTCCCAATGAGCAAGCACGTTCATTGCCTTCAGGTAATACGCGCAATAACCAATCGCCATAATATTCCCCTACCATGTGGCAATGCTCGGAACAATAGGGGCAAACAATAGCCTTTTGAGTAGCAGCTAGGGGTGGTGTTTTACCTAAAGGCCAACGATCGGAAAGGGCACCGGTGGGACAATAAACCACGCATTCACCGCAGGAGATACAATCAGCATCGGCTGCTAAAGCTTGCATAAAAGGCGGAGACGCCTGGGAGTCAAAACCTCTTTCCATAAAATCAAGAGCCATCGCGCCAACTTTTTCACTGCAAACGCGGACACAAAGACCGCAAAGAATGCATTTATCGATATCACGACGGATCAAAGGATGAGAAAGATCAAGACCACGGCGGTGCATGCTACCGCCCGGATTTTGTTCATAGGCTTCATATTGCCGCAACAAAGGCAAAAGGCGGCAGCTATATAAAGCGTCGCAACCGCATTCCAGACAGCGAAAAGCTTCCGCTTGCGCCTCTTTTTCACTATAAGGAAGCACGATCTCAGAAAAATCCTTCACCCTTGACTGCGGATTTTGATATTGCAAAGGCACGGAAGGACAAGGCGGTACAGATTTGAGGTCATCCTTGCTGAAATTAGCATCAGCTACCATAAAAGGTTTGGCAAATGTGCGCTGTTCTCCTCTTATATATCCGTCGATCACAAAAGCGGCATTCTTGCCGTCGGCAATAGCCTCGATAGCAATACCAGGACCGCGGTTCGTAGCGTCGCCACCGGCAAATACCCCTTCTAGATTGGTAGAAAAATCTTTGACATCGGCGACAATAGTTTTCTTCGGAGATAAAGCTAAACCCATCAAGCCTTCACCAGAGACTTGCTGGCCCACAGCAGCAATAATATTATCAAAAGTTTGCTCTTCTATCTGACCTGGTATCGGTTCCGGCTTGGGCCGTCCGCTTTCATCGGGAGCACCCAAACGCATCTTTTGCATCCGTAATCCGGCAGCCTGCCCGTTTGCCTCAAAAACTCCAGAAACCGCACTCAAAAAGCGTAAATTTAATCCTTCCTCTTCGGCTTCATTCACTTCCCAAGGCTCAGCAGGCATTTCAGCCCGGCTGCGTCTATAAACCAAAGTCACATCAGAACCTAAACGGATAGCACTACGTGCCACATCGATAGCCGTATTACCGCCACCAACCACAGCAACTTTTTTGCCTAGAGCAGGAGCACAACCCAGTTCTAATTGTTTTAAGAATTCAATGCCACCCAAAATCCCCGGCAGATCATCTCCCTGGCAACCCAAGGGACTGCTCTTCCAGGCACCCACAGCTATATAAACAGCATCGTATTTCCGCCGCAGTTCTTCCAGCTCAATATCCTGACCCAGCTTCTGACTGCAGCAAATCTCTACGCCTAGTTCTTCTATCAGGAAAATTTCCTTATCTAAAACTTCTCTTGGCAGTCGGTACTTCGGTATGCCATAGCGGAGCATACCGCCTGGCTTGGGCATAGCTTCATATATTTTTATCTGATGCCCCTTTTGGGCTAGGAAATAAGCAGCCGACAAGCCGCTGGGGCCTGCGCCCACGATAGCAACTTTCTTGCCGGAAGCTGTTTCCACCTTTGGCAGATAAGGCTGATCTTTTGCCAAATCAAGATCCGCGGCAAATTGCTTCAAGTGCGAAATATGCAAAGTCCCTTCTAAAAGGTCACGGCGGCAAGCTTCCTGGCAGGGATGAGGACAAATCCTACCGATACAGGCAGGCAGAGGTATCGTTTCTTTAATCAGGGAGATCGCCTCATCATAGCGGCCATTGGCGATTAGGCCGATATAGCCCTGACAGTCATTTCCTCCCGGGCAAGCATTCTTGCAAGGGGCAATACAATCGCCACGGTGATCGGAAAGCAATAGAGCCAAAGTCTGGCGGCGTACGGAGTTGATACGCAGGCTTTGGGTAATGACAGACATCCCATCCTCGGCGGAAGTGGAACAAGCACGGAATAGCTTCCTACTGCCTTCGATCTCTACCAGGCAGAGGCCACAGCCTCCATAGGGACGCAATTGTTCCTGATAACAAAGATGCGGCATTTCAATACCGGCAGCCAAAATTATCTCCAGGAGATTCTGTCCACCTTGGGTCTTAACTTCCTGTCCGTCTATCAGAATTTTGATTTCACTCATTGCGTCACCTCCCCACTGCAAAGATGGATAGATTTATTCGGACAAGCCTGACAGCAAAGGCCACAGGCATTACATTTTTCTTTATTAATCTGCCAAATATTTTCCTTTTCACTAATTGCACCACTTGGACAAGCATCAGCACATAGACCACAACCTGCACATTCATCCTCCTTGACGGCATAATGCAAAAGAGCGCGGCATTGAAGGGCTGTGCAACGTTTATCTTTGATATGCTCTTCATATTCTTCAGGGAAATAGCGCATTGTAGTCAAAACAGGATTGGGCGCTGATGATCCCAAACCGCAAAGAGAACCATCCCTGATGGCTAAAGCCATCTCATTTAGCTTTTCCAGGTCTTCCATATTCCCTTTACCTGCAATGATTTTTTCCAACATTTCTTTCATTCTCTGAGTACCAATGCGGCAGGAGGGACATTTGCCACAGCTTTCATGACAGCAAAATTCCATGAAAAAGCGGGCCATGTCCACAATGCAGTCGCTATCATCAATGACGATCAAACCGCCAGAGCCCATGATCGCTCCAGTACGGCCAATGTGCGCATAATCAATAGGAGTATCCAAAAGGCTGGCAGGCAAACATCCACCCGAAGGCCCGCCTATCTGCACGGCCTTCACCGGGCGACCGCTAACTGTTCCTCCGCCAATATCCATTACTACCTGACCTAAAGTAATACCCATAGGTACTTCCACTAAACCGCCGCGTTTGATCTTCCCGGCCAAGGCAAAAACTTTTGTCCCTTTGCTATCCGAAGTGCCCATGGCGGCAAAAGCCTCTGGACCATTTTCCAATATCCAAGGCACATTAGCAAACGTTTCAACATTATTAATCACTGTGGGCTTGCCTTTGTAGCCACACGCGGCTGGATAAGGCGGCTTAGGCTGAGGCATGCCCCTTTTGCCTTCCAAAGAAGCCAACAGAGCAGTTTCTTCGCCGCAGACAAAAGCACCAGCTCCTTGAACGACACGTATCGTAAAATCAAACCCGCTCCCTAAGATATTCTTGCCTAAGAAACCCTTTTTTTCAGCATCACGAACAGCTATTTGCAAACGGTGCACAGCCAAGGGATATTCCGCACGTACATAGAGGAGGCCTTCCTGGGCACCCACGGCATAACCGGCAATAATTATTCCTTGCAAAACACTATGCGGGTCCCCTTCACAAAGGCTCCTGTCCATAAAAGCACCCGGGTCACCTTCATCGGCATTACAAACGATATATTTTATCTTTTCCTGCTCATTTCTCGCAGCCTGCCATTTGGTAGCTGCGCCAAAGCCGGCACCGCCTCTTCCCCTTAGACCGGCAAGCAAGACCTGCTCGATAACTTCCTCAGGCGCTAGGGTAAATGCTTTTTCAAGTGCCTTATATCCACCGGCAGCTAAATAAGAATCAATATTCTCCGGATCGATCAAGCCGCAATGACGCAAAGCAATGCGGGTCTGTTTTTGTAAAAATTGCATCTCTTCTTGAGGCAAAACTCCCGCATCCGGCAAAACTCCCTTAAGCAAATCCGAAGCTAGCTCTTGCGCTGAATCGGCATTTAAACGGCCATAATAACGGCTCTCACCTTCATCTGTGATCACCTGCAAAAGCGGCTCAGCAAAGCACATGCCATTGCAACCGACCCTTTGCAGACTAAGGGAGGACCCTTGAAAAACTTTACTAAATACTTTTTCTACTTCCAAGGCACCGGCGGCGATACCGCAACTGCCTAAACCCAGCAAAAGCTTCATCAGCGCACCGTCCTTTCCTGATTTCGTAGTTCGTCGATAATCGCAGCTGTTTTAGATTTATCCAATTTTCCATAGACCTGACTGTTGACCATCATCACCGGCGCCAGACTGCAACAACCCAAACAGGCTACCCTTCTCCAGAAAAAGAGTCCATCAAGGGAAGTCTGCTCCTCAGCTACGCCAGTTTTATCTTCAATGATTTCCGCCAACTCTTGAGAACGATTAACATGACAAGCTGTACCATTACAGATTAATATCTGGTATTTGCCGGGGCATTCCAAATGGAATTGGGCATAAAAAGTCGCCACTCCCGCCAAGCGGGCCATGGGGATATCAGCTTTATCGGCAATATAAAGCAAAACTTCCTGCGGCAAATAGCCGTAGAGCTCTTGTAAATCTTGTAAAAGCGCAATCAGCTCACCTTTGGGGTCCTGATGCTTTGCCAGTATTGCCCCAACAGGCGAAAGATCAACGCTCTGGTTATTTGCTTTTGTCATATCCCTGTCACTCTCCTTTAGAAAAGCATAATTCCCTGCCTAAAAGAGCAGTACCTACAGCATTATCCCCGGCATAGTTCGCCGCGGCAAAATAAACTTCGGCAATACCTTCTAATTTTTGAGGCAACTCTCTGCGGATATAGCCGTTAGCGGCTACTCCGCCCCCTAAAAGTACTTGGTGTAGACCACTATTTTTCGCTGCTTCACGAATAGCTAAAGCTAAAGCATTGGTAATATTGTCAAAAACAGCTGCTGCCAATGCCGCAGGCTCAACACCTTTGGTGATTAAACGGCTAGCCGCAGACTCAGGCCCAGAAAAAGAAATCTCACAACCCCGTACTGAAACAGGTAGTTTTATCGTCTCTGTCGCCGAAGCCGCTAACTTCTCTAAATGCGAACCGGCGGGAAAAGGTAGGCCTAAAGAAACTCCCACCCTATCCACAAATTGCCCCGCTGCCAAATCGCTGCCACCTAAAATATCTATTGCAAATCCGCCATTTTTCTTTTCTCCCTGTAATATCTCGCTGGTACCGCCGGAAAGATGTACGGCCAAAAAACGTTCATCTAAACTGGCATCGCAAGACCAAAGGGCTGCTGCCAAATGACCTTCCTGATGGCTGGTAGCAGCAAAAGGCAAAGATAAGGTGTCGGCGATTATCCGACCTATATTTTCGCCTACTCTAAAGACCGGCATATATGAGCCGGGCAGAGGACGTGGGCGGGTACTGGCGCAAACGCCTTTTATAGACTTTTTATCTACTTTAGCATATACCTCCTGCAATATATAGGAGATTTGGGAAACATGAGAAAAGAAAGCCTGTGATTGGGAGACGCCTCGAGCGCCCTCTTCCACAGGCAAAAGACTCCTAACATCGGCAATAAGCTGCCCCTCCATGTCGACTGCCGCCATGGAGGTTGTGTAACAGCTGGTATCAATTCCTAAAATCATTCAGTCGTCAATCCTGATTCTGCTTGCGCATTTTTTTGGGCAGGCGCTTGTCCATCCTCTGGCTTTGCCTGCACCTTTTTTACTTCCTGGTTTAATATCGTATCCAAGACACCATTGACAAAAGCTCCGGAATCTTCGGTGCTAAAATTTTTGGCGAGTTCAATGGCTTCATTGATAACTACATTATAGGGAACTTCATTGATAAATTTTAATTCATACACAGCCAAGCGCAGAATATTTTTATCGACATTTGCTAGCCTTTTTATATTCCATTCTTTGGCATACGTCTCAATTAAACGGTCTATTTCCGTAAGATTATCCCATGCGCCCTTAACTAAACTAAGAGCAAAATCGGCATTAACATCCGAAAGCCCCGCTTCAGCTAAAGTTAATTCGGTCATCTGCCAATCATTTTGGCCTACGTCCATCTGAAAAAGCATTTGCAAAGCTGTTTCCCTAGCTGCTCGCCTTCCCATATAATCCTCCTGATGCTACTACTCTTTTTTAAAAATCTTTTCCACAGTAGATTTTATGTCAACTTTATCATCTAATTTTTTACCAATAAAAAGACCTACCAAAACGCAAATAAGGATAAAAACCGATTGCCAAAAACCATATTTAATTACGCTTAAGCCAAAAAGCAGGCCAATGATCACGCCGATGACTTTATTTCTATGGTTTTCTATGAGATTTGAAAATAGCTCTGTCAAATCCATAAGCTTTGCCTACCTCTCATTTAAAAGATAACCAGCTCTTCTAGGTCGTTGGTGTGCCTACGCTGGCAACCAGAACTTTTACTTCAAGTACTTTCAGACCAGTCATCGCTTCCGTCTTACTCTTAACTTCATCCTGCAAAGCAGTAGTGATCTCAGGAATATTGCTTTCCGCAGGAACAGAGATATTCAAGAGGATGGCGATACCTCCGCTTTCTGGTACGCTCTTTATCTGAGTTTTGACATCTTGTACACCTGTGACTTTGGAGGCAGACCTTTTGACAACACTTTCAATAGCCTGCATGCTGATACTGACATTTCCACCTTCACTCATCGTAATCTGAGCTAAAGGCCCACTTTTTTTCTGGTGGGCAATACTTATATAAATACTAAGAACGCCAATTACAATGATAATTGCCGCTACCCCGATTACACTCCAAAAATAGCCACTGTTAATGAAAATGTTTTGCAATATTAAAATCATCCTGCGGCAGATACTTGTATCAGTCAGACAAACGAGTAAGAAAACACCTGCAAAAATGAATATTAATCCCCCGATGAACAAAAACAAACGTCTAATTATATTCATATATAAGCCCTCCATGCGCTTTCTTTAAACGCAAGACCATATCTAAATGCCGCTACTCCTTTCAGGAGTAGCGGCATATTGGTCAATCTTCGATTTTTTCGCTAGCCGGATGTCCCTGCGGGAAAGTTACTCCCTGAATATGAATATTAATAAATTTAGCTGTCAGGCCGGTCATAGATTCTACGGCATTCTTAACTTTGTCTTGAACCTTTTGGGCTACTTGCGGGATGATAGAACCATATTCAACTATAATATAAACATCTATAGCTACTTCCGATTCTCCGACTTCTACTTTTACACCTTTGGTGAGGTTCTTTCTACCAAGTAATTCGGCAATCCCACCCGCGATGCCGCCGCTCATGCCGGCAATACCTTCAATTTCGGTAGCAGCAAGCCCCGCAATAGTCGCCACAACATCGTTGGCAATCTTTACCGAGCCGGTACTACTGCCCCCAATAATGTTTTCTGCAACTTTTTCTTCGGCGCGTTCGCTCATATTTATTCCCCCTCACTTTATTTTAGCGAAGTATTATGTTTATTGAATGATTAGCCTTTCAGCTAATTATATGCTTTATTATAACAGTATTTTAAAAAAATAACAATCTTTGCCTCATACATACTAAAAAGAAATAACTTTTCTTAAACACCTGTAAATTTATAGCTGTTTTTTATGAAATATATACAATTGATCACCCCCTAGAGAACACATTAATCGTAATAAAATTCAGGTTAATAAACTTCATATCTGATCATATTTTATCCTTAAAATATCGACATAAAAAACAAATTTTTATAACTTATTCTTTACAATCATCATTACTTTAAAACACCATCACCTATAGCAGCAAAAATAGAATGTTTACCTAATAAAATACAACTTGCAGTTATATATGCTATACCTTATAATATATCTGACAATATATATTGTGTATTATAAATTTCACAACACATTATGTGTACTTTTTATTAAAAAATATATAAAATATCTTTAAAATAATAGACGAGTTCAAGGATTGGTGATCGGTCACTTGAGTTATGAAACATATAAATACAAATTCAGATTGATCGCATCCCACCGTCCCGGCGATGGATCCTCAGAATTGCCGGCGCATGCTCACGCTTTTGAGTTGGACATTTATGTTCTTTCCCGTCCTCAAGGAGAAAGCGAAGTCGCTCACCAAGAAATCGAAGATATTGTCCTAGACTTTTTGGCACAATATGAAGAAAAGATACTCAACGATATTCCTCCTTTCGATATTATTCCCCCAACTATAGAAAATATTGCTGAGGTTTGTTATAAGTACATAAAAGATATACTGGCAAAACATAATTTTACGCTCTTGCGAGTGGAAGTCAGCGAAACCCCTGCCCGCACATGTATGGTAGGAGAAACCCCGAATCAAGGTGATTTTCGTTCTAATCTCAATTATGAAAAAATCTCTAATGTTTTAATGCAAAATATCAAGGCTATTTCCAATCGCCAAGCCCTGTCCAGCGTAGAAAAAAAGCCTATCGATGAAAATAACATCTTCCATACCGAAGCACCGGACCCTGAGCCAAAAGAACATCATAAGCCCCAGCAAAAGAAAATAGAACATTTAACGCCAATCACTGCCCCGATCAGCATAGAAACTTTGGAAACCCCGGCAAAGCGGCTTACATTGCAGCTTATAGCAGCAACGATCTTTTTATTGTTAGTAGGCGCGGCCTTGACTTTTTATATTAAGAATTCTGGCATCTACCCTTCCGGAGCCGACATCTTCGGTCATATCTTCAAATCAGATTTTCTCTATAACAGCATCAAAGAAGGAAATTTTTATCCGCTTTTTACCCAATACTGGTATAACGGCCTGCAACCTTTCCGTTACTGGGCGCCCCTACCATATTATCTACTGGCAGCTATGCAATTTATTACCGGCGGAGACGCTCTGGATTCTTATTTGCTTTTTATCTTCTTTGCTTTCTTCGTTGGGGGCATGGGCTGGCTTTTATGGGGTAAAAAACATAATAAAATATTACTTTGTACCATTTTTGCTATACTATGGTTTTTCCTCATTGACAATACACGTGTTTTCTTCTCAGAAGGCAACCTTCCCCGTATGGTCATCACTGTCTTGCTGCCTTATTTGTTTTATTACTTATGGGAGTTTCTGGAATATAAGAAAGACAAGGCTATCATCTCGCTGATTATCCTTACGGTTCTGGCTGCTTTTTGCCATGCGATGATCGCAGCCATGGTAGGTGTCGCTTCTTTTATTTTCGTCCTCGTATATTGCATTGCCAAAAAAGAATATATCCGCGGCACTTTTACCATCGTCGCGATGATGCTTTCCTTTGCCGTTTCCGGCATCTGGCTCTATTCCGCCTTAAAGGGTGGGTTGGTGTCGATGAACACCACTGCGGTCATGGCAGCCCTTACTTATCCGATAACTGTATCCTTGAACCCATTTTTACGCCTGCAGGGACATGTGGACTTTTACTATTATGGACTTTCGGTATTAGTTATATCCATAATCGGATTTTTCATAGCGGGTAAGAAAAGCAGACCAGGATTTTTCACACCAGTGGTCATATTTTTAGGCACAACCACTGCTTTGCTGCCCTTTTTGCAGAAACTGCCATTGAATCAGCTTTTATGGATGATGCGTATGTCGCCCATCGCTTATGCACTTTTTCTAATAGGTCTCTTGGAATGGAAAAATTGCAGGCGTTACATATTATTGATTTTTCTTTGTATTTTGGTATTAGATACCGTCCCTTCCGATAATCTCCCCAAATATTTTTCACAAATATCATCCCAACTCGTATATTCACTCAATGATGCTAAAGCTATCACCAATCAAAGAATCGCTCTGATGGACAACAGTACCTTTGGCGCTTACCCCTCTTATGCGATCTCCTCTACAGAACCAAGGACCCAATATGCATATGGTTGGTCCTGGCAAGGTGCCTCCACAGCGCAAAATATCATGCTCCTTAATACTGCTTTGGAAAAAGGATATTATATCTATCTTTTTGACAGATGTTTCGAAATGGGTAATGATACGGTACTGGTGTGTAAGTCCATGATCCCACCTCAGGGCTTTCCAAAAGCTGATTCTGCAGCTTTAATTAAAGCTGCAGCAAAATCCGGGTATGAGCTTTATGAAGAAACTAACTATGTCTATATCTTCCATAAAGAAACGCCTAAGACTTTTGGCGTCAAAACCGAATATACAGGTTTTGCTATAGGCGTATCCGCCGTTGAGATATCTCTTTTCTATCCTTGCTTTGAAGCTGGAACCGATACCTATATCGAATACTACAACGTTGATGAGTTAAGTAAATATAAAGTCATTTATCTTTCTGGTTTCTTTTACAAAGATAGATCTGTCGCCGAAGGAATGGTTCGTGAGCTGGCAAATAGAGGGGTACGAGTTGTCATAGATATGAACCGCATTCCCGTAGATTCGCTGACCAACCGCATGACATTTTTGGATGTAACGGCGCAGCCCATCTCCTTCACCGGTTCTTTTCCTGCTTTGATGTGCGGGGATAAAATCTATCAGAGCCTTCCTTTTGATAAAGAATATAAGACCTGGAATACCGTCTACCTGGAAAATTTCAAAAACGCTATTGGTTATTCCTGGTTTGAAAATAAGAAAATCAATTTCTTTGGCGACAATGGCTATAAGAATATCTATTTCATGGGATTCAACTTATTTTTCCATACTACGGAAACAAATGATCCGAAAGTAACGGAATTAATGAATGTTATTCTCGGCCAAACCACAGATCAATTACCAAAACGCGAGGCTGTAGCCATAGATGTCAAATATAGTCATAATAATATCTCTATTGACTCACCCATTGATGACATTAATACTACCATAGCCTACCAGGATAATTTCCAAAGCGATCAAAAAATCATTAATGCCAACCATTTGTTGACTGTAGAAAAGGGACATACCGAAATCCATATCGTCTATCCTTACCTGACCCAGGGCCTTATCACCAGCATCCTTGGAATAACTGGCGTAATTATTTTACTCAAAATAATCCGGAAGAGAGGAGAAAAGATACAATGAAAAAGCAATCATTTTTCAAAAAATGTAATATTGCTCTGATTATTATTGTTTCTCTTTCCATCCTCTTGATGCCAGCAGTTGTCCTGGCGGATGAATATGGAGCCATTGTTATAGACGGTTATTATGATGACTGGGAAGACAAGCCACAAACTCAAATTTATTTTGAAAACAACCGGAAACACAATAACATTCATCTCGTTTCCGTATTTCGCGATGATGATAACCTTTATGTTTATATTGATATGAATGATGTCGATGAAGAATTTGATAATATGGATATGGATCTAACCACCAGTTCAGGAAACCAACATTATAAAATCAGAATCGAACCAATAGAGGATTCTTCCAGTACCGATACAACTACCGGCACTGACACGGGAACCGGCACCGATACGGGAACTGGCACTGACACGGGAACTGGCACTGACACGGGAACTGGCACTGACACGGGAACCGGCACCGATACAGGAACCGGTACTGACACAGGAACCAGCACCGACACAGGCAACGATTATGTTCCTGATACAGGTACCGGAGCAGTTCCTACTCCAGATACGGAAACAGGTACTGATACCTCTACTGATACCTCTACTGATACCTCTACTGATACCTCTACTGATACCTCTACTGATACCTCTACTGATACCTCTACTGATACCTCTACTGATACCTCTACTGATACCTCTACTGATACCTCTATGAATACCAGTGCGGCCAATAGTGAGACTCAAAATAAAACTATATTTTCATCCATACTTGGTACATATGCTTATGCCGCTTCTGATAATAGTAATTCATCGTCCGACAATAATTCAAAAAACAAAAAAGATGATACGACAACTGATACTACAACGGATACGACTACTGATACGACAACTGATACTACTACCGATACGACAACTGATACTACTACCGATACGACAACTGATACTACTACCGATACGACAACTGATACTACTACCGAT
>Ga0209016_1002043_pt1 | contig 14460 bp, 16 predicted proteins | sample EPASupsiteSAE305_FD_187265 | JGI IMG/M metagenome (GOLD analysis project Ga0209016, IMG submission 187265) | Bioremediated contaminated groundwater microbial communities from EPA Superfund site, New Mexico - SAE3-05 (SPAdes) (version 2) | ecosystem: Environmental > Aquatic > Deep subsurface >...
TGCGGATGGCCAAAAGCCGTCTGCTCTCTGCACCGGCAAAGATCTACATCGCCATCCTGCGGGGTACACCGGTACTGGTGCTGTTGATGCTGATCTTCTATGTGGTCTTTGCCTCAGTCAATATCAACCCGGTGATTGTGGCGGTGATCGCCTTTGGGATGAACTTTGCCGCCTACAGTGCTGAGATCTTCAGGACCGGCATTGAAGGGGTGGAAAAGGGGCAGACCGAGGCCGGTATTTCTCTGGGCTTCACCAGGACCAGCACCTTCTTCCATATTGTGCTGCCCCAGATGGTGCGGCGGATCCTGCCGGTCTACAAAGGCGAGTTTATCTCACTGGTCAAGATGACCTCCATTGTGGGCTACATCGCGGTACAGGATCTGACCAAGGCCAGTGACATCATCCGCAGCCGCACCTTTGATGCCTTCTTCCCCCTGGTGATGGTGGCTATCCTCTACTTCCTGATTTCATGGACCTTAATGCAGGCAATGGGCTGGCTTGAGCAAAAGACCGACCGTAGACAAGCATCAAGCTGACAGAAGGAGACGTTTAATGAACAACCTCAAAGTGAATCAACTGCTTGATCGCCTGATTGCGGTTACCGAAGAGCTTTCCCAAGGCCGCTTTGGTCAGTATGACGACATATTCGAGCTGACCAAGAGTGGCCAGTACCCTCCCCTGATCGCCCGCTTTGCGGAATCGTTCGGCATGATGGCGGTCAAGGTAGAAGCGCGGGAGTTCCGGCTGGAACAGATGATTGAGGAACTGCGCTCAACAGAAGCCCAACTGCGCGCAGCCCGAGAGCAGTTAGTCCATGAGAACAGCACCCTCAAAAAGAACCTGCGCCGTTCCTTCCCTTTCTCCTCCATCCTTGGCACCAGCCCCCAGATCAGAGAACTGATCAGCAAGGCAGAACGGATAGCCGACTCCCGTCTCTCCGTCATCATCACCGGCGAGACCGGCACCGGCAAGGAGCTGTTTGCCAAGGCGATCCACTTTAACAGCCCCCGCAGCGCCAGGCCGTTTGTGGCGGTTAACTGCTCCGCCATCCCGGATACCATCTTTGAAAGCGAGATGTTCGGCATTGAAAAAGGGGTGGCCACCGGGGTTGAGGCGCGGATCGGCAAGATTCAGCAGGCCCAAGGCGGCACCATCTTTCTGGACGAGGTGGGGGAGATGCCGCTACAACTGCAGGCCAAACTGCTGCGGGTGCTGGAAGAACGGACCCTGGAACGGGTCGGCAGCCGGACCGCCATTCCGGTTGATCTGCGGATCATTGCCGCCACCAACCGCGACCTGACCAAAGAGATTGCAGAAGGACGATTCCGTGAAGACCTCTACTACCGCTTAAACGGGGTTACCCTGCGGATTTCTCCCCTGCGGGAACGCAAAGGCGACATCGAATTGATCGCCCGGCAGTTTCTGGATAAGTGGGGCCGCAGTTGCGGCAGGCCACCAATGCGGATTGCCAAAGAGGCCCTGGAACAATTGCGCAACTATGCCTGGCCCGGCAATGTGCGGGAGCTTGATAACGAGATTGAGCGGGCTGTGGCCCTGGCCTATGGCGACACCATTACCATGGCCGACCTCTCTGATCCGCTGCAGCAGCAGACCACGCTACCAGTAGCAGGGGGAAAATCACTGCTGAAGGATTCAGAAAAACAGTTGATTGAACAGGCACTGCGGGAGGTCAAAGGCAACAAGACCCAGGCAGCAGAACGGCTGGGAATGAGCCGCGAAGGACTGCGTAAGAAGCTGAAACGGCTGGGGCTGGAATAATCACATACATCCGCTATAAACTAGCATCACAAAGGACGGGGATGACAAACTACATGCAGAATGCCGTGATCAAGCTGTTTCTGGTTGCCCTGCTGATGATCTGCGGGTGCGCCGGACAACCGTCTGACAGCCAGTCGTCACTGGCCGGAACAGTAATCACCGGCAACCAACTGCTGATTGCAATGGCTGAATCGCGAGACAGCTCAATGGTAAAGATCTACGCCCTTGAGCGCACTGCTCTTGGCTGGGAGCTGCAAACCGGTCCGCTACCGGGAATTACGGGACGTAACGGCTTTGTCCCGCCGGGCCAAAAACGTGAAGGAGACGGCCGGGCACCAACCGGCCTGTTTGCGCTGGAATCGGCCTTCGGTTATGCCGCTTCCATCAACAGCAGCATGCCGTACCAACAGGCAACTGAGAACGATCTATGGGTGGATGACGTCCTCTCCCCCGACTACAATACCTGGGTAAAACGCGGCCAGACCGGCGCAACATCGTTTGAGGTAATGAAACTGGCCGATATCCGCTACCGCCACGGCCTGGTAACCGGTTACAACCGTAATCCGATCATAAAGGGATACGGCAGTGGAATTTTTGTCCATACCTGGCTGGAGGATGGCTACACCACCAGCGGTTGCGTGGCGTTTGATGAAACAGAGCTGATCAAACTCCTGGCCTGGCTTGATCCGCTAAAACAGCCGCAGATACTGATGGGGACACGGCAGGATCTGGCGACGGTTACCGGTCTGTCCGCGCTGCCGCCTGACACGGACCTGCCCGGTATCCTGGAGCAACAGATTCGTATCAGGATGGCCGGATTCGAGGAACGCTTGGTGGAATATCGCGTCCCTGACGGATTTTTCGGTATGGCGGTGGCCTTACCCGGCAACCTCCTCAGCCATGTTGTGCTGACCCGTTGGGCCACTAACGGCACACCGGAGATTGGCGAGCTGGTGGTCCCTAGAGAGCAGGCACTGCAGACGGTCAAAGATGCTGCCCGGGAGTTTGATCTGCAACGGCCCACGACACAGCGAAACAGCAGCTCAAACAGACAAGCTACACCCTGACTGAGCGATCAGCAGAATGCATAAAAACAACAAGGTACCTTGCAGACTATTCGGATAAACGGGAGTAACAGATGCTACAGAAAGCGCTTTTCCCAGGGAAATACCTTCAGGGGGCCGGAGCCATCGGACAGTTGCCTGAACTGATCAGGCTTTTCGGCAGACGGGGCCTGATCCTGGCCTCCCCCAATGCTCACAGCAAAATTCTGCCTGCAAGCGGACTAAACCTGGCTGCCTGCTCCAGTTTTGTTGAACCGTTTTCAGGAGAGTGTTGCGAACGGGAATTGAGCCGTCTGGCAGCGATCATCACAGACAAACAGGCCGATGTACTGGTGGGGATGGGGGGTGGCAAGACCATCGACACCGCCAAGATAGCCGCAGACCGGGCCGGTATTCCGGTCGTCATCGTTCCCACCATCGCCTCAACCGATGCCCCATGCAGCGGTTGCGCCGTGCTGTATTCGGAACAGGGCATTTTTGATTCCGTCTATTACCAAAAGAGTAATCCGGCAGCGGTACTGGTGGACACCGCCATCATCGCCAACGCGCCGGTCCGCTTTTTGGTGGCCGGCATGGGCGATGCTCTGGCAACCTGGTTTGAAGCCCGTTCCTGCCACGCCACCCAATCGGTAAATTGTTGTGGAGGTCTGAGCACCATGACCGGCCTCTCACTTGCCCGGCTCTGTTACGACACCCTGCTGCAGTACGGCCAGAGCGCAAAGATTGCCGCTGAACAGCATATCGTCACTCCGGCTCTTGAACGGATCGTAGAGGCCAATACCCTGTTAAGCGGTATCGGCTTTGAAAGCGGCGGTCTGGCAGCGGCCCACTCCATCCATAACGGGCTGACCGCTCTGGCGGAGACCCATGCCTTTTATCATGGCGAGAAAGTGGCCTTTGGTGTGCTGGCCGGATTGCAGCTGACCGATGCCCTGCCGGAAGAATCAGACACGGTTTATGCCTTTTGTGAACAGATTGGACTGCCCACCACCCTGGCTGACCTGGGCTTGGAAGACTGCAACCGCAGCAGGCTGCTGCAGGTGGCAGAGAAGGCCTGCGCCCCTGTCGAATCTATCCACCACGAGGCAGGCGTCGTCACGCCGGACAAGGTACTGCAAGCCATACTTGCAGCGGATGCCATCGGGCAGCGGCGTAACCGCCAATAATGTTGACAACTACGGCCGGAAGTTGGCGACGCAGACACCTGTAACAGACTGAAACAACATAAATATGGCAATGGCATGGATACTGCTAAAGTACTAGCAACGGCAAGACCTATACCCTTCAAAGGAGGCCCACCATGAAAAAAATCAGCGTCGCCTTTACCCTGCTCTCATTACTGCTTGTTTCCGCACCGGCTTTCGCGGCAAACGTCACCTGCCTCTGTGTCGGCATAACCGGGCAGAGTCCCTATTGCGGCAACACCATAGGCGGAAATCACCTTAAGAAGATCTACAGCCCAAGTGACGCAACCTTTAGTAAAATACTCCATACAACCGCAATGGCCTCATTTAGAGTGCAGGGCTGAGCCCTTGACGACAGCACCGGCTGGCTCTGCTGGAAACCCGGCAGCCTGTAATAGACGGACTTTAAAAATATCACCCCAAAGACAGGAGTTATCCCCATGAAAAAACAGCTCATCATCAGCGTTTTAGTCCTCACCTGCACGGTGGTTGCAACCAGCAATATCGCAGCAGCAGAGAGCTTTTTTAGTCCGGGCGCCCCGCAATTTACCCGTCAGATGGTTTCAGGCAAGACCATGGTCAGCTCCGGCTATGCCAACGGCAGTATGACCTTCAACAACAACGGTACACTGACCTGCACCAACTACCCCGCTTTTGTTGCCTGTAAACGCTGGCAGGTCCAGCAAGACGGGACCCTGCGTCGCGAATTTACCGACAGCCACACCGGCAAGACAGTTGAAGTCGTGGCAACATGGAAACTGTTGGGTAAGTCCGCCAATACCCTGCAGGTACAGCAGACCTCCAATAATAGTGATGGGGCAACCACGGTAACCGTTACCATCCAGTAGTACCGGTAAAATTGACTAGCCCTACAGGAGATACTCCTTTGCAACGCACACCATTTACATTTTCAGTTACTGCAATAGCCGTCCTGACACTGCTCACCCTGGCCAGCGGCTCCTTTGCCCAGACCTTCACCTGCACCAGTAACCCGGATTACTTCACCAAACGCTGCACCATCCACCCCAATGCAATCACAAAGGTCGTGAACGGCATGGTTGAAAAAGGCCATCTGGTGGGTTGTCAGTACAAGTCCTACTCCTGCTTGAAGCACGGGGGCAACTACCAGTGTCAGGACAATTTCGGAACAGCCGTGATTCCATTTAATTTTCCCATGACTGATTTGAACAGATTTTGCAGCCTGCTCTGCACCGCGCCGCCATGTTCTGGTGCCTGGCAATAAATTTAAAGAGGAGAACATCATGAACAAAAACATCCCGACCAGAACCTTCATCCCCGTTGTGGTACTCATGGTATACCTCTGGACAAATGTTGCGTCTGCTGGGCTGATTGACCACCAGACACACATAACCAATACCACCAGCTACAGCGCAGAGGTCACCCTGACCCATTTTACTGGACATCCCAAGACCGCAACGATATCGCCAAACACAACCTATACCTTTCACAGCGGCAAACGATGCCCTTCATCCCTTTCAGGCACCGTTAAGGGGTATACCACCAAAAATATTCTCTATTACTGCATCAAAAGCGGCAAGAGTTCCGACTATGCCATGGATTGCGGCCATGATCCTTTTAAGGACACCTACTGCAAATCCTCATCCCACGAATTAACGCTATTCGGGAACAACCAGGGCAATGGTTATCATTTTGAGAAAAAATAAGCACACCCTAGATAGACACACCTGACGTCATCGTATGTGAGCAACCGGTATTCCCGACTTTTCCAACAGCCTGAATGGAGCGCATGACCGCATCATGGAACATCTCACCCTGCCATCTCAAATTACTACGCCGTTACGACCCTGCAGCCGCCGCACCTTCCTGAAAGGAGCCGTACCGGCTGGAACGGCTACCCGGAACCGGTTTGAGAAAGGACCCTTACATGCACAGCAGTCGTAACAACCGCATCTACTTTTGCGCCCCGGTCAATGCCCTGGTTGAAGGGATCTACCAGCAGAAAATCCCCTTTAGCGAGATCAAGCAGCATGGTGACTTCGGACTGGGCACCTTTGATCATCTGGACGGCGAGATGGTCATGCTGGATGGCGAGATCTACCAGATCACCTCCGATGGAGCTGCTGCCAAAGTAAGTGATGAGCTCTTGACCCCCTTTTCCTGCGTGGCCTTTTACCAACCGATGAGCCATGACCGGCTTGATCAGCCCTGCAACTATCTGGCATTTCTGGATTGGCTGAACAGCCTGTTCCCTTCCCCCAACATCTTCTATGCCATCCGGGTCGAAGGGAGCTTCAGCCGGGTCAAGGTCCGCTCGGTGCCGCGTCAGGAGAGCTACCGGCCACTGGCAGAGGTGGCCAGGGATCAGCCGGTCTTTGAATACACGGATGTCGAAGGCACCCTGGTGGGCTTTTACACCCCGTCGTTCATGGGATCGCTGAGCGTACCGGGGATGCATCTGCATTTTCTTTCCGCAGACCGCAAAACAGGCGGACACCTGCTGGAATGTTGTCCCAACGACGTAACCGCAGGCATTCAGTTCTTAACCACACTGGAGTTAGGGCTGCCGATGAGTTTTGATTACCTGACCTGCGACTTCCAGCGGGATACGGAAAAAGATCTGGAAAGCGCAGAAAAATAGGTTGCAAGCGCCACCAAAGTTGGCGGTAACGGCAGATAGTTGGCAGAGCCACCTATTACAACACGTTGATATCACGCTGATTACTTTTGGCACACAATCTGTAACAACTCCAACAGAGACAAGTATTCGCTAAACACAGAAGGAAGACAGTCATGAAAAGCCCCAAAAGTTACCTTAAGCCAGCAAGCCTGTTTTTTGCCGGTTTTGCCGCAGCATCTGTCCTGTTTAGCGGTAGTTCTCATTTTCCTGAGGCCAGGGCCGCCGATCAATACTCCTGCATAAAGAAGGGGCTCGAAATATACGGAATGACAGGAAACATCCCCAGTCCCAAATTCACCCTCGTATACCGGGCTCCTTCCTGTTTAACATCTGCTGGATACACCATAAAACATGTTTCCTTGTACGGAAGTGAAATAGCAGTGGATTATGCAAAATAGGGGAAGTAAAGGGGACGTCCCCCGAGGCTTTGCAATAACAGGTACACTGCCAACTGCGAAAAGGAAAAACCGATATGGGGCAGATTTTGGACATTGGCACCATCGACAACCCGCTTCTACGCCAGAAGGCCGCTGAAATTGCGGACCCGCAAGACCCGAAGTTGGCTGTTCTGGTGGACAACATGCTTACGACCATGCTGGCATCTGACGGTGTAGGAATTGCCGCGCCACAGGTCGGTTGGCCCCTGCGGGTGGTTATTGTTGCCTCGCGCCCTAACCCCCGCTATCCTGATGCGCCGGAGATGGAGCCGGTGATCATGGTAAATCCGGTAATCCTTAGCCGCTCTTCAGAGCTGGAGGAAGGTCTGGAGGGCTGCCTGAGTGTGCCGGGCGACAAGAGGCTGGTCATGCGCCATCACACGGTGGAGGTCTGCTGGCACGATCTTGAGGCGAGACGTCAGCAGCAGAGCTTTACCGGATTTATAGCCAGAATTATCCAGCACGAAGTTGACCATCTGGATGGCATCCTCTTTCCTGATAGGACAGCATAAAGTACCAGTAAAATCAGCATGATAAATCGCCAGGGAGCTCGCCATGAAAAAACTATTATGTATCCTTTTACTTGCAACATGCTTATGCACCCCAACAATTATGTCATCGGCCTGGGCAGGTGATGATGGCACGATAACAATAAATGGCCTTGTCTGGCTGAAAGATGCAGGTTGCCTGGGACCGGCAACCTGGGATGGAGCACAAAATGTGGTAGCGAGCCTTGCCTCAGGGCAATGCGGGCTGAGCGACAAATCTACTGCAGGTCAATGGCGGCTGCCCACCGCACCTGAGCTGTGGCACATCTATATGTATAGATCGTCCTTCAGCGGGATCAAAACGGTCCCCTATTGGTCGTCCACCACCCCACTGGCAAACAGTCAAAACCGCGCTTACATTCTGTACATGGCCAACCGTACTCAGACTACCGCTGACAAAAGTAAATCATTCTACATCTTGCCGGTGCGAGTCAACCATGGCACATAAACAGCTGCTGGCACTACTTATGTTGCTTTTTTGTGTAAAGAGGCAAAAGGGGACGTTGTTGATTAGTTATAATGACACTCCCTGAGGCACGCATGGCACCGTAAAAACAACCGAAAAGGAGCATACTGATGAAAACAAAAAACGTACTCGCCGCACTGACCACTCTGCTGGCAACCTCACTGTTCACCCTGGGCAGCGCCGATGCTGGCATGGTGAAGATCGTCAATAATTCAAGCTTTGTGCTGGGTGTGGGCGTCACCTACAGTGACGGCAGCAAAAGCGGACCGGATATCATCACCCCCAACAGCTCTAAGCCGTGGCTGGGGTCACCGGTCAAGACCATCACTCAGATCAGGGTGGTCAACACCACTTCCGGCACTGATCCCAACAAGGCACGGCTGCTGGATTATCAAGAGGCTGCCCCCAACCTTATGAAAGACTACATCGTTACCGTGAATAACCAGGGCGGTGTTACGGTGACACCAAGCATGCCGGCCGGCCTCTAGTAAATGTAAAACTGAAGGAGGCATAAGAGCCACCTGAGGATACTGTATGAAAAAATTGCTACCGGTATTTGTCATTTTGTTACGGATACCTGCCGTGGTCTTGGCTATCCCCTGACTTGACCCAAAACCGTTACCATTTGTAATGCTTATACCATCCCGGCCGACGGCACCCTTGTTGTCAGCGGGAAGAAGGGCAGCTATGGCCTTGGCTGGGTAAAGGCAGGCACGGTGCTACCGGTTGACAGGACATTACAACAACGGATGACCAGCTCTGAGCTGGTGGTCATTACCATGGACTTTGCGGTAATTCAGGATGGTAAGGGCAAGGCGATGCCACAACCCAGAATCGGCGCCTTGTATCCACTTGTGCGCGAAGAACCGGACTACTGGCTGGTTGAACTGGCAGTTGCCGGGGAGGATGATTGGGCAATGCTTAAAACAGCACGGATCATGAAAAAGGATGCCCAACGTTTCCCGCTGCCGTTTAACGCTGAAACCGTGACGCATATCGGTAACGAGCTGCTCAAGACACCCTACGGCTGGGGAGAACTGTTTCGTGACCGGGACTGTTCAGCCACCACCAGAGATTTCTTCATGCCGTTTGGCATCTGGCTACCCCGTAATTCCCGGGAGCAACTACATTCCGGCCCTTTTGTCTCACTGGCCAACCTCTCAAAGCCGGACAAGGAAAAGCTGCTGATCCAGCAGGGGGTGCCGTTTCGGACCATAGTCCACCGCAAAGGGCATATCATGCTCTACGCAGGTACACACAACGGTAAGCCGGTGGTGCTGCACACCACCTGGGCGATCCGTTTTAAAACCAAATCCGGTCAGGAAGAAAAATTCTACGTTGGCAGAACCGTGTTGACCACTCTGGAGGCTGGCTTTGAACTGCCGCTCTCCAGGGGAACGCTGCTTGACCATCTGGACGGCATGCTGACATTGCCAGCCCAGTAAACCACCAAAAAAGTTGATAGTTGCGGCCAGATATTGGCAGCAACCAAACAGGTAACATACTGTAACCAAGAACATACAACGTTGGCACTAAACATGCTTTAGCACAAGTAGGAACCCCAAATGCGCTCCAAGAAAGGGAAACAGCATGAAAACGAACCTGCTGAAACGGCTTGCCACCATCATTGCCGCATTGACAATCACCCTTGCCATCGGCGTGGGCGGAGCGCATGCAGACCTGAAGGACAACGACAACGGCACGATCACTGACACCGCTACCGGACTGGTTTGGCTGAAGAACGCCAATTGTTTAGGTAAGCGAGATTGGCGAATGAGCGTGTCCAGTGTCAGTACCCTAAGTTCAGGTAGTTGCGGATTGACCGATAAGTCCACTGCCGGACAGTGGCGGCTTCCCACCAAAGTGGAACTGATAGCCAGAGCAGCTAATAAGACAGGGTTTACAAACGTCCAGACCGACTACTACTGGTCGGACACCACGCACACCTTCGGCGCCTTCTTCGGCGCCTACGCTGCCTGGATCGTCCGCATGAGCGATGGCAACGCGAGTAACGGCAATGAGCACAACTACTACTATATATGGCCTGTTCGCGCCGGACAGTAGACTATTGGGCTCTTTGATGATTTGATCTGATTTGAAACGATGCTACAAACAGTAGAAGAGATCACCATGAAAAGAACTATCATCGGAACACTGCTTTTGGGGCTTATGCTGTCCGGCGCACCTGCCGAAGCAACCACCACCTGTCTGTGTGTAGGGAGGGTGAGCAGCAAGAGTTGCGGGAACGGGGCAATAGGTGGCAGTTTCCTGAGCGTTGATTCACCAGCGGCCGCCCATTTACGCTACTATCTCCTGACGGCAGCACTGCAGGCTCAACTGAATGCCTCCGGCAAGGCATACGATCCCAATAGCGGCTGGTTCTGCTGGAACGGCCAGTTGCGTTCATGAATAGAGTTATTCCAATTTAATCCATGACTCAAAAACAACTGTGTGTAGCGTCAGACACCCCCGACATGTACTATAGCGGTATAAAAGCAGCAGGAGCGCTTACATCCACAGCACGAGGTACCATGCAAACCTTCACCCGTCGCACCTTTCTTAAAACCAGCGCCCTGACCGGCGCCTCATTGCTGCTGCCCGGCCTGCTGCTGGGCGGCTGCGCCGCCACCCGTCCGGCAATCCGGCAAAGCTTTCCCGACCTGCAGTCATGGCCGCTGGAGCGCAAGATCGCCCAGATGCTGTTATTGGGCTTTCCCGGCGAGACCCTGGAACCGGGCAGCCCGATTGATCAGGCGATCCGACGCTACGGAGTTGGCGGGGTGGTGCTGTTTGACAACAATGTGGATCTGGGGGTGACCGGTCGTAATATAACCAGCCCGGCCCAACTGAAAAAACTGACCAGCTCTCTGCAGCAGGCAGCAGAAGTGCCGTTGTTGATTGCGGTGGATCAGGAAGGTGGGGTAGTAGCCCGCTTAAAGGACCGCTATGGTTTTCCTGCAACGGTATCAGCCAAGTATCTGGGGCAGCAGAACAGTCTGGAGCAGACCCGTTCATCCAGCGACAGCCTTGCAGCAACGCTTGAGGAGTACGGTTTTAACCTGAATCTGGCGCCGGTGGTTGATCTGGCAACGAACCCGGACAACCCGGTAATAGCCTTCAAAGAGCGCAGCTTTTCTGCCGACCCTGCCCTGGTAACAGCCCATGCTGCCGAGTTTATCAAGGGCCACCACCGCCACCAGATCCTGACCTGCCTGAAGCACTTCCCCGGCCACGGCAGTTCCCGTGATGATTCACACCTGGGACTGGTGGATGTAACCCGCTACTGGCATGAAAACGAGCTGCTGCCCTACCGCACCCTGATCAGTCAGGGGCTGTGCGATATGGTGATGACCGCCCACACCTTTAACACCGCCATAGATCCCGTGTACCCTGCCACCCTTTCAAAAGCCACCATTGATGGTATACTTCGCAAACAGCTGGGCTTTGACGGCGTGGTGGTCAGCGACGACCTGTACATGGGGGCGATTGTGCAGCATTACAGCTATGAGACCGCCGTGGAAAAGGCGATTAATGCCGGGGTTGACCTGCTGGTGGTGGCCAATGACAAGCTCTATAGCCCCGATATCATGCCCCGCACCATTGAGCTGCTGTTAACCATGGTGGAACAAGGCAGGATTTCACAGGAACGGATTGATCAGGCCTGCAGTCGGATTATGGCGATGAAGAAACGCACATTGAAACATGGGGATGCTGCATGAAGAAGATTCTGCTGACGACCGTCAGCCTGCTACTGTTGATACTCTGTGCAGCAGGCTGCCACAAAACCGAAAAAACGATTACCCGTCTTGATGATGCCAAGACAGCAAAGATTGGTGTCATGACCGGCACCACCGGCGAAGAAATCACCAAAGCACGCTTTCCCAATGCCCAGGTAAAAAGCTTTGATGATGTGATGGACGCAGTGGCAGCCCTGAAGTCAGGACAGCTTGAGGCGATCGTCACCGCACTGCCTACCGCTGTTCAGGTAACAAAGGTAAACACGGAATTCACCATCCTGGCTGAGCCGCTGGACAATGAAGACACCGCCATCGCCCTGAGAAAGGCAGACAACCAACTGCTGGCAGATCTGAACCGGATCATTGCCGAGCTGCAGGCAGACGGTACCCTGGCCTCCATGCGGAAGCGCTGGTTAAAGGCAGATACCGGCCCCTATGAAGAGCTGAAGCTTACCCCACCCACGTCAGGAAAACTGCTCAAGATCGGAGTAAGCGCAACCCGTGAGCCGCTCAGTTTTGTGGACAAGGATGGCAGGGTCACCGGCCATGACGGTGAACTGGCCCGCCTGATCTCCGTCAAGCTCAACCGCCCGATTGAATTTTCAAACATGAAGTTCATGGCGCTGATACCTGCCCTGCAGTCAGGCAAGGTGGATCTGATCCTGAGCGGCATGACCGCCACGGATGAGCGCAAAAAAACGGTCAACTTCACGCAACCCTACTTTGCCAATGCCCAGGTGATGCTGGTAAAAACTGCTGCTAAAACTGCTGTTGCGTCAGACGACTCACTGGCCGGGCTGGGCAACAAGCGGATCTGTGTACTGAACGGCTCTGCAGGTGACCTGGCTGCCCGCAAAAACTTTCCCGGCGCACAGTTTCAGACCTTTACTGCTGCAGCGGATGCGGCCCTGGCAATCAAGGCCAACAAGGCCGATGCCTTTATCTATGACAAAAGCGTACTGCTGAACCTGGTTGAAAAGAACCCTGAGCTGGTGATTCTTGACAAGCCGGTGGCCAAGCTGGAGGTGGCTGCGGCAATTAAAAAAGAGAACAGCCAACTGCTTGCAGAAATAAACAGGGCACTCCAAAACCTGAAAACGGAAGGCGCCCTGCAACGCCTCAGGCAAAAGTGGGTTGATGCAAAGTACAGCGTAACGCCAACGCTGTCGGCCACCGACACCACCGCCACCAATGGTGTGCTGAAGATGGGTACCTGCGCTAATCTTGAACCGTTTTCATTCCAGTCCAATGGCAAACTGACCGGCCTGGATATTGAACTGAGTCAGCTGATCGGCAAACAGCTTGGCAAAAAAGTTCAGATTGTTGATATGAATTTTGAGGCCCTGATTCCTGCCTTGCAATCAGGCAAAATTGACTTTGCCCTCTCCAATTTCAATGTAACTGACGAGCGCAAGAAACTGATCAACTTTTCCGCGCCATACATCACTAACGACATCAGTGTATTGGTCAGACGGAGCGACCTTCCGTCCAGTTCAGGCACCACCGGCACCAAACCGGAAAAAGCAGGCAACCTGCTACGCACTGCCGACGACCTGAAGGACAAACGGATCGGCGTACTGCTGGGTTCGGTCCATGACACCTACGCCACCAAGCAGTATCCCCACGCCACCATCCTGCAGTACAAGAGTCCTTCTGACCTGGTGCTGGCGGTCAAATCAGGTAAGGTCGATGCTGCCTTTTATACCCACGAAACCCTGCTGGAGGTTCTGCGGCAAGATTCAGAGCTTGGTCTGTTGGGAAAACCGCTCTTTTCTGTTCCGATCGCAGTCGGCTTTAACAAGGGTAATGACACCCTGAAAAACCAGTTTAATACCTTCCTGCGTCAGCTCAAATCAAACGGCCAGTTTAATGACATGGTCACCCGCTGGATCCTGCAGGGCAGTACCCAAATGCCGAAGGTTGCAGGCACAAAGAGCAATGGCCGGCTGGTGATCGGCATTGTCAGTGACAAGGGGATGCCGTTCACCATCATTAAAGACAATAAAATGATCGGCTTTGATGTAGAACTGGCAGAACGGTTTGCCGCCTACCTGGGCAAGGAACCGGTCTTTGCCGACATGGAGTTTGGCAGCCTGATTGCCGCCGTCTCAACCAACAAGATTGACGCCATCTTCAGCACCCTGATGATTACCGACGAGCGCAAGAAACAGGTCGCCTTTTCAGACCCGTACTATGAACTGGGGGCCAGTGTCTTTGCGCTGAAGAAGAATACTGCTGACGCTGACACAACAAGTCATGGCCCCAAGCTGGCTGCCCCTTCCTTCATAACCAACCTCGTCACCAGCTTCCAGAGCAACATCATCCATGAAAAGCGCTATCTGCTGATTCTGGACGGACTTAAAACCACCGTGATCATATCAATCTTTGCCACCATCTTCGGCACCCTGCTGGGAGCCTTGGTCTGCTTTATGCGGATGGCCAAAAGCCGTCTGCTCTCTGCACCGGCAAAGATCTACATCGCCATCCTGCGGGGTACACCGGTACTGGTGCTGTTGATGCTGATCTTCTATGTGGTCTTTGCCTCAGTCAATATCAATCCGGTAATTGTGGCAATAATCGCCTTTG
>Ga0209016_1002046_pt1 | contig 14439 bp, 14 predicted proteins | sample EPASupsiteSAE305_FD_187265 | JGI IMG/M metagenome (GOLD analysis project Ga0209016, IMG submission 187265) | Bioremediated contaminated groundwater microbial communities from EPA Superfund site, New Mexico - SAE3-05 (SPAdes) (version 2) | ecosystem: Environmental > Aquatic > Deep subsurface >...
AGCCGTAAAATCTATCCCTAATTTCCCCCCTACGAGCGATTCAGGACTGGAGTGATCCAACGCATCGGTAATCCCTTCGGAGACAAAAAGGCATTTTGGGATAAATCGGTTTAGTGCATACGTTATTAGCGCTTCATAATTGGTCAATTTCGGAGCATCTTCCCCAAAAAACAGGGCATGTTTGACAAAACTCATCTGTCCTGATCCCCAAAAAATATGCATAAACTGTTTGGCGTGCCCTTTGTACAACGGTTTCATTTTTGCCAAAATAAGGTTATGAAAAACACCGTTCTCCGGCATATGGTAATCGATCAAATCCGCCGCATTCGTTTTCAACAGCGGTAAAAACACCCTCTCGGTTGCCCAACCCATATATTTATCTTCCAATGGTGGTTTCCCGACAACGGTTGCAAGATAATAAGGGGTTTTGCGGTGTGTGATAGCACTCACTTCCAACACCGGATAATGTTCTGCAAGGGTATAATATCCGGTATGATCTCCAAACGGCCCCTCAAGTTGAAGTTTTTCGGTATCTACCCATCCCTCGATGACGAAATCAACATCCTCAGGAATATAAAGGGGAGTCGTAAGGGATTCAACCAGCTTTGGGGACTCTTTTTTGATCAGTCCATAGAGTAACAATTCATTCACACCGTAGGGTAATGGAGCTGTTGCACACCACGTGTACAGAGGATCTCCTCCAATCGCAATCGATACCGGCATTTTCTTACCGGCACGCTGATACTGATCGAAAAAGTGCGACGAATCTTTATGAATCTGCCAGTGCATCCCCAAATGATTGTTATCATAGACTTGCAAACGATACATTCCAAGATTGACCAAAGCACCGTCCAAACTCTGAGTATAAACCTGCCCCATCGTAATAAACGGTCCGCCGTCCTCTTCCCATGTCGTCAAAATCGGCAGATCATACAGATTCACTTCATTGCCCTGCTTCACAATCTCTTGGCAGCTGCCGCGTGTTTTGAGTTTTTTAGGGAAAATATCTTTCATGGCAAACAAATCGCCGAGCATTCCGATTTTTTCTTTGAACCCTTGCGGCGGTTTCATGTGGAGAAGCTTTTCGATTTCGCTGGCTACCCCTTCTACTTTGCGTCCAAAAAGAAGCTCGGTCCGGGCATAAGAACCAAAAAGATTCATAACAACCGGAGTTTCGAATGTTTTACCGCTTTTACGATCGATCGGGTGGGTAAAGAGAAGTGCTTTTCCTCCCCCCTCTTTTTTCACTTCAGCATAGGCTAGATGGGGAATCTCAAGATAAATATCTAAAGGGGTATCGATGACACGAAGTTCATCTTTGGATTTTAGCAGATCAATCGTTTTTTTTAATGTCACAGATTATCCCTTGTTCGCCATGACTTCAGCACGATGCAATAATTCCATTGCACCCTGAGAAATCAAACGCTCCGCCATCGCTTCACCGACACGTGAGAGATGCTCTTTTGATACTATGATTTCATCCCCCATCATTTCAGAGCCATCAGGCATACCGAGCGTTGAGCGGACGATGACTTCACCGTTGGGTTGAACCCGTGCACTCACACCGATCGGAACCTGACATCCACCGTTAAGGGTATCCACAAACCCGCGTTCAATCGTCGTTTCGATACGGCTGTTCTCATCTTCGAGGAATGACGCGATCTCCAAAACCCACGGCTCATTGACCGTCTCAATCCCAAGAGCCCCCTGCCCCATAGCCGGAAGCATCTCATCGAGGGAAATTGGATAAAAGTATTCTACTAAATCACTAAAGCCCAAACGGTTAATTCCTGCTGCGGCTAAGATAATCGCATCGAATTCACCCTCTTTGAGCTTACGGATACGGGTATCGACATTCCCGCGTAAATCTTTGATCACCAGATCAGGACGCTGCTTTACAAGCTGCATACGGCGGCGCAATGAAGAAGTACCCACAACCGCACCCTGAGGCAATGAAGTAATATCAGGATATTTTTCACTGAGCATCGCATCACGGACATCTTCACGCAGAGTGATCGCCGAAAGCAATAACCCCTCCGGCATGAGGGTAGGAACGTCTTTCAGTGAATGAACCGCCATTTGTGCCTCACCGCGAAGCATCGACTCTTCGATCTCTTTAAGAAACAGCCCTTTTCCTCCGATTTTTGCCAAAGGTACATCCAAAATCTTATCCCCTGAAGTAATAATAATTTTCAGTTCTACCTCGACATCACTGAAATTCGATTCAATAACCGATTTAATATGATTCGATTGCCAAAGGGCAAGTTTGCTTCCACGTGTTGCGATGGTGAGTTTTTTCATGTATTACTTAACCTTAATCTCTTTGTATTTATTTTTTGAAGTGTCTTTCTGTCCGTTGAAAAAGACGGTCGGTGTCCCGGCTACCATCATCGATTGTGCTACTTGTTGGTCAAATTCGAATTGTTTGACTACCGAGGAACGTCGAATATCATTCACACCGATTTTTGTTCCAAAAGTTTTATTAAACGCATTTAGAATCTTTTGCTCATCTTTTTCATTGGCATTAATATCTACGTTATAAAGCTTTAAGACTGCATCTTTAGTGCCGTTTTGTTCTGCCGCTATTGCCGCTTTTGTCAACGTTACAGCTGCAGGATGGAGACCGGAAAGAGGGAAATGATAATAATAAACGGCAAACGTTTTGGGAAATTTTTCCATATAAGAGAGTGCTTCAGGGACATAACGACGGCAAAACGGACAAAGTGGATCGGAGAAAATCGCTATTTTATGCGTTGCATTTGCATCACCGCTGATGCGATTGGCAGCGGTATAAAACGCATTGTTAAAATCAGGGGCAACGATATCGTTATAACGCTCACCTGTTTTAAGATTAACCAGTTCGGGTGCGATAATATTGCCATTAACAAAATAGGTCCCGTTTTGATTGATACGTCGAGTTTCACTGCCTTGTTTTACATCAGCCTCAATCGTAACAAAATAGGCTTGCCATCCGCTCACCGCAGCAAGATTTTTTTTACCATTAACCTCAATCTGTAAATTGGTAACATTAGGATTTCCCCCTATTCCCTTTTTCAAAAATGAGACAACTTCAGCGTCGGTCGCTCCAAAAAGGCTAGCGGAGAGCAGGAGTATCGTCGATAATTTCGGCATCAATGACATGGTCATCCTTTTGTGTGGTGTAAGTGTGGTTTTCTGGAGAATATTTTCGCGTAAAACGGTTAATGATTAGTACTCCTATGAGGGAAAACTGCATTAAAACACCGATGATATCGCATAAAAATCCAGGGAGAATAAGGAGAATTGCTCCAAATAAGCCCATTAAATTGCGGTTAGAGAACCCTTGCATATCAATCTGGCGCGTACGGAGGGCATCGAGATTTTCACTCAGGGTATGGCGAAAATTCATTAAGATAAAAATGCCTAAAAATGCGCTTCCGACAATCTCAAAAAAAGTAGCCAATCCACCGATATGTGAAGCAATCTCAATTGTGAGGGTCACTTCCAAAAAAAGGTAGATCAGGAAATAAATCATTGGATGAGTTCCTCAATTTTACTGAGGACATCCGCCGCATTCACGGTAATCATTTCGCGGGTTGCACGTACCATAATCTGAACAGAACCGTTATCAAGTTCTTTTCCGACGACAACAGTGAACGGGAACCCGATCAATTCCGCATCCGACATTTTAAATCCGAAACGCTCTTTACGATCATCCAGCATTGTCTCGATTCCACGTGCTTGCAATGAAGCATAAAGCTCTTCGCCATACGCCATGTGCGCTTCTTCTTTGATATTAGAAACCATCACATTCACCGTATACGGAGCTGTTGCATGGGTCCAGATACACCCTTTTTCATCATGGTGCTGTTCGATCACGGCGGCAACGAGACGGCTGACACCCATCCCATACGTTCCCATAATAAAGGGTTGAGAACGCCCGTTTTCATCCAAAAACTCCGCTTTGAGCGGTGCGGAGTAAACGGTCCCGAGTTTAAAAATATGTCCTACTTCAATCCCTTTCGTATGGAGAATCTTCCCTCCGCAGTGAGGACATCCATCCCCCTCTTGTACGCTTGCGAGATCGGCGAAATGAGCTTCGTTCATTACACTCAAATCAACGCCGACGAAATGGTAATCTACGTCATTCGCACCGCAAATCATTGTGGTTGCACCCCGCGTGTCATTATCCATGACAATACGGATCTTGTCTTGATCCAACGGTCCGATAAATCCCGGAACCAATCCGATTTCGATCAATTCTGCCTCGGTAGCATCGACCAAATCAATTGCAGCAACACTGTTACGTGCTTTTACCTCTTGGAGTTCATCACATCCTCGGATAAAGAAACAAACCAGTTCACTCCCCTCGGTATACACCGCACGTTGTACTACCGCTTTGAGGGTATAGTAAGGATCGACATGGAAGAAATTGCTCAAATCTTCGATCGATTTGATATCCGGTGTTTTAAAACGGGCAAAATCGGCGCTCGGCGCTTCAGGGATAATACTTCGCGGTGCTCGGCGAGCGGCTTCGACATTCGCACCGTATTCACACGTATCACACACAGCGAGAGTATCTTCACCGCTTCCGGCTAACACCATCAGCTCTTTTGAACCCGTACCGCCGATGGCTCCGCTGTCAGCTTCAACAATACGAAATTCCAAACCTAAACGCTCCAAAATACGTTTGTATGCCGCTTCCATCGCATCGAATTCACGATCCAAATCTTCCGTACTGGAGTGAAAGCTGTAGCCGTCTTTCATCACAAATTCACGTCCGCGCATTAACCCGAATCTCGGACGCGCTTCATCACGGAATTTCGTTTTGATTTGATAAAGATTAATCGGGAGTTGTTTGTAACTATTAACTCGGTTACGGACAATGTTTACCATCATCTCTTCATGGGTCGGTCCAAGGACAAAAAGGTTCTCTTTACGGTCACGAAAACGGAGGAGCTCTTTGCCGAATTTTTCAATCCGTCCGCTCTCTTCCCATAGCTCTGCAGGGGTGACAAAACTAAGATCAACCTCTTGGGCATCGCATGAGGCCATCTCTTCGTTAATAATGTTTTCGATTTTACGAAGTACCCGTTTTCCCATAGGTAAAAAATTATACAATCCTGCAGCTACCTGCGTGACAAATCCGGCGCGTGAGAGAAAGATATGGCTCGGGAGTTGAGCATCTTTCGGCGCTTCTTTGGTGGTTGGGATATAGGCTTTACTAAAACGCATTATTTTCCTTTAGGGTAATAGGTACAGGAGTTTTGAGATAAATCATCTCCCTCTTCCTGGTTCATTAAAAAACTCATCGATTCGATCAGAGCATCAACACGCATCGGATCGGAACCATCACGCATACGCTCGGCAAACGGGTGTAAAAACCGCTTTAACGCCTGAAGAGTTGCTTTGTGGACGGCTTGCTCATACTCTTTAGGGATATAGCCATTTTCGAGTACGCGCGTCGATTCTTGAAATGCGGCATCGGAAGCTCTGAGATACATATTTTTGATCAACGGCTCAACCGAGAGAGTTTTAAGCCATTCGAAAAAACCGATCACATGACGACGGATGATAACGTAAGAGAGTTTCGCTTCATCTTCACGCAAAGCAATATTTTCTGAGACAATCTCTTTGAGATCATCCACATAAAAAAGACGAATCGACCAAAGATCGCTATCGCATTCGATATCTCTCGGAACTGCCATATCGAACCAATATCGATCAAACGGAGTTGGTTTAATCATCTCGTCGGTAATAATAGGGGTCAATGATCCTGTAGCAGTAAAGAGAAGCTCGTTTTCATTAATCGCATAAGAGATTTCATCATACGATCGTACGCGTGCATTGCACTCCCGTGCTATCGCTTCGGCTTTCTCGAACGTGCGATTCATCACCGTCACATCGACCCCTTGGGCACTAAGATGTTTACAGGTAATCACCGACATCTCGCCCGAACCGATCACGAGCGCTTTTTTATCCCTTACCTCTCCAACCGATTCTTTGACTTTCGCGATCGCAACACTCGCAACCGAAACCGGTTTAGAGGAGATATTGGTCGCATTGCGTACCTCAGCGGCACATTTAAACGCATAGCTCATCGCACGAGCAATCTTTTGGGCAGAATACCCGTTGTCCTGAGAGAGTTTAAAGGCATCTTTGAGCTGTCCGGAGATTTGTGTCTCTCCCACAACCATTGAGTCAAGCGAACTGGCAACACTAAAAAGGTGGTGTATCCCCCCCTCATCATCGAAAATATCGGCCCGTTCGTGCAGCTCGTGTGCAGTGAGTCCTGAATGTTTGGCTAAAAGAGAAAACAGTGTCTCTGTTGCCGCCTCTGTATCGTTACAACTGCAGAAAATTTCAACACGATTACAGGTGGAAAGAACCATCGATTCACTGATACAAAGGGTTGCATTGAGTTGCTTCATAGCATTTAATTGCGCCGTTTCATCCACAAAAGCAAGCTTCTCCCGTATCCCAAGCGTCGAGTTTTTGTGCGAAAAGCTAACAATCAAATAGTGCATTAATGACTTCTTTTGATGACGGTTTCGATGATGGAACGCAAGGCGATATCATCTCCGATAGCACCGATCGCTTCCTCACATAATGCGCTGGCATGTGCGTAGGAGCTCTCAATAATTTTGAATTCATCCATTTTAGAGCGAATCCATTTTTTCTCATTCTCATCCAGAACTTTAGCATGATTGCTGATAAGCCGCTGCTTTTCATTTTCATCGAGACGCTCATACAAATCGATATAAGGGAGTGTCACTTTCCCCTCAGAAAAATCGTTGAGTGAAGGTTTCCCCAGAGTCGCTTCATCGGCAGTAATATCGAGAATATCATCGACAATTTGAAATGCCAACCCCAAGTTTTTCCCGTACGTTGCATGCGCTTCATGATCTTTACCGACCAATACCGCCGCACTGTAAGCACACGCTTCGATCAAGGTAGCCGTTTTGAGATAAAGCATTTTAAGGTAGAGTGCACGATCGGTATTGAAACTCGCCGCCATCCCTACGTCCATCATCTCTCCGATCGAGAGACGGGTAACCGATTCGGCAACAGCTCGGGAAATACGGGGATCAAACGATGTCAATTCACTAAACGCTTTAGAATAAAGGATATCACCGAGCATAATAGCCGTTTTAGATCCCTCCGTGGCATTCACCGAAGGTGTTCCTCGACGCAGTTGTGCCTCATCGATAACATCATCATGGAGCAGACTCGCCGCATGGATCAACTCAACGATCGCTCCCAGCAAAGGGGCACTCGGATCGGATGGGGCAATGGTCAAAATAAGACGCGCACGAAGACGTTTACCACCGGAGAGCTTTTGGAACAATTCTGTGGCATGAGGATAATCAACCTCATCAATCAAACGTGCAATAATGGTTTCTACGGTTTCCAACATTCCTATCATCACTTCTTAGTTAAATAATCCAGCACAATTCGCTTCTCTTTATCAATCAGAAAAAGATCCATCTGTGCCGTTGCATTAGCTTCGTCAAATTTTTTAAACACGACAATGACATACGGGACATCTTTTTGACTCCGCTTAGGAGGTAAAAGACGTTTACGAAAACTTTGATTGGCATGTCCGGTATACAACATATGCTGTCCGACAAACCGATCAAAACTCTCATGCACGACTAACGCTTTGTCCGTATAGAGAGTCCACCTGAAATTGAGTACCCTCTCTTGCCCCTCACTCTTAACGAGCACTTTAACCAACTCATCTTTTTTGAGGGTAAAGCTTTTTGTCTCTCTCCAAGCAGCCGCATCCAAAAGGCTCAACACACCAACGAGTAAAAATATGAAAATACGGCTCATACAAACTCATTTCTGAAAATTTTGGAACGTACGATTTCTATCTTTAAGGCAGATTATACATCGACTCGGCATAGGATCAATTTAAGTCGGTGATTATACCACCACAATTCTTAGGAGAGTGAAAAAGGAGACTGAATGATTTACGCGGCTACTTTGTCACCAAATCCAAACTCCACCCGAAAATCGGTCGCTTGCACTTTTGGGATCACCATGTTTTTATCTTTTTCCAACACGATGATCCCATAGCGCTCTAGTGTTTTGAGCGTGCGGGAGAGGTTTGATTTTTTACGACCCGTCATCGCTTCGAGTTCCGTAAGTGACTGCGGATTTTTTTCGGCAATAATTTTTAATAACTCTTGATTTTCATTGCTAAGAACCTGCGCCAACGACTTAATCGATTCAAACCAAATTTTTGGCTCATCTGCTTTGGGTTTATACTCCCCTTTTGCGATGGCGATGGTGCGTTTGATGTAATCGGCTTTACTCAAAATCCCGACATATAAAATTTTAGATTCCATCTTCTTCTCCTCTAATGATTCGCCAAATAATAATTGACACTGTTCCAAAAATCTTCCATAAGTTTCCCTGCACAATCAAACTCATAGGGAAATGTCTCTTCTTTTTTATGAATATGATCCCATGTCGTTTTACGTGCGCCGTAACGGAAACTGCTCGGTTTAAAACTGTGGGCGTTGTCGTATCCGACAATCCTATGATTGCTCTTATCGTGCAATGTCAGAGAGTAGCGGACACCGTGGGGTATCATCTCGCTCGTTTCTACTGTTTTGGCTTCGAATTTTACCCAATATCCGTTATCCATCGGAAATATCTCACCGTCTAACAAAAGGAGGTTTTCTAAATCACCCACATGGACTCCATTTAGTTATCATCTAATGATAACATATTTTGTATTTAAGTTATTAATGTACTAGAAAAATAGCTTGATTATCAGTTCTCTTCCTTCTACAATTGCGATTCCAAATAATACAATTCCAAATAAAAATTCTAAAAGTGACCAATGGTACTCTTTCTTTATCAGCTGTCGAATACTATCTATAAAAGATGCAATTGCAATTACAAAAAAAGCCAAAGATGGGTCAGCGATACCACTCATAATACCAGGATAAGCTAATAAGCAAGTTTGAATAATAATTAAAACGATTAGAATTTTTATCATGCTAATTTCCGTTTTATTTTGTCAAAATAGAATAGCTAAAAATTATTGAAAAAGCAAATATTGGGGGGATGGATTCCGTGTCATAGCACGGAATGACGAGGAAAAATCTAAAAAAAAGAGCTATTTTTAAAAAAGGGTATCCAAAACCTGATTTTTGTATTTCATTGTTTCAACTTTTGCTTTAATCAGTCGATTTTCTTCTTTTAATGCATCATGTTCATGACTGAGTGTTGAGATTTCGCGGCTTTTAAAATAGATTTGTGTATTGATAAATATTTTTGGAAACACCAACATCAAGATTAGAAAAATCCCCACAAATACATTTCGTAAGAAAATCGGTCCCATCGAATCATCAGGACTGATAATCTGCTGCGTCTCTTCTAAGATATCGTGTTTTTCACTCATCGTATCAATCTCTTCGTATTTCAAATATTCGCAGTTTCGCACTACGGCTTCTGGAATTTGCCCGTAATTCATCATCCTGAGCGCTCAGCGGTTTTTTCGTAATAATTTTGCCGATCGCATTTTTATTGCCACAGGTGCATCGCATCGCATCATCAGGACAAATACAATTTTTTGCCCATTTACTGAACCGGTTTTTCACAATACGGTCTTCAAGTGAATGAAACGTGATGATCGCAACGCGCAGATGCTTAATAGCCGAAGATTCAATCGCATCGAGCAAACGGGTCAATTCACCCAGTTCATCGTTGACTTCAATCCGAATCGCCTGCATCACCAGTGTTGAGGGGTGGATTTTTTTACCCTTCGGCATCAGATGAAAAATCGCGTTGGAGAGTTCTTTTGCAGAATTAAACGGGCGACGCTGAACAATAACTTCCGCCACTTTACGGGAGTTGGTCACTTCACCGTATTCTCGCAGTATGGTTTCCAATGCACTTTGCGAATATTCATTAACAACTTCATAAGCACTCAAAGAAGCATCGGGATTCATCCGCATATCGAGGGTATCGCTCTCGTACGAGAATCCCCGTTCCCGTTGATCGAGTTGAAGGGATGAAACCCCGATATCGGCCAAAATACCGCAAATTTTATCCCCTTTTTCACCTAACACCTCCGAAGCAACCTCAGAGAAACGGCCTCTACGAATCTCTACGCGGTTACCATAGGGTTCAAGACGTTTTGAGGAGAAGGCAATTGCGGTAGGATCTTGATCGATTCCGATCAGTGTTAAAGCACCGTTATTATCAAGCAATAATGAAGAGTGTCCTCCGTATCCCATCGTACAATCAATAACACTTCCCTCTTTACACTCAGAGAATGCTTCAATCACTTCGCGATAAAGGACAGGGATATGGGGAGTTTCTTGCACGTAGCTGCCTTTAAATTTATTGCCCTAATGATAGCTTAACCTCACTAATAACAGATTTAAATGTTACCCAGTGCTGCTTCTATTGCATCAAACACCCTTTTTAGCTCATCAAAAGAAATCACATACGGTGTCATTACATAAATTACACTTCCCAGCGGCCGAATCAATACCCCCTGTGCCATACAATACTGATGAATTTTCAATCCAATCCGCTCTGATGGATCGAACCCCTCCAACTCAATCGCCGCAATCATTCCGCACTGACGTACTTCTTTGACTCTCGGCAATGACTTAAAACGTTTTAATTCATCGCTCATAAAGGCAATCGTTCGTTGATTGTTTTCAATCACTTTCTCCGATTCGAAAATATCAAGAGTAGCATTGGCCGCCGCACACGCCAGTGCATTTCCCGTATAACTGTGTGAGTGTAAAAAGGACCGCGCGGGGTTGTATTCACAATAAAACGAATCATAGACCGCCTCCGTTGTTAGTACAACCGACAGAGGCAAATATCCCCCTGTAAGCCCTTTTGAGAGAATTAAAAAATCGGGTGTTATACCTGCTTGCTCACATGCGAACATAGTGCCCGTCCGTCCAAAACCGACCAGAATTTCATCAGCAATAAAATGGATTCCATAAACTTCACACAACCGCTTTGTTTCACTCAAAAAGAGAGGATGATACATTTTCATCCCCCCTGCCCCTTGCACTAACGGCTCAACTATCAATGCCGCTATCTCATGGCTTCGTTCTTTGAGCAATATTTCAAACAATTTGGCCGCTTCCAAAGCCGCCTCGATACTCTGATTGAGCGGGGACGGTGTTTGAATAGAGCGGATCAGCAACGGCTCATACGTCTCTTTATACAGAGCTACATCCCCGACTGACAGCGCTCCCAATGTCTCACCATGGTAACTCTCCGAGAGTGAGACAAACAACCCTTTCTCTTTTCCGCCGTTTTTATGAGAGTGATACGACATTTTTAGGGCTACTTCAATCGCACTCGAACCGTTATCGGCATAAAAACAGCGTGTTAGCCCATCGGGTGAGAGTTTGACCAATCTCTCAGAGAGTCGCACGATCCCCTCATGAGTAAATCCAGCCAAAATAACATGTTCCAGTGTATCCAGCTGCTCTTTAATTTTTTGGTTGATGTAGGGGTTGCAATGGCCAAAAAGGTTCACCCACCAACTGCTGATAGCATCGATAGTGCGGTTCCCTTCAAAATCGTACAGATATACCCCTTCTCCTTTGGAAATAGGAACGAGAGGAATCGTCTCGTGATCTTTCATTTGAGTACACGGATGCCATAATACACTCAAGTCACGCTTGGATATCTCTAAATTATTCATGAAAAGCCTCTAAATCTGAGTTATAATATGATAACATTTGTTAGTCGTGCACTATTTTCATCCAAGTTTAATGGTAAACTGAATAGAATATCTGAATTTTACAATAGGATCGTTTAATATGATTACTTGGATGCAACGCCATCGGAAATACTTGGTCATTACGATTTGGATCTCCACGATCGCTTTTATCGGAGCCGGATTCGTCGGATGGGGTCAATACAGCTATGGAGACAAAGCAGGAGCCGTCGCTAAAGTAGGTGATGTTTCGATTACATCCGCTGAACTGCAAAAAAGCTACTCTAACCTTTTTAATCAATACAATCAGCTTTTCCAAGGAAAATTTGACGAAAAACAAGCGCAGCAATTCGGCCTCCAACGCCAAGCACTTCGCCAACTGGTGAATCAAGCTCTCGTTCTCAATCTAGCGAACAGCTACGGATTGGTCGTTACCGATGAAGAACTTTTAAATATCATCAAATCACAAAGCGTATTTTCAAAAGACGGAACATTTGACAAAACCGTTTATGCTGAAGCATTAAAACAAAACCGTTTAACGATCAAAGAGTACGAAGAGTCGATGAAAAAAGAGCTCTTAATCCAAAAAACTCTTTACCTTCTCGCATCGGGTGCTAAAGCAAGTGAATCAAAAGCGCTTGGCAGTGCATTGGGTGTTTCAGACAAAATCAGCTATAAACTGCTCACGCCGAATATGATTACCCTCACGCCGAATGAAGGAGAACTCAAAGTATTTTGGGAAAAACACCAAAAAGAGTTTAAAACTTCTCCGAGCTACGAAATTTCTTACGTAGCCCAAGCTCCGATTACGGCAACTCCGGCAGCCAACGAAATTAATGAATTTTATGAGATGAATCGCCAATCATTCAAAGACACCACTGGCAAAATTCTTTCATTAGGGGAAGCACAAGCGACTATCGTAGCAGCCCTCAATGATAAAGCGACTGAAAAAGAGGCGCTTCGTCTCTACATCGATTACAAAAAAGGTGCTCTTAAAGCAACTACAGCTACTCAGACTGCAACCCTAACTTCTGAATCGTCTCCCTTTAGTCCTGAGCTTACCAAAGAGATTATGGCATTAAATGATCAAAAACCTTTTCTTAAGCCACGCAAAGCAGGTAATGACTATATCATCGTAAAACTTGTTAAAATGAATCCGGCCCGTACGAAAACGTATGAAGAAGCCAAAACGGATGTTAGTGCTCTTTATCTGGGTGAAGCGAAAAAAACCAAACTCCAAGAGTTAGCTCAAAACAGTTATAAAACATTTGCCGGAACATCGACTGATTTCCTCACACGCAGTGATAGCGCCAAAATAGGTGGATTGAGTACACCTGAGGGATCAGAATTTCTAAATAAACTGTTTGCTTCCAAACAAAAACAAGGTTTTATTACTTTGGAAAGTGGAAATGTTATTCTTTATAACGTTTTGGAACAAAAGTTGCTTCAAGACAAAACAATAGCGGATGAAAATGTCGTACTGAAGCTCAAAGGAAGCTTGTTGGATCAAGGGCTGATTAAAGCGCTTGAGGGCAAGTATCCTGTTGAAATCTATGTAGAGGGGATTTGATTTGAAACGAACCGTTTTAGCCATTGATATCGGCTCAACTAAAGTTTGTGCGCTCATCGCGGAAATCGATGATGACAACCACGCGCAAATTATTGGAGCCGGTATTGCAAAAGCACAAGGCCTTCGCAAAGGGAGCATCACCAACATTGAGCTTGCATCCAAATCGATCAAAAGCGCACTCAATGATGCTAAACGTGTTGCAGGAACCGAACTTCGAAGTGCAGTCGTCACCATCTCCGGTGCCTATACAAAAAGTCTAAACTCCAGCGGCATCGTTAATATCCCGAACAAAGAGATCACCCTCAATGAGATTCAACGTGTTATGCATACCTCTTTGTATAATGCCAACATCCCGAATGAGTTTGAAGTTTTACATGCCCTGCCGTATAACTTCAAAGTTGATGACCAAGATTTTATCGAAGACCCGTTAGGGATGAACGCTTCACGCTTGGAAGTTGAAACCCATATCATCACAACCCAAAAAAGCAATCTTAACAATCTACGCAAAGCGGTAAAAGCTGCCGGTGTTGATGTTGAGAGTGTTGTGCTCAGCGGATACGCTTCAGCCATCGCTGTTCTCAACGCGGATGAAAAAGAGTTGGGAGCTGCCGTTGTCGACATGGGTGGTAATACGAGCAACATCGTTATCCATTCGGGTCATGCAATCCGATACAACGACTTTTTGGGTGTCGGTTCAAATCATATTACTAACGATTTATCAATGGCTTTGCACACGCCTCTGCACACTGCGGATAATGTCAAAATCAATTACGGCTCGCTCTATGCTCCAAGTAATGATTTGATCGAACTCCCTGTAATCGGTGATGAAACATCAACGCATGAAGTTTCTCTCGAAGTGGTTCATAACGTCATTTATGCCCGTGTAGAAGAGACATTAATGATTATCGCTCAATCGATTGAAAAAAGCGGGCTCAAAGAACACATGGGTGCCGGTGTTGTTCTCACCGGAGGATTTACTAAAATCGAAGGTCTCCGCGAACTCGCCGTTGCTATTTTAGACAATATGCCGGTGCGTCTTGCTAAACCGACCGATGTCGGCGGTCTATTTGATACCCTCAGAGATCCTTCTTACTCAGGAGCTGTCGGATTGGTTAAATACCTCGCCGGTGATTATACTCCGTACGAAATCGACGTCAATAGACGTATGCGCCATAGC
>Ga0209016_1002049_pt1 | contig 14421 bp, 12 predicted proteins | sample EPASupsiteSAE305_FD_187265 | JGI IMG/M metagenome (GOLD analysis project Ga0209016, IMG submission 187265) | Bioremediated contaminated groundwater microbial communities from EPA Superfund site, New Mexico - SAE3-05 (SPAdes) (version 2) | ecosystem: Environmental > Aquatic > Deep subsurface >...
GTACGTATTTTCCAGCTAAAACGCCCCAGCCAATAGAAAAATGAAGTATTCAAACCATCAAAATAAACAGGGTAAACAGGAACCTGACCTTTTCGAATCAACTTTATAACACTTAAAGTCCATTCAAGATCCTGAATTCTTTTTGCTTTTTTATCATAAAAAGAAATCGATCCGGAAGGAAAAAATCCCATGGGATGGCCTGACTTGAGTCGTTCGAGGGATGTCCGCACGCCATTAACATTGGCCACATTAGCTCCTCTGTTTTTAGAGTCTGGCTTGACTGAAATAAAATTATCTTCCATCGCCCCAATCTTCGTAAGCACCCCATTCACCATCACTGCAAAATCTGGTCTGCGAGATGCGAATATATCAATAAGCATTATACCATCTATAGATCCAAACGGATGATTTGATACAGTAATAAAAGCCCCTTCGGGCAATGAATTCAATACTTCGGAATTATGCACTTTATAACGAATGTCCATTAAAGGATCACTAAGCAGCGCTGAAGTAAAGGCTGATCCTCTGAGATGACAATGTTTGGCATGAATTTCATTTACCGTATCAATATTAAGCCATTTAATTATCCGTTTTCCAAAATACGCCCCAACCTTAGTTTTAAAGAATGGGACAATCTCCTGCAAATCAAATAAGTCGACTACACTTTTTTTCATATCTTATTTCAACGATTTATATTTCATAATTGCTACACCAACAGCAATCCAAAATAATTCACGAATACGCGTACACAAACTTACATAAACCCCGATTCCCGAAGTTATAGCCAAAGATTTCAATGCAAGGGCATATCCTCCTTCCCGGGTTCCCAATTGCATGGGCGAGAAGAATAATAAATTTGCAAACAAAGATGCAAATCCAACAATAACAACAGACTGAACATATGTTATGTTTTGTCCAACAGAATAGATCATAATATACACTTCCAGACACGCCACTAATCTTGATGATAATTCAGCTAAAAGAGATGCATAAAAAGATTTTTTTCTATTATTATATAAATTAGCAATCAGCTGATCCAGTTCGGCCACATGCTCTTGTTTTCTTATTGCATATTCTTTAATTCGACTTCTTACAAATGGGATGTGAGAACCCAAAGTTAGCAATCGCCCTATAATTCCGGTTTTATATACTTTAAACGACCAATAAATCAACCCTAAAGATCCACCTAAAATACACCATAACACGATCTCAACCCCTAAGCTTATATTTTCCGCAGAAAGTAATAGCAGCGGGACGCATAGAAGCCAAAGTATAAGGTGGGAAACAAAATGCATCATAGCATAGAGCAAGACAACTGATGTAGCTTTTTTAGTTCCTAATGCTGGTTTAAGCTCCAATATACGATAAGGTTCACCTCCAAGCAATCCAATTGGTGTTGTATAATTAATAGCGTACCCGCTAATTACAAGCTTAAGAGTTCGAATAAACCGGATTTTTCTCGACTCTTCACTTCCATCACGGATGATTATATGAAAAGAAATTGCATTTATTAAATATACAAAAACCCAAATTCCCAGAATAGCAGCAAACCACCAACCTGTATTTAACAGATTACTGTAAATAACATCAAAGCCTAATGAGTAAGCCATTAAAAAAATGACCAGAACTCCAAGAGCAAAAAAAATATTTCGAATTACATTAGTTTGATTTGTCATGCAAAGCTATAAGTTAAAGAAATGATAAGCACATCTTCTCATGTTTACGAATGGATATTGCCAGAACAACATTCAGAACAATAATTTCATAAAGAAAATAAGTCCAAACCTCTCCTGTTAACACAACGATAAACATGACTATAGTACGACCATTGAATGTGAGTAAATCGATATAACGCATCAAGTCTCTACTTTTCTTTCTAAAATTCAGTCGGATAGATTCTGGTATATCATCCTGATACTGACTCCTTAGACTACTCAATAAACGCTGAAGGACAGGTGTAACATTTTCCTGCATCAATGTATATCCCTTATAAAAGAAAAAGAAAAATTTATCAATACCAGGTTTCATTTTAGAGTAATTAGCTATTACCTGACCATGTGTCTGAAACTCGGCACCTTTTTCCTTACTGAGAAAAAAAAGATGTAATGTCTTATAATAATCTGTAATATTGGCCTGAACCAAATGAGAGATACCCGACAATACGGCTAAAGCAAAAAACCAGGGAGTATCATATTCATTCATAAGGCGTAAAGAAAAACCTATATAAATTGATGCAAACCAAAGATCTCCGGCAAAACCATCAAGGATACGACCAATGGCCGATTTTATTCCGGTTAATCTGGCCAGCTGGCCATCGACACAATCCAAGATATTTGCAAAAATCAACAATAAAATTCCACAAATTGTATAAATGATATTATCAAAATAAAACATGTATCCGGCACCGACTCCAACAAAGATGGATAAGATTGTAACCATATTGGGAGTAATGCCTGTGTTTCTCAACATTTGGGCTATACGGAAACCTAAAGGACGGTAAAAAATCCGGTCGATCTTATTTTCTGTTTCAATTGACTTTAACGAGGCTTCGTATTCTTTTTTATTTAAATCGTTCATTTGGCCTTTATTTATAAGAATAGCCGCCATCACAAACGACTATCTCTCCATTAAAATAATTATTCTCAATCAACATTTTATATACTTCAGCTAATTCATCAGGGTGGCAGAAACGGCCCAACGATACTTTTCGTTCAATGTTCCGACGTATTTCTTCTGGTTTATTTAGCTGCCATTCTGTATCTACGAAACCCGGAGCTACTGCATTTACGCGTAAATCGTATGGAACAAAAAACTTAACCATATTTTTCACTAATGCATGAACAGCCGATTTTGAAACTCCATATGCCAGAGAAACTGAATGAGGCTCGATTCCCATTAAAGAACCTGTAAACACAACACATCCGCCTTTACGCATTTTTGACACAATCCGTTGCATCAGAAAAACCGGAAAATGTACATTTGCAAAAAAGACCTCTTCCCAAGCTGTAAAAGAAAGCTGTTCAAAAGAATCACGACAAGTCAGCCCTGCATTAAAGACAACAGAGAACAAATCAAGAGACTGTTCTTCAAGATAATCTTCAATAATGGAAATAGATTTGAAATTCGTAATATCTGCTTTTAAAATGCGTACATCGACATCAAACTTACCAAGTAGGCCTTTCCTGGTCTCTTCGGCCACTTGAAAATCAGAAGAATACGTTAAAAGCAAATCATACCCGGAAGCTGCCAGACAAAAAGCGACTGCTTTACCTATGCCTTTTGTACCCCCGGTAATCAGAACATATTTATCCATATATATATAGTACTATTCTTTTTCGTGCTTTACAGTCACCGGTTTGGCTTTTTGCTGAGAATGTAAATTAGCCTCGTAGCTATCGTGTATAGTTTTTTTTAAATTTGAAGAAGAAACCCCGGTCCCATACGGAAAATAAAAAACCTGAACTCCAAGATCTTCCAGGTAATCATACTTACCAAACCAATCGTCTCCAACGACAAATGCATCTATATTAAGCTTTTTCACGATTTCACTATGATCCAACGAATGTTGAGGTATAACTATATCAGGTGTTTTAAGAGCTTCGATGATTTGCAAGCGTTCAGTAAATGGAATAATTGGATGAGGTTTATAAGACGATACAAGTTCATCTGTACTAACTCCAACAATTAAAATATCCGCCAGACTTCTGGCATAGTTAATCATTCTGAGGTGATTATAATGAAACATATCAAATGTTCCTGAAGTGTAGACTATCGTTTTATTTTTGAACATACCAATTCTAACGTTTTTTAAAGCACAAACTTACACAAACTTTTCCTATGAAAAAAAGTTTACCTAAAAAAAAGCTAATTAATACATGATTCAGACCAATTTATAAAACGGCAAAAAAAACAAATCTGATTTTTAATTAATAAAAAAACCGGTATAGAAAATTTTGTTTACTACACCGGTAATTTTATTTCTGTATGCGATTAAATACTGTCTACAACGTCATCTTTTGTTAAATCTAGCTTTTCATTATCGCCACCCTTGTCAAAATATTGCTTTCTTAACGGATTAGAAGTAGCTTCCCGATAAAATTTTCTGCAACGATAAATATCCAACGCAGTATACAAAGCCTGACGGAACGAATCTTCCGAAGCTATATTCTGTCCTGCTATATCATAGGCTGTTCCATGAGCCGGAGAAGTTCTGACAATTGGTAATCCTGCAGTATAATTTACCCCTTCTTCCATAGCCAGTGCTTTAAAAGGAGCAAGGCCCTGATCGTGATACATGGCCAGAATACCATCAAATTTATCATAATTCTGAGAACCAAAGAATCCGTCGGCAGGATAAGGCCCAAATGTTAATACACCTTGCTTGTCCATTTCTTCCAAAGCCGGAATAATAATAGTTTCTTCTTCCTTACCAAGAAGTCCGGCATCGCCTGCATGAGGATTTAAAGATAAAACAGCTATCCTTGGTTTCACAATCCCAAAATCTTGCTTCAGGGACTGATTAAATATAGAAAGCTTAGCCTTTATATCTTCTTTAGTAATTAATGCCGCTACCTCAGAAAGAGGAACATGTCCTGTAACTAATGCTACGCGAAGATTGTTGCTCATCAATATCATAAGAGCTTTCTTTCCTGGTCCGCCAAATGCCTCTTCAAGGTATTCCGTATGGCCTGGAAAATGAAACTGATCGTTCTGTATATTGTGTTTATTTATCGGTGCTGTAACAAGAACATCAATTACTCCTCTTTTTAAATCGTTAACAGCAGCTTCAAGGGCTTTAAATGCAGCTTCTCCGGCTACTGCGGTTGACTTACCCAACTCAACCTTTGCTTCTTCGTCAGCACAATTAATGATATTAATCCGGTTTAGCCCTGCCTCTTCGGCCTGACTAATTATGCTAATATTAACAGGCTGTAAATCGAGAGCCTTACGGTGATAAGCCGCAATTTTTGAAGAACCATATATTATCGGCGTACATAGATCAGCTATCCGTAAATCGGAAAAGGTTTTTAAAATCACCTCATAACCTATTCCATTAATATCACCGTGCGTAATACCCACTCTGATCAATCTTTCTTCCATCTTATTTCAGTATTAATTACTCAACTTCCGTTTGTATCGGTTCTTCTGATTTCTGGTCAAACTCACCAGGTAACTTCAATGTATATAGAGAAGCTTCAACCTGACGTATTAAATTCCTCTTATCTTTTTCTGGTGCATAAACAAATCCTTCAACCACAACAACACGCTGATTCTTCTCATCCAAACGGGCATGACTAACAAAAGGACCTCCCATCATATCGCCAACCATTTTCCAAAGACCTCGTATTTCTGCACAATACTTACCTTTAACCGTGATTGGATTATAATTAACCCCAAAACGAGTTTCTGTAGTCATATATGAATTCTCAAACGACCCTGGAATGTTTGCTTTTAAAACTGAATCACGTTTTGCCAAAAGATACTCTTTTGTAAAAGTATTTTTATCCGTATAGGGAAATGAATAGATAATAATATCACGCCTACCTTCTCCTGAATTATTTGAAGTCCAAAAGAAATCAGTTGTATCTTTATAATATTTCATTGATTCAGGAGCTTTTAGTTCAACATCAAAGAGTTCTTTGACTTTATTAAACGCATAACTACTATATGTTTTATCCAACAATTTAATAGATCTGTTTAGTTCGGTTTTTACAAAAAAATCAATTATTGATTTCCCGTTATTAGTTATATATAATTCGAGAGATGCAGCATCCGGTGCCTGCAATTTCAGGATCACTTGACCCCTTGCCCATCTGTCTTCAGAATATTTCATAGTAGCTTTTGTATACATAGTTGGATCGATCTCGACCACAAGTATATTTCTAACCATCTGAAGCATTCTGTCAAAATGCTTTGGTTCCGTATAAGAAACATTCATAACTGGTTCTGGCTGTGTTAATCCCGGAACATCTGACGAAAGTAAATCTTTTAAGGCAAGACCCGCTGGACCAGTCCATGAACTCTTTTCCATTACAACAATTAGATCTCCAGGTGAACCCGTAGCTTTGGATACAGTTGGACCTCCTTTACAGGCACTCATACATATGACGAGCAACATCATACTGAAAAACAAAGAAATCGTTTTCATATGCATTAATTTATTAATTCAACAAAGATATATTTTTTTTGTAAGAAGCGTAAGCTTTTTAAAGCTTTTGCTCTTTTTTTGCTGTAGACAACATACCGCACGCAGCAAAAATATCTTCCCCTCTTGACGAACGAATTGTACAAACTATTCCTTTTTTTGTCAAAGCATCACGAAAAGCATTCATATTAGCTGTATTTGAACTTTTAAGCGGAGAGTCTGGAATAGCATGAAAACGAATCAGATTAATTCTACAAGAGAGTCCTGCAATAAGTTTTGCGACTCCTTCTGCATGTTTTAAATCATCATTTAAACCATCAAACATTATGTACTCAAATGACACTCTACGTTGATGAGTAAAATCATACTGTTTAATTTTATCAATTACTTCTTTTATTGGAAAGGCCTTTTCTACTGGCATAATTGACAATCGCTCAGAAGGAAAAGGAGAGTGCATACTCACTGCAAGGTGACAATCACTTTCTGCAAGAAAACGTTCGAGACCTTTAGCAACACCAATGGTTGAAACTGTAATTCGTTTTGGGCTCCAACCATATCCATAAGAGGACGTTAGAATCTCAAGAGCTTTAAATAATTCATCCACATTATCAAGTGGTTCTCCCATACCCATAAAAACGATATTGGTTAAAGAATCAAATTCGGGTATAGCCAGTATCTGATTAAGAATATCCGATGATGTGAGATTCCCATTAAAACCCTGACGACCAGTCATGCAAAATGAACAATTCATTTTACACCCAATTTGAGAGGAAACACATAATGTTGCCCTATCTTCGTCTGGAATATAAACAGCTTCTACAAATCGGCCTGCCGCAACCGGAAATAGATATTTGATGGTTCCATCAACAGACTTCATAGACTCTGATGGAGGAATCAATCCAACTTCATATATTTTTTCAAGTAAAAGTCTTTTCGATGCAGAAATATTAGTCATGTCCGAGATAGACTTCACTCGTTTTTTATATAACCAATCTGCTATCTGTTGCGAAGCATAAGCCGGAAGACTAAATTCTGAAGCCACATCTTTCAGCTCTCTCAATGTCATTCCTAATAATCGTCTTTTTGCATCCATATCTATTTACTTTCTATACTTTTTTTTTGCAAAGATAAAAAAAAAGCAGATGTCCTTCGTTTAGGAAGGACATCTGCTTTCAAGTCAAATGCCAAATAGCTATAATTAATACTGAAATTTAATAAAACCGTACACGGTTATCAACAACTTCAGCATTATTAACTAACGATTGAACTGCCTGGAATCCGAAACGATATGCATTAGCAGCATCAATTGTCTTGATTTGTTCTGCTTCATTATATACTTTCGCATCCTTTGTTTTATTATAAACTTTCAATACATATACTCCATTATTTCCTTTAACCGGAGCAGTTAACTGTCCCACAGGAGTCATTGCAACTACTGCATTCACTTTAGGTTCAACACCTATTCCAGTAATACGACGGGTACCAAAGCTAACAAACTTAACTGAATCAATTCTTGATCCCATGGCTTGTGCATATCCTTCAAGTGATGAAATATTCTTGGCAGACAAATCAGCAGCAATTTTTTCACCTTTCTTTTGAGCGATTAACTCAGCTTTCAATGCTGGCGCCACTTTTTTAACCGGAGCGTATCCTTCTGGAAGAGATTCCTGTACAGCTGCAATAACAAATTTATCTTCACATTCAAAAATTTCAGAAACAGAACCTTCTTTATCATTCTGGAAAGCCCAACGTACTACCTGACGAGAGTTCTTAATTGTTCCGATCATTTGATCAGCACCAGTAATAGTAACATCAGAGAATATACTGTATCCTGCTTTCTTTGCTGTTTCATCCATCTTTTTAATATCAGAATTAGCAGAAAGATATTTATTCAATTCATTATAAATATTACTATAAGTTTTTGAACTTGGAGAAACAGTCATATCGATATCAGCAACCTTGTATTTTGGAACCACAGCAGTTCTGTCGTCTACTTTTACCAAATGAACTCCGTATTGTGATTTAACAATGGAAATTCCATTTACAGGTGTTGTGAAAACAGCCTTCTTGAAATCTTCGTTTACCCCTCTTAAAGCAGTAACTTCAGTAAACCAACCCAACTCTCCGCCTTTCTTTGCTGATTGATCCTGCGAATATTTCTGAGCCACTTCTGCAAAATTGCCACCATTCTTAATAACATTCATCAAGCTATCGGCCAATGAAGTCGCCGCAGCTTCATTCCCTGCATTGGCAATCATAATATGACTTACTTTTACAGAATCTGGAGCAACTGTTTTATCAACTAACTTAAACATTCTGTATTTGTCTCCTTCAAAAGCTGGACCATATACAGCTCCAACTTCAGCTGTCGTTGCAAACTCCTTAAGCTGATTATCAAATGCTGCTGCTGAAAAGAACGCATCAACATAAGGCACTTCTGAATTCTCATTCACAATATCATCAATTTTAGCTGAAGTAGAGAATTCTGCTTTAATTGCTTCGATATCTGCATTCGCATTGTCGTAATCTTCTTTGCTCGGACGAATATCAACGGCAACATACTTTATAACTTTGCTTGCCTTTTGTTTGTAAATAGATTTACGTTGATTGTAAAGCTTTTCAATTTCGCTGTCAGAAACCTGAATTGTTGAATCAGGAATTGAAGCATATGATTGCATCGCATAAACAATATCCGAACTTTCTGCCGATTCATTAAAAGTTTCTTTGGCGTCAATTACGTTAGCAGTAATAGCCTTACTTAATAACGTTGTATATTTTTGTTCTAAACGTTGTTGTTTAATATTCTTCTCCCAAAACATCCAGAAACTTTTTGCCTGAGCAAGTTGTGCCTGTTGATCTGCAGGATAGCTTGCAACTTTTGGGTCATTTATTGTTTTCAAGAAGTTAAGCAATGCGGGTTTGTCAAAAGCTCCGGTTTCCGGATTTACAAACATTTGCATTTGTTGAATCATTGGTGAAATATTTTCTCCCTGAACCATATCAAAAAGTTCTTCCGGAGATACAACTATACCTAAATCGTTTAATTCTTCTCCTAAAACAATCTCACGTACCATTGCATCAAAAACTGACTCACGAATCTGAGTCATATACTCTTCGGGTAAACTGGTACTGCCGGACTGCATTTTATAAACCTCAGACATTTCGTCGACACGAGCCTGATAATCCTGAATTTTAATTACTTCTCCATTAATTTCAGCAACCTTTTCCTGAGATTGTTTAAAATAAGTAGATCCGGAGTTTAAAAAGTCACCAATAATAAAAGCGAACAATGCAAGCCCTACTACGAGTACCAACAGTCCTGCTTTGCTTCTAATTTTTTCCAGCGTAGCCATTTATCTTTATTTATTTAAAAGTTTATATTTTACAGTTAACGGGCACGAAGATACAAACAAAAGAGGATTAACATGCATATAATGCAACTTTTTTTCACTAATCAATCACTTTCATGCGAACAAGTTCAATTTTAGTCGAAGTTACTTTCAGTATCTTCACACTATAATGTCCAATGTCTATTACATCGTTAACCTTTGGAAATTTTTGATAATTATGCAGTATATAACCTGCAATTGTTATATAATCATCCGATTCGGGCAATTCTAACCCAAATTTTTCATTAAGGGAATCTATTTCCATCCGTCCCGAAAGCAAATATTCATTTTCACCGAGTTGCTTTGCTATAAGCGATTGAACATCGTGTTCATCTTCTATTTCGCCAAATATTTCCTCCACCAAGTCTTCAAAAGTCACAATCCCTGAAGTACCACCAAATTCGTCAACTACCACGGCAATACTTCGTTTTTCGTGTAAAAGTAATTTCATTAGTTTGTTGGCGGTCATATTTTCCGGAACAATTGGTACAGGAATAATGCGCGTAGTCCAATCTTTAAGATTCGCAAATAATTCTGATGAATGAATATATCCTATTACTCCATCAATATTATCTTCATAAACAAGTATCTTGGAATAGCCGGTCTCTATAAATTTAGTTTTCAATTCTTCTAAAGAAGTTGTTTTGTCGCATGCAACAACCTCAGTACGGGGAACAATACAATCTCTTAAACGTACTTTAGAAAAGTCAAGGGCATTCTGGAAAATTTTCACGTCAGATTCTATATCAGCTTTCTGAGGAGAATCATCTAACCTTTGCTGTATAAAGTAATCCAAATCTACTTTTCCAAAAGAATGAGCCTGTGATCCTTTCAGTTGTTTGATTCCGGCAAAAGATAAAATAGCAAACGATAGCATCGTCACAATTTTTGAAACAGGAAATAAAACAATATACACTAATAATAAAGGAATAGAAAAAAAATTCAAGTAAAGATTTGGATTATTTTTAAAAATCGTCTTAGGTAAAAATTCAACAGAAAACAAAATTAATAGTGTGGCAAAAAAAGACTGTATTACAATAGAAGAAGTATTATCTATTGAATATAAATAAATAAATGGTTTCAGAAAAAGAGATAACTGGATAACACAGACAACCAATGCAACATAATAGCCGACAAACATGGTAGAAATAAAATCGTTAGGATTCCGGTAAAAAAAATCCAAAATACGATTAATAAGATTCCGATTTCTTTTATCTAATTCAAATCGTAATTTATTTGATGAAATGAAAGCAATTTCCATTCCAGAAAAAAAGGCTGCGAATAGGAGAGAAATGATTATATAAGTTAACATATTCATAAAACCCTACTTTGTAGAATCTTGCTTAATTGTATCTTGTTTCGATTCTGATACAGGAAAGATCCCCTGCGGATTAAATATTTTATATTGAGTCATACTTTGATCGGATTCGAAACCGATACCTGTAATAACCCGTTCTGCTTGTTGAATTCTCATAAACTTATCTGAGTAAACTTTTTGCGAACGTTGGTCCCAAAAAAGCAAGGATGTCTCAAAATGTTCACCAGAGAGACTAGAAACTTCTACATTACCAATAAGTTTCCATAATCCTTTTTTGTCATAAAAATAAGCCGTATCAGCTTTAATACTCGCCTCTGTTCTAAAAAGAGTATCAAATTTCTCAACATACACCCCATTGGGAAAATACCAATGAGATTCTGCCGACTTTCCAAAAACGAGCCATTTTTTAGTATTAAGTCTGTACCGTGTAATACCTGAATCAGAAATCAATGTTGACACATCCAAAGCCTTCATTGTATAAGATTTTTCAGGATCAAAGGCTACCCTTACAACATCTTTTTTCTTTTTTTCGCAGGCTGTTATAAATAAAAGAAACATAACAGCTACTAAAATAGTAGCTGTTATGCCTTTATGTTTTGACTCAAATTTAAGATGAGAGATAATCATGTTTTAACGAACTCTGGTTTGCTCACCAATCCATCCACCAATTGTGATAGCTTGACCTTTTTCAAGATCCGGGTGCATAAACACTTCCTCTGTCGATGGGAAATGAGCCCTATATGATCCAATTAATGAATTAGCTTCATCAGCACAACTTGGGTCTACCTGTCTTGCTTTTTCAAACTTATCAACTGCTGCGTAGTAAACGGCTCTTGCTAATACACCGTCATTTGGGTAAACGCTCTTGGCCGTTGCTGCATACATCTTACCAATCAACAAATAAGGAGCTCCATTATTAGGCTTCATATCCAAAGATTTCATACAATACTGTCTAGCCTTAGAATAGCTATTCTGATCAAACGAAATCAAGGCAATCATGTAATAGATATCAGCTTTAGATGCAGCGTCTGTCTCCATTTTGGCAGACTCTTCAAAGAATCTAACAGCCGTATCGAAATCTTTATTTTTAACTGCTTGTTTTCCCAATCCCATTGCAGATTCTGCTGTTGGTTCAATCTTGTGAGCATAACCTGATGCAGCAAAATAAACATCAACATCCTGACAACGAACACGACGCAGCAAAGAAATCGTTTCTTTCAGATAATTCAAATCTGTTTTATTCGCTTCAACTTTGGCGGCAAACATATTCTGCAATGTTGCACAATCTGCAGCACCACTATTTGCAAAACCATTATCGATACCAGCCTTCATCGTAGTAAGATTAGCAATCTCCTTTTCGTTTCCTGCAGCTTTAGCAGCAGCAATCTGTGTATCAAAGATAGCTGAACTTTTTAAATAATCCTGAATATACTGTTCTTTGAAATTAGGATCCTTCAACAATTGTTGATGAGAAGAAAACATGTAGTAAGAAACGGCAAGAGCTTCTGATTTCTCTTTATACTCATTAACAATTTCGCCTAACCATGCGTATAAAACCTTCGGATCAGCTTTCTCTCCCATGTATTGGATATAATCCTGCGCTTTACGAGAAACAATCCAGTCTTTTCCATATCTGGCATCATTACCGAAGTACTTAACACGTTGATCGTATACAGCCATCAGATTGTTAATTAACGCGGCTTTCTTTGCAGGATCTTTTTCATTTTCAATCTGCCAACCAACAATACGCACACCATACAAATAAATATCCTTTGTAGCAGCAGGACATTCATCATACGTTATTTTCCAAAATTCGTATGCGTCCTTAAAGTTCCCGGCTTTTGCGTAAGGAATAAACAGACTGATATTGGTAATGCAACGAACGCTGTCTTCTCCAGATCCGAACTGCGTACCATTATCTACTCCCTTCTGCGCATAGGCACCAAATGCTCCTATTGAGCATCCGATAGCAAGCAATAACACTTTGATCTTCATATCTCTTTTTAATTAATGTTAACAACTTCTTAATCCAACTTCCACTTAAAGAACCAACGTTCGTTAAATGTATAATTAACAGTAAAACGTAAATACTGTTCATCAATCATCGTTTTTAATTCCGGTTTAATCTTAACATATTCTACAGACAAATTGACAATCGATCTGCCATCAACCAATGGTAAACCGAAACCAACACTTGCTCCATATTCTTTATAGCCATTTCCATTTATATTTAAATAAGAATTACTATAATGAACCCCACCTCTGTAAGACATTCTACTTAAGAAATTTTTCTCTGCATATCCCGGAATAAATTCTCCACCTAAAGCAACCCGAATTCTATTTTTGAATTCATTTGACTTATCGAAGAACTTTGCTTTATCCCAACTTTGGTATAAAAAATCACCGCCAAGAGTTAGTTTATCCTTTTTTACGTAAGTAATACCAGCACCATATGAACTTGGAATATCAAAGTTTTGTCCCGTAATAGTATCTGATTCAACAACATTACTATATGAATTAATATCATAAGACGTTGTATTAAGATGATTTGACGGCGCAAACACCAAACCAAAATTCAGACTTTCTTTCAGTCCCAACGGATGAGTGTACTGCAATCCAAAATCAAGTTTAATATCTCTCACATCCAATTTTTGTTCACGATACACCGCATAAGCCTCAGAACCTGAACCAAAAGATAAATTGCGTTGATGTGTTATATTACCAAAAAAGTAACCAACATTTGCTCCAACTGAAAGTCTCTTCTTCCATATATCTATAGACAAACCAGCATACACTTCGTTTAATCCTCCGGTACCAACAAAATTCTCGATATAATCCATATCAGAATTTTCGGCTTGTTTTACAGCACCGAAATCATAACCTACATACGAATATGGCAAAACGCCTAAGCTCATCGCCACACGTTTGTGAAGAGGAAACTGCATTGCCAGGTATTCAATATTACCGTTATAATTACTTTGCTTATTAGTCCCGTCATTAAACCACGACAACTGGGCTGAAGCACCAAAATCAAAAATAAAAGTCATCGAGTCAATACTCGTATAAGACGCTGGATTTAGAGGGTTAATTTGCTTTGAAGACCGCAACCCATATCCAATTCCTCCCATAGACCGGCCAGCCCCAAAAGAGCGGTCTGCCAATTCTCCATACCCAAACCGAGTGTAAGGAGAGTTTGTATTGTTCTGCGCGAACAATGACAATTGAGAAAGAATACAAATACTAACTAAAAATATCCTTTTAATTTTCAACATTATATTCTAAGATTCTATTTAATCCTGTCAACACTAAATTAATGTCTGCAAAGTTCGCGTTTTTTAGTTTCCTTTCAAAATAAAAAGAATGCCCTCCCGTTAAAAAAACCAAAAGAGAGGGATATTTTATCCTTAATGAATCAATATAGCCATCCATTTCGAAAATTATACCATTAATAACCCCTGCCTGAATAGCTGTTTCGGTATTGTTTCCAATCAGCGATACCTTATCTGGCTCTGAGACTAAAGGCAATTTCTTCGTAAATGTATGCAACGCTTTAAAACGAGTACTCATAC
>Ga0209016_1002052_pt1 | contig 14386 bp, 10 predicted proteins | sample EPASupsiteSAE305_FD_187265 | JGI IMG/M metagenome (GOLD analysis project Ga0209016, IMG submission 187265) | Bioremediated contaminated groundwater microbial communities from EPA Superfund site, New Mexico - SAE3-05 (SPAdes) (version 2) | ecosystem: Environmental > Aquatic > Deep subsurface >...
GCAGCGCGGTATGCTCTTTTATGCCATGATTTGCACCATATTGGTAGGCATCCTTATCCCTTTTTTCTATTACAACGTGTTTAAAACCACCCGCAAACTCTTTATGGGTGATACAGGATCGCTCACTCTGGGTTACCTGCTCGCATTTCTGGGAGTGCGTTATGCCATGGATACTGATGCCGACTACAAACAGCTGACCTCTCCTATCATAATCTCCCTTTCCGCCATGTTCATCCCCTTGTTCGATGCACTCCGGGTAATGCTGGAACGCATGTGCAAAGGCAAATCACCTTTTCAGCCGGACAGAAGGCACATCCACCACAAGCTGCTCGATCTTGGTCTGTCACACCGCAAAACAATGGTATGGCTGGTAATCTGTGCCGAGATATTTGTTATCTTGAACACCAATATAGTGAAGTTTTTAAATATCAATACAGTGTTTGCCATTGATGTGATTCTTTGGTTGACATTGATACAGGCTCTCAATTTTCTTAAGAGAAGGAAGTGTTAAAAAGTATAATATTAACTCAATTAACAGCCACTAAAAATACTCCATAAACTTAAAATCAAGTTAAAAAAACCATTAATATTTGCTCATAATAGAATCTGGTTCTTTCTTTGTAGAACTAGACTAAATTATTTGCATAAAAAATGGTAGATTTAAAAAAATGGCTCTACAAACGAAATGAAGGTGGCTTCATTAATAAAGAGCATGAAAAGTTGGAGAAATACCTTATGATCGTTGCTGGTTTATTTATTGCAACAACTTTTCTTTCATTAGTAGCATGGGTATTGATAGAGACTTAAAACAAACAAACAAAAAATAGCATCAGAGTTAATCTGGTGCTATTTTTTTGTTCTATAATACATCCCTACAAAACAATAACCTTTGTTACAGTAATTTGCCCGGAAATTATAACCCGGCAAAAATAAATTCCTTTAGAAAGTCTGCTTCCGCCATTCGAATCTGCATTCCAGGCTAACAGATGATTGCCCGATGATTGCCGGGCACTTAAAAGCGATCTTACTTTTTGTCCGTTCAGGTTGTAAATACCAATATCCACTTTTTCATCATCAGAAAGAGTATAGCTTATCGCAGTTGAGTTTTGCACAGGGTTAGGAAATACTCTCAGCAGTAAATCATCCGACTGCATTTTCCTGATATCCGTAAAAACAGAGGATTCATAAACTTGCGCACTATCCATATTGCTAATCTGAATATTATCAAACCACATTGATTTACCCGCCATATTCATTTGTTCGGCCACAATTTCAAACCTATCCGTTGCACTCCAGTCAAATGCCCCTACTGGATTAAACCAGCCATTATCCCACGAACCACCATCCACAAAACGGGTAAGTGGAATAAACACCTTATGCCATTTACCATCCCATTTCACGGTATTTTCGTCTATTGTGAAATTCATGCGCCACGGATGGTCCGAAGCATCCTTCTTAGTATCCATAAACCGAAGGTCAAATTTAGTACCCGGAGTATTTCCTCTGACAAGCACACTCAAAGCATAATTTTGCGCTCTCAGCTTCGACAAATCCTTGTCGGGCACAAAATCCACCCCCACAGATCCATATTGACTGCTACCACGCCAGCTCAGGCAGTACTTCCCATTGTTAGGCTTGCTATCGGAATAAAAATCGGTTGCAGCTCCACTGCCACCACCCGATTCAAGCATATTCTCTCCCGTATAATCAGTGTAGATATCAAACCCCACCGAGTCAGGTTTCAGCGTATAAACCTGCTGCTGCGGAACAGTCAGACCAAGAGCATTGAGCAACGGCACATTCAAATCATAATTGAATAGCTGATTGGAGCCTTTGTTAAACAACCCAAATCCACCCTGATAATCCCAGGTAGTCCACGCAATACCTTTAGACTGTAGATAACTGCTAACCTGTCCATACCAATACGCCCTGTCAGTATTATTGCTGTTTGGAATATACACACCAAACTCACCACAATACAGATTTACATTACGTGCTGTTTTAAAAGTCACAGCAATATCAATCAGCGATTTAACTTTAGCAACCGTACCTTCATTCATATAATTATTCAGCGAACCGGCCACCCACGTACCGGCAAGATCGGCGGGAACAGTTGGCATTGCCGATGCATTATATGGAAAAGGCACATTGGCAAGGGAAGTCATAGACGGAGATGGCCAGCTGGCACCCTGATGCGTAAAGACAAACGGATCGTAAAAATGGAAAGTATACAATAAGTTCGTATCAGTATAGTATGGCAACTGGTTCAACTCATTATAAGTATTCCAGCCCGAGGGACCCACTACAATAGTATGTTTGGTATCAACATTCCTGATGGCAGTAATTGCTTTTTGCTGAATTGCTCCCCAGGTAGCTGTCGTCAATCCGTTGGGCTCATTCAAAACCTCGTATAGAATATAAGATGAGCGATCCTTGTAATGCATAGCCACCTGAGACCACACCTTTGTAAGAGCCGTATCCAGATTAGGGTTTTTACTGGCAATATCATCGGTGGAATGATTATCCAGAATCAGATAGATATGCAATTCTTCAGCCCAACTTACCGCCTGATCCAAAAAATCATAAAACAGAGGATCCACTGTATAATCAGGATTTCCGTTGGTCATGTAAAACAGATTAACCGGAAGGCGGATAACGTCACATCCCAGATTTTTGATATTAACAAAATCTTTCTTTGTATATTTTGAGAACTGTATGTTGTGAGCAGAAGATGTTTGAAACCATCCAGTGAGGTTCACTCCTTTGGAAAACGGCGTTTGAGCCTTTACAACCGAGATTAATGCAGTTAGCACAATGCCAGTAAATAACAATGCAATTTTCTTCATATAGATTCAGGTTTAACATTTCATCAGAAAAGCAATGACAAATATAAATAAAATATTCTTTTCTTTTCCCTTGACGGAAAAGAAACAAAAGGTCAAGGCTGCACGAATTTTACTAAAATCAGTGAGCGTGGAGCTAAAGGGGCTGAAACTCGCTGCGCTCAAACAGCAGCCCCTTCTTAACGCTCCCCACACCCTGATTTCTTAACGTAAAATTCATGAGGCCGGTCTTTATGGTTTTGAGGCGGGCTGCTGTTCTGGTGTTCTTTATTCTACTGTATATACTATTTTTTCATTTGCTATTTTATTTTTCATCCTGCCATACATAGCATATCCTTTTTCATTCAACGAATATTTCACTTCTAATTAGATCACTCTCAGCTGTAATTGAAAATATGGAACTACTCGCTCGCAAGTAGTTCCATATTTCATAATTATTTTCATCAACCATTCAGGATAACGGGAAAATAATTGAGATTATCCCTGTATGGAAATGGCTTTCTTCTTTTCTTCCGTTTGACTTAGCCTTCGTGAAGGAGTTTTTCTCCTCAATAATACAACTTATATTATTGCTTAATATTCAATATTATAATATACAATTCTATCAGCTGTAGGTTAACACTTGATTTTACGCGATAGCATAATAGAAATTATGCTAAATCGTATAATTATTCCCATTATATATACTGAGTAGTTACAAAAAAAAGACGCTACTATTAAATATAGTTAATATTGCACATTCTATACTCTATTGAATTATTAGGATTATCAAGTCGCATTTCGCAACTATATAGCAATATTTATGTTTATGTTGCATTACAACAATCAATTCCGGACAATCTTCTTAAAATAAGTATTTGAATTAATCATTAACTATATCTAATTTTACAAAAAAGAATCTGTCTTTGTGAATTCCGATTTAAATACAATTAACAAGATTACTGAAAAAATCAAAAGCAAACATTTAAGGATTCGATTCCTTTAATAAATAATATTATGTCAGAATCAACTAATAACGGACAAATAGGAGACACCTACAATTACTATCAACAAACGTACCCAGATAGCTGCGCTATTATGTCTCAGAAATTTATAATGGATGAGTTTGGAGTTACAGATGCTAACGGCACACCTTATTCAGAAGATGATTTGGTTCAATATGCATCCAGTCATGGTTTGTATAATGGAGGTACAGCTTTCAATGATGTCGGTAAAATAATGACTGATGCAGGAATTCCTTGCACACAATCTGTTGGTAACTCTGTATTTGACCTTACCAGTCAATTATCACAAGGTCACAAAATAATAGTAGGCGTTGATTCAAATGAATTATGGAATGGAAATTTACTTGATTGGTTCAAGGATTTTTTTTGCGGCGATACTCCTGATCATGCACTGGTTGTATGTGGTTTAGATACATCCGACCCCCAAAATGTAAAAGTGGTGGTAGATGACCCTGGCTCAGGAGATCATCATAAAGCCTATCCACTTGATCAATTTATGGATGCCTGGCAAGATTCACATTGCTTTATGTGTTCTACAGATGTAGCTGCGCCACAAGTTGCCCATGGTATGCAGAATTTCAACTATAATACTGGTCATATTGATAATGTTGCAGGTGTAGATTATGATAAATTTATGCAATTCTGCAACATAGACCAAAACCTGCCTGATATGCATAATTGGGATAATAGCATAGTTCCTCACCCTGTTGAATCTTTATATGACGCTTTTTTAGATGTATCACAGAATCCTTCTGTAGATATATATGATGCCTTAGGACAAAATCATTTTTACGACCATGTGGATAGTAACTTATTGACTACTATTCTTCATAATGATGCATTGCAGGGGTATAATTCACTGATAGAAACAGGAAACTTAAATACAAATAATCTTATGTTCAGCGATATTGGAGACACTTTTGCTTTACAACAATATTTTGATCAACAATCTGTACACTATGATTCTGTAGGTAATACTGATGCAGCAGATTATTTTCATCATCAGGCTGAATTGATTAACACTTGTCAAACATACAATATAGATGTTAATCCAGCAGACTTATACAATTTTATTTAATGTGACTAATTATGAAAAATATAGCAGATAGACTTGACGCTATCTTACAATACATTGCCCCGGAATTAAAAAGAAAAGGCAAGGAAAATGCATTATCAAATGTACAATATTCATTGGATTTAGCTAAAAAAGGTGAAGTTAAAGTATTAATATGCGGTGAATTCAAGCGAGGAAAGTCTTCATTCATCAATGCATTATTAGGAGAAAAAGTATGTCCCGTAGATGATGACATTTGTACATCTGCAGTATCAATCATCAAATATGGGCCAGAGCCTAAAATTGTACGCTCTTACGGAGATCTGTCACACCCTGTCAATGAGGAAATACCTTTTGATCAGATTTCAAACTATTCAGTCGGCACTACTGAGGATATTTCCAATACATTTTTGCTCTCAATTGAACTTCCCAATGAGAAACTTAAGAATGGCTTGATATTAATTGATACTCCCGGGGTTGGCGGACTCGATCCTCGTCATGTTCTTTTAACCAATTACTTTTTGTCACAAACAGATATAACGTTTTTTATGACAGATATAAATGAGCCACTGACTAATACTGAATTAAACTTTTACAAAAATAAAATATACAGATATTCCAAACTGTCAGCTATCATTGTCAATAAAACCGATATGAAGTTACAGCCCGATGTAACAAAGGTGGTGGAAGACACAAAGATTAAAATTGCAAATGAAATTGGGATACATAAAGATAATATTAGAATCATTTCAGTATCATCTTCTTTAAAAAATACTTACAACAGGTGTAAAGTAGAAAAAAAATTAATTGAATCGAATTTCCAGTCAGTAGAAAAATTATTAGAAGAACTTATCCTGAATTTTAAAAAGCAATATTTTTTAAGTATAAGAGATTTTATTGCTAAAGAATTGACATCCCTTATTGAACCACTAAGTGTTCAGCTGACACAAATAAAGACACCAGATAAAGCAAAGATTGAGGAATTGCAGCAAAAAGGGCTTAAAGTAAACAACCAGCTTAACGAGCTTAACAATCCATCTTCTGAATTCAATATATCCCTGCTAAAACAGATTGCGGATATTCGTGAGCAGGTAATTAATCATTTAACAGAACAAAGCATCATTTTCTCTAATGATGGATTAGCAAAGCTCCTTTTAAATCCTTTGGCTGCAGGAGTCAATGGTCATATCTGGGTTGCAGAGCAACTTAATTTAGCTTTAGAATCATTGGGAGCAGAGATCATTCTTAAAATGAAAAACTCTTTTACTAAAATAACCACTCTTCCTATTTTAAATGATAACTTGCAGGTAGATGTTAAAGATTTCTCATACAGAGTTCATGCCGAACAACTTCAGCAAGACACACCTTTACATAGATTAGCGGTATCGGCAATGCCAGGTATGGGAGTAGGATTTGCAGTTAACACTATACTTGGTTTCTTTACAGGAGGTGCCACCTGGGTAGTTCAGGCTCTGGCCATTAGTGCTGGTGTTGCTACAGCAATCGGAACATCGAATGATGCTTTAACAAGGGAACATATTAATCAAATCAAGACTATGTTTTCTCCTCAGATCAATGTAGCCATTACACAAATGAGAACATCCGTTGAGACAAGTTTCACTGATTTTAGCACTGAGTTGCGATCGGTATTGGGGAAGCGAGTGAAAGAGATTCAGGTAGAAAATATTTCCCTGGTATCAGCCTTAAAGGAACAACTAGAAAATGCAAAGTTATGCATGAATAAGAAAAACGAACTGGAACAGGCTATAAAGCCATTAAAAGATCAGCTTAAGATGGTTAACATTCTTTTAACAGATCCTTTACATACTACATCGTCCGAGACAAGTCCAAAGTTTGATTCTGACGCAACACAATTCTGATAATGACAGCACAAGGGGATTATATAAATCAAATAATAAAAAGTTTGGAAAACCTTGAAAAGAGCATCTCAAGTCCTGACTGTATCTCCTTCAAAAACACACTAAAGAAATCCATCCAAAAATTAAATGGTCCAATGCAATTGGCCATAATCGGCAGAATAAGCTCATCGAAATCTACATTGGTGAATGCTATACTGGGCAAAGACGGCATAGTTGCTACCGGACAGTTAGAGATAACCTTTAACGTATCCTGGCTCAAATATGGTAAATCGACCGATCCTTTTATTGTTCATTTCAAAAACGGAACAACTAAGGAAATGAAAAAAGATGAGAGCTGGGAACAATGGACTTCACGTCAGAAAGGAACAAACCTTAAAACCGATGTAAGTTACATAGAAGCTTTTTATGATGCCGAAATTCTAAAAGAAATAAATATAATTGACACACCTGGATTAGATGCACAAATGGGAACAGATTCCCAGAACACACTCAATTTTCTAAAAATACAGAAACCCGATGCTGTACTAATGCTGTTTACCAAAAGTATTGCTAATAATATCCTGCAAGTCGTTCAGCAATTTAATATGGGTGGAGGTTTTAATCCTATTAATGCTATGGGAGTGTTGGCTAAAACCGATACACTATGGCATACCGATGAAAAAGAAATACACACATTCAGCATCGGATTGAAAATTATAAACGGGCTTATAAATAGAAATCCATCATTGAAAGATACCGTTTTTAATATTTATCCTATTTCTGCCATGATGTTTCTTGCGAGCCAAACCATGACTGACAATGACTTCGCGTCTTTAAAGAAATTATCGTTAGTAAAAGAAAGTATATTTGAATGCATGTGCGATTCTGCTGCCGGTTTTATTGATCCGGATTATGAAATACCTGTAACTATTGAAGAAAGAAAAGCATTGTTTGATAAACTGGGCCGCTATGCTATTTATCTGATAGTTCATCTTATGAAAGAAAATGATTCAGTTACACTGAATGATATCAAAAAAATAATTAGGGCAGAAAGTGGAGCAAACGAATTTATGAAGGTTATTAATGAGCATTTTGGAGAACGTTCTAAATTAATAAAAGCCGAAAGTGTTTTCAGAGATTTAAGTAAGGAATCTTCTAATCTTCGGGCTACACTAGAGTATAATCACAGATTTCTACCTGTAATAGAAAACATAGAGCAACAATTATCAGATATATTTAAAGATTTGATTCATTTTCACCGTGAATATGAACTTATTAGTCTGATTTATAACAAACAAATTGATTTAGAGCAGCCTTTTGCCGATGAGTTTTGCCGGTTATATGAAAAAAGCGGAGATCTGCCTTCAATACGTTTAGGAATAACTGATGATAGTTGTTCATTAGAAGAATTAATCCTAGTGGCAAAAGAAAGAGAAAGACAATGGCGCATTGAAGTGAATCTGGAATTTGATAAAGAGTTAAAAGGCTGGAAAAAAGTAATACGTGATTCGTACACTTATTTATGGTACGATCTAAAACAAAAAATAAATAAATAGATGGACGAATGGGTATGTATCGATTTTGGCACTACTAACTCTGCTGCAGCAATCATGTTTGAAGGAAAGCCAAAACTAGTCAGTTCTGGTTACAACGAATATACTTTTCCCACAATAGCCTGTGTTATAGAGAATTCTTTGCAAGTGTGCAGAGCAGCAATTGATGGTTGTTTAAATTGTCCGGACAGTTATGTGAAAGAATTCAAGCTGGATATTGCAGATCCCCGTTTTGAATTAAACGGATATACTTATCACGATATCCTCACCAAATTATTTTCTTTAATACGTAATGCGGCCATTGCAGAAAACAACAGGAAAGATATAACAAAAGTAGTATTTACAATCCCTGCATTATATACGGTCAATGACACTCGTAAGTATGTAATGAGTAAAGCTGCTAAAGAGGCAGGATTCAATACTTGCGAGTTTATTGATGAACCACAAGCTGCAGCCAGTCACTATTCATTTATAAAAAACAGAAAGCAGAAATCTCTTACACTTGTATACGATTTAGGGGGAGGAACCTTTGACACGGCATTGATTCAGGTTTCTGATAATGGTGAATACACATTACTGGGACATAGTGGTATAAGCTGTGGAGGACGGGATTTTGATACTTCAATTTACAAAAAGGCAAAAAGCCTGTTTGAATTAGATCCTCAGATTAGTTCTAAATATATCGACTATTCAAAATGCCAGCAAATAAAAGAGCACTTGTCATTCTCTAATGGAGAAGAACATATTTTTCTTTCAAATAACTCCTATTTTAGCTTGTCGTCAACTGATTTCAATCAATTAATCAGGGATAGAGTTTCCGGGACTCTTTCAAGTTGTGAATATGTTTTAAACAGCTCAGGAAAGTTATGGAACAATCTGAATGAAATTTTACTTGTCGGAGGGTCTACCCGCTTACCGTTAGTATATGACTTATTAATGCAACGCCTTGTTGCAAACAATGCTACCAATGTCTCTATAATAAGAAATGCAACAGGTCCTTGCGGTGATTTTGACCAACTGTTTGCTGTTTGCAAGGGTGGCATAACCTATATGGCCAATAAATTAGCGAAAAAGGTTCCTCAGTATACAGAACGGGCATATTTACTTACCGAAGATGGAATCCGATTTGATGTTAATGAAGGAACTTTTTCATTTGGAAGAAAAGAAGACTGTACTAATTATTCATTTCCTAATGACATAAAAATGAGCAGAATTCATTTTGAAATCATGGTTACAAAACACAATAAAGAAAACAAGTATGATTATTTATTAACTGATATAAACAGCACTCACGGAACACTGGTTAACAGTTTATATTTGAATTGTCGCTTTTCCTATTCACCCAAAAGTAAATTTTTAACAAATGGAGATACTATAGTAGCAGGTAGCACAAAATTTAGTTTTATCGTTGAACAACAAAGAATTAATTAAGAAACAAAATGATAAAAACAGGAGATGTAATAGATGGTTTCAAAATAAGCGAAATCAAAAACGGTGGAATGGCTAATGTCTATAAAGGAATGGATAAGGTAGGCTTCAAAAAAGCTTTTAAGGCAGTTCGTCCGGATAAAGCAGCCGACAACCCAGAAATTTGCAGGTATTTTCTGGAAGAAATCAAAATAATGCAGGGATTAAATCATCCAAACATAGTGAAGATTGACAGAGTCATAATTTATCAGGATCAAACCCTTTTGGAAATGGAATGTCTTAATGGTCTTGATTTTAAAGAATATATAAAGCATAAAGCCTCAAAAGGTATTACTGATAAAAATGAACTAAAAAAAATAGCCCTTCGAGTGCTAAGAGCTTTAGCTTATGCACATTCATGCAATTATCTGCATAACGATATAAAGCCCAGCAATATATTCAGAACACTGGATGGTTATATAAAACTACTGGATTTTGGTATAGCAAAGGTAGTTGGAGCTCATGCAGAAATCATAAAAGGTGCAGAGCAAGTAACATTAACGACCCAAACTGGCGATACATCATTCAAAGGCTCCTTAGCATATGCCAGTCCAGAGCAACAGGCAGGAAAAGAATTAGGCATTACTTCTGATATATTTTCCTTTGGAAAAACCTTACATTTCATAGCTACCGGCAGTGAGGATATGGACGATGATGTTTCTGATGAGTTATTTGCCGAAGTAGTAAGAAAATGCACACAGCAAAAAAGGAGTGACAGATTTCAGACATGTAAGGAAGTGATTGATTATATAAATAATCCACAGGTACACACATTTAAAACTTGCCCAAACTGTGACTTTAAAGTAAATGCTGAAACTAAATTTTGCCCTAATTGTGGCACTGCCATAGAAGTTCCCAGAGAGACAAAAAAGTGTATTAAATGTAATAGTGATATTGAATTGGAAATAAAGAATTGTCCAAATTGCGGAGCCGTTCAAACAGAAGGCATGGTGTGCTGCAATCCCAATTGTTCAAAAAATGGTATTGCCAGATATAAGAACTCAGATTACTATGGTAAATATTGTACAAAATGTGGTAAACCAATGTCTGAAATAGAATAATATACAGTTTGTATTATGATTGAAAAGAAATATTTCGACAGTTTTTCTTTAAAAGGAATCAGAGAAAACAATGAAGATAGCATCTACCCTACAACCTATTCAGAGATATGTAACATTTTTGTTATATGTGATGGCGTTGGAGGTCATGATCATGGTGAAATAGCAAGTTCACTGGTTTCCCGGTCTATTGGTGACTTTTTAAGTCAATTCAATTTATTAACGCCGGAAGTGCTTCAGCAGGCTATAGATAAGTCCGTTACAGTGCTTAATAACAATGTGCTAACCGAAGATAAAAGAAAAATGGGAACTACTGCTGTTCTTTGCGCTATTCGTGAAAACGACATACTTGTTGGTCATGCCGGCGATAGCAGGTTATATCAGATAAGACCATCTTCCGGCATTATTTTCAAGACAAAAGATCATTCAAAAGTGCAGGAATGGGTGGACGCAGAAGTTATATCGGAAGAAGAAGCAAGAACACATCCCAAAAAAAACATTATTACAAGATGTATAACCCCCAATCCAGATAAGCCGGTCATTCTTGAGATAAATAAGCTTACTGATATCAAAAATGATGATTATCTTTTCATGTGTACAGATGGTGTAAACGATGCTTTGGAGGATAGTGAGCTTTTTGCTATTTTCTCTTCTTCATTATCTAATGAAGAAAAAATGGAAAATATAAAGAAACTTTGTATCAACAAGTCCAGAGATAATTTTTCCGCAATATTAATTGCATTAAGAGTGCATAATACTTATACAAAAACAAATTTTACAATAGATTATTTCAAAGAGGTAGTAGCCTCTGAAAGTCAATGTAAGCCTTGTCAATTACAACGACCATGTGTATTTATAAATAAAAAAATTGATGATTGGTGTATTAAAAGAATAAATAACAAAGACTCAGAAAAGAAAAAGTGCAACTTCAAAATAACACATTCTGTTATATTAATCATTATAGCAATTATTGTAAGTCTTGCTTTTATCATATTGCTAAAAGTCTTGTTAACACACTACAATAAGTAAAATATATTCTAAAACACACCATGAAAAAATGTAATTGCGGAGCAACAAATCCAGACGATGCCAGTTTCTGCAAATTTTGTGGCAAGCCTATAAATTTAGATCCAATGATAAATTGGATAACAACAAGTCAAGTCACGGTTTATAGAAATTTGAAAGAAAAAATCATGATATTTTTAATGTTAGCTTTATTCTGTGTTTGTCTAATAGTTTCTTGGGTTGAAATTGAATGCCATTTTAATAATGCATATAGTATCGAATCTTCTTACTATAAAGATGGTTTTCTTCTTCACACTGCATCTAACAAAAAAGATGTTAATAAAGAATTTCATAAAGTTGAAGATCCCATTATGTATATTTCAATAATAGGAACCTTAGCTACATTATCCAGTCTGCTATATATATCTTACGGAGAACCTAAAACAAAACGACTTAGAACATTAGCCAGCGAAATAGAAAAAACAAAAAAAAGAGAAAGATTGATAACAAAAAACGGAAACTACGGATTATACGATTTTCATAATTCTCGGGAGCTTCTTCCTGCAAATTATCAATGTATTATTTATATGAAAGATAATAACTATCTTATAATTGAGAATAGCAATAAATATGGTATATATAGCATATTGCTAAAAAAAATTATTATAGAATGCAATTATGATTCTATTTCAGAACTCAATAACAATCGGTTTACTTTACAGAGAAAAAATATGATTCAGTATTCAGATATACAGGGAAATATATTTAATTAATTATATCTTATGAAAAAATGCAAGAAATGTCAATGCCAAAATCCGAATGATGCCGAATATTGCAGAGGTTGTGGTACATCACTAGTAAAAAAAAGAAATAGGATGGCGTATTTATTCAGCATTATTGGAATTATTATTATTATTTGCATTATTTTCAATGAAAACAATCGCAATAATACAGGAATAACTGATATAGCTCAAGAGATTACCAATACAGAAGCTACATATCTGAACATCTCTGTGGTTTCAGTATCTTTCCCGTCCGAAGGAGGGGATAAAGTCTTATCAATCAGCACAGACGGTACTTCTTTGGAAGTAACAAGTAAACCAGACTGGTGTACTGTTACATACGATAGTCCATCGTCTATTACTATTACCTGCGACCCTAATAAAGGCGATTCAAGATCGTCTTCAATTACAATTTCATGTGACAATCAAAGTGATTCCTTCACTATTGAGCAAGCTGAAGAAACAAACAACCTTACAAAGGGCAATTGGATCAATTTAATGAATAAAGTCACTGAATATGTAAATCAAAACTACAGCAATGGTTCTTATAAAGGAGAGATAAATAATGAATTACGTGAAGGATTTGGAGTCTATAGCTGGAGTTCAGGTGGTTACTTTTGCGGACGCTGGTCAAACGGGAGCCAAAACGGTATCGGAATATATTTTTCACAGGATAAATTTATAAACAATTGTGATAATTGCACATTTTATGTTGGTAATTGGGCTTATGACTATAAAAATGGTAATGGAACTTGCTATGATAAAAGAGGAAATTTGATTTATTATGGAGCCTTTTCTGAGGACAAACCAACAGCAGACTATCCAACTATCGGCTACGATTCATACAAATTTGAATGCCTGGAGTATGATAGTGGAGGTATGTATATTGGAGAGACTAAAGATGGGAAGAAAAGCGGATATGGTATATACATCTGGGCATCAGGCGATAGCTGGTACGGACCTTGGAAAAATGATGAACGAGATGGTTATGGAGTTTTTTTATCATATGACGCAGAAAATATAAACGCAGGCACCTGGAGTAGAAATACACAAATAGATAAAATATAACCAAACAAATACAAAATCGGGAAAACGAATAAGCAGACCAAAATTCAATACAGAAAAATAATGTTCCAGTTTATTTTTTGTAGCTAATCATACATTTTTAGACTGTAGTTCCTTCTCAAGAATAATTCTTTTCAACACCTTTTTATAATTGGCACAACAGTTATATCTTCATCAGATTAATATACATTTTGAAACAACGTTTTTTCTATCAAGAGAAAAGAACAGAGGAAAGTTTCAACATTTACCGCAAGATATACATATTTATACTACAATAACTTTAGCTAAAGTGGCAGCATTTGGAAAAGGGTTCTTAGAGTGGAACGGATGTAATTTCCTGTAATTCCAGGCGTTTGAGGTAATGCGAGTGGTATTTGAGGTTTATCCTCGTCCTTGGATCTATTTCTACAATTTGTTCATTTTTAATGCGGTAAACAAAGTATTGAGCTCTGAAGCTGGGATTAATCACAAGTTGATCGATCTCGGTCTGTCCCCTCTTAACGTTCACACCCCCTGATTTCTTAACGTAAAATTCATGAGGCCGGTCCTGCTGGTTCCTGAATGGGCTACGGTGTTGAAACGTGTAGCCTTTGCTTCACTCGGCTATTTTAATTTTAAAACATTTCAGCGGCAAATTTCTTCAGCCAGAAGCTTATTTTCCAAATAAAAAGCATAATTATTTAGTTTTGCATTTTT